>Ga0310696_10001815_pt1 | contig 29884 bp, 27 predicted proteins | sample AusTroGonzalo_MG_4_FD_203885 | JGI IMG/M metagenome (GOLD analysis project Ga0310696, IMG submission 203885) | Bovine rumen microbial communities from tropical cattle in Woodstock, Queensland, Australia - Gonzalo_02 (v2) (version 2) | ecosystem: Host-associated > Mammals > Digestive system >... | reverse complement strand
TAAACGAACGCTCGTGATGCGCCTCGTCGAAATGTTCAGCCAGAAGGATTTTGGAGAATTTCATCACTCAAGCGTCCATTCGGCGCCGTCCTTGGTGTCCTTGACCCGGATGCCCAGGGCGGCGAGCGCGTCGCGGATGTGGTCGGAGGTGGTCCAGTCCTTGGCGGCCTTGGCGGCTGCGCGCTGCTCGAGGACCATCTGCATCAGGCCGTCGATCACCTTCGCGCCGGCGCCTCCTGCGGTTTCCTCGTCCTTGAGGCCGAGCACGCCGAAGACGATGTCGTCGAAAAGCTGCACGAGCGTGTCCAGGTCGCCCTTCGAGAGTTTGACCTGCCCCGCCTTGGCGGAGTTGATCAGCTTGACCGCCTCGGAAATGTGCGCGAGCGCGACAGGGGTGTTCATGTCGTCGCAGAGGGCCTCGTAGACGCCCTCCCAGACGGCCTTGACCTCGGCGCTGTCGGCCGGGCAGCTGTCGGGCGCCACGTGGACGGGTTCCTCGCCGTAAACGTACTGCGGGACGGCCTTGCCGGCCATCGCGTACAGGTCGCGGGCGGCCTGCATCAGGCGGGAAAGTCCCTTCCCGGCGGCCTGCAGGGCCTCGTTGGAGAAGTCCAGCGTGCCGCGGTAGTGGGCCTGGAGGATGAAGAAGCGGACGGTCATCGGGCTGTAGGCCTGGTCCAGCTTCGGGTGGTCGCCGGCGAAGAGCTGCGGCAGGGTGATAAAGTTACCGAGGCTCTTGCCCATCTTCTGTCCGGCGATGGTGATCATGTTGTTGTGCACCCAGTAATGTACGCCCTGGGTGCCGCGGGAGGCCTGGTTCTGGGCGATTTCGCACTCATGGTGCGGGAACACCAGATCCATGCCGCCGCCGTGGATATCGAACTCGCGGCCGAGGTATTTCTCGCCCATGACGGAGCACTCGAGGTGCCAGCCCGGGAAGCCCTCGCCCCAAGGGGACGGCCAGCGCATGATGTGCTCCGGCTCCGCCTTCTTCCAGAGGGCGAAGTCGTACGGGGCGCGCTTGTCGCTCTGCCCGTCCAGGCTGCGGGTGCCCTCCAGCGTGTCGTTGAGGTTGCGGCCGGAGAGGACGCCGTAGTGGAAGTCGCGGTTGTATTTCTCGACGTCGAAGTAGATGCTGCCGTTGCTCTCGTAGGCGTAGCCAGCCTCGAGAATCTTCTTCACCGCCTCGATCTGCTCAATGATGTGGCCCGAGGCACGCGGCTCGATGGAGGGCGGCGCCACGTTCAGCAGGCGCATCGCCTCGTGGTAGCGCAGGGTATAGGCCTGCACGACTTCCATCGGCTCCAGTTGCTCCAGGCGGGCCTTCTTCGCGATCTTGTCCTCGCCTTCGTCGGCGTCATGCTCCAGATGCCCCACGTCCGTGATGTTGCGGACATAGCGCACCTTGTAGCCCAGGTGGCGGAGGAGTTTGCTCAGCACGTCGTAGGTCACGCCCGGGCGGGCATGGCCAAGATGGGCGTCGCCATAGACGGTCGGGCCGCAGACATACATGCCCACGTGGCCGGGATGGACCGGCTTGAAGAGTTCCTTGCTGCGGGTCAGGGTATTGGTGATGAAGAATTCGCGCATGTTCAATTCAGTATAACTTGGCGAAGATACGAATTTTCTGTGTATATTCGCTTTATGAAATTCATTAGTTGGAATGTCAACGGCCTGCGGGCCGTGGCCGGCAAGGGCTTCGCCGACATTTTCGAGGCGCTCGACGCCGACTTCTTCTGCCTGCAGGAGACCAAACTCTCGGCCGGACAGCTGGACCTCGAATTCCTCGGCTACCAGTCCTACTGGAACTACGCCGACAAGAAAGGCTATTCCGGTACGGCCATCTACACGCGCCACACGCCGCTCTCCGTGAGCTACGGCATCGGCGTGGACGAACACGACCATGAAGGCCGGGTCGTCACCCTCGAGATGCCGGACTTCTACCTGGTCTGCGTCTACACGCCCAACTCGCAGGACGGCCTGCGCCGCCTGGACTACCGCATGCAGTGGGAAGACGCGTTCCGCGCCTATGTGAGCGGCCTGGCCGCGAAGAAGGGCGTGGTCATCTGCGGCGACATGAACGTCGCCCACGAGGAGATCGACCTCAAGAACCCCGCCACCAACCATTTCAACGCCGGCTTCTCCGACGAGGAGCGGGGCAAGATGACGGAGCTGCTCGCCGCGGGTTTCCGCGACACATGGCGCGACGCCCACCCCGGCGAGGCCAAGTACTCCTGGTGGTCCTATCGCATGGCCGCCCGTGAGCGGAACGTAGGCTGGCGCATTGACTATTTCCTCGTCTCCGAAGGCCTCGCCCCGCGCGTGTCCGGGACGGACATCCACAACGAAATCTTCGGCTCCGACCACTGCCCGGTGGAGCTGGTGCTAAACGAATAACACAACATGAAACTCTTTGCTATGATTGCCACGTTCGTGGCACTGACTGCCTGCGCAGGCAAACCCGTCGACCCGGAGTCCCTGAAGGGAGAATGGCGCTGGGTCGGGCCGAACATCCCCGAACTGATTCTGGTGCTGGATACCGACGACGAGGGGAACCTCAAGGTGAAAGACCTCTACACCTACCGGGACCAGGACTACAAAAACCCTGACTACAGTTTTGACGGAGAAACGCTCCGGATCCGCAAAGACGTGGACGAAAACGCCTATCTCGAACTGACCCTGACCCCGAAAGGGGAAGACCTGACGGGCCGCTGCGTGATGTGCGGCATCTGGACGCAGGAATTCGACGAGACCATCACGCTCCGCAGGGATTATTTTGAATATGACAACCAGTAATTAAGATGGCGGTCTATTATTCCAGACACAACGACGACGTTTTTTTGGACGAGTACAATCCGGGACCCTATACCCTGTACGGGCATAACATCTTCGTCAGGAAGCACTGGGATTGCAAGCGGCCGGTAAGCGTCTGTGTCGAGGATATCACGTCCAGCGGCCTCAAGCCGGAGGAATATTATACGCTGGTGATTACCGATGGAATCTCCAGCGTCAAGCCCGGTTTCATCGAATCATTCCCCAACCTGCAGGACCTGATCGTCGAGGCGGATCTCAAGAAGATCGAGTGCACCCCCGAACTGGAAGCGCTGCTGAAGAAGAACAACGTGGTCCTGCGAGGCTGTTTCAATTCGCCGGCCGAGAAACTGGCAAGCAGGCTCGGCCTGCGTTTCATCCACAAGAACATCTTCCTGGCCGTTTACATCAACAGGGAATATCACGAAAGCTCGGAACTGTCGCTCTGCTTCCAGGAGGGCGAACCGCCCTTCTTCTGGCGGGACGACAAGACGCAGGGCATCTCCGCCGGCAACACCGGCGGCGGGACCGTCCGTACGGACCTCGACGAAGACTTCTACGTCGGCGTCGAGAGCGCAGAGGCCTTCGCGGACGAAATCGTAGGCCGCGCCTTTGAGGAGGATACCAGGAAAAACAAGGAGCTCGACGCCTTCCTGAAAGAAGCCAACCGGCGACGCAAATAATCTTCAAGAACAACGATAGTATCAGATATGAAAAAAGTATTCATCTACGCCGCCTTGCTGGCCATGACTGCCTGCGGCGGCAACACGAACAAGGCCGCCCAGGCGGTCCAGGATTCCGCCGCCCCGACGGCGGAGCAGTTTGCTGAAATGCAGGAATTGTATGAGAATGCCGATGATGACCACGGCTGGCAGCCCCTCTGCAAGTGGCAGTACGTGGACCTGGACGGCGACGGACTCGATGAGGTCTGGATGCGCGACAAGGCCGAAGAGTACGGCGCCATGTTCTCCCTGGCCGACGGAAAGGTCAGCCTGATCGGCGTCGAGACGGACCGCTTCGGAGCCTATACCCTCGAGCAGAAGGACGGCAAGGGCTATTTCTGCAAGGGCGGTCCTGCCGGCGGACCTTCGTATTACACGGAGATCGTCACCGTGAAGGACAGCCGCGTCGTGGAGCGCTACAATCAGCTGCAGGTCTATGACGACATCGATGGCGCATCCCTCAATGAGAAGGAAATCAGCGCGGATGAAGCCCGCGCATACACGAAGGCCCTGCCGGAGAGCAAGGAACTGACCCCCGGCGAGTGGAACATCCTCGACCTGACGGAATACGACCGCGTCCCGGCCCACAAGAACTCCGCGAAGGATGACAAGCTCATCATGGACTTCATCACGGAGATGTACAACAATTCCCTGTACACCGACAATGACTTCCTGGAGGAGCATTGCACTGAGCGCATGCTCCAGCAGCTGCGCGACGACTACGAGTATGACGGAGAGGGCTATGCCAACTGGGACTTCCGCTCGATGAGCAACGACGGCTTCAGCGACGAGAACGCCGTCCTCAACATTGAGAAGAAAGACTGCCGCTACTACTACGAAGCCAATGATGCCGGATACATCTTCCGCAACATCCTCTCCGCCTTCGTCCAGGACGGCAAGGTAATGTTTGACGGCATCACCGTCGACGAGACCTACGAAGTCTTCGACCCCTTCGCCCAGGACGCGGAATAGCTCACCCTTTACCGGTATCCTTCCGGCAATATAGGGTGGCCTCGAATACGGCCTTAACTGAGTCAACCCCCGGCAATTTCGCCGGGGGTTGACTCGATTTTGGCCTTTTTCGGTGCCAGCTCCGCTGTTCCTTCGCCTAGTTGCGGATTTCTACGCCGCCGAAGCCGACGCTTCCGGTGATGATGAGGCGCGGTGTGCCGGTGCCGAGCTTGTTGCGGCGGTTGTCCGTGACGCCGCCGAAGCCGCTGCTGACGGAGACCTGGACGGCGAGGTCCTCAGGAACGACAATGACCACGCCGCTGAAGCCGACGTTCAGGTCGATGAAGGCCTCGTCGGTGATAATGGCGCCGTTCATGTCCAGGGTGAGGCCGCCGAAGGACGACTGCACGTCGGCTCCTTCGAAGGTCTCGCCGGCGAAGGAGATGTTCTGCTTGCCGAAGGCGGACTCGATGCGGCGGATGTTCTTGCCGTCGCGGACGACGCTCTTGAGTTCGTGTGCCTCACAGTGCGCGTGATGGCAGGAGCGGAACAGGATGAGCTGCACGCCGAAGCTGATGATCAGCAGTGCCACCGCGATCTGCCAGAACATATGCCAGTTGATGACGTCCCGGACGGCCAGCAGGAGCAGCACGCCGATGGCGATGCCGACGCACGGGCCCACTTTGTCCTTGTCGCTGAAGAGCCCGATAAAACAGGGCACGATGATGAACAGGGTCCACCAGCCCTTGGTGGAGAACGAGAAGTTCAGCACGCCCGTGGCAGCCAGGATCCACAGCACGCCGGCGGCGACCAGGGTCAGTCCGAGAATGATTTTGCAGGATTGTTTCATGGTTTCGGTATAAGTTATTTGGTATTTTTCTTCAACCAGTCGGCCATGGCGCGGATGGCGCGGCCGCGGTGGCTGACGGCGTTTTTTTCTTCTTCAGAGACTTCGGCCAGGGTGCGGCCGGGGTAGGCGTCGGGCAGGAAGACGGGGTCGTAGCCGAAGCCGCCGCTGCCGCGCCGCGCCGTCGCGATGCTGCCTTCGCAGGTGCCCTCGAAGAAATGGGGCTGCCCGTCGGCTAGGATCAGCGTCACCACCGTCCGGAACCGTGCCCGGCGGGACATATCGTCATTCGCCGACTCCGATCGGCGAATCTCCAATTCTGCCAGGAGCTTCGCCATATTGGCATCATGATCATGCCCCGGCCCGGCGTAGCGCGCGGAATAAATCCCCGGTGCACCGCCCAGCGCGTCCACCTCCAGGCCCGTGTCGTCGGCGAAGCAGGGCAGTCCGGTGCGCTCGAAGAGATAGCGCGCCTTCTGCAGGGAGTTCTCCTGCAGAGTGCTCCCCGTCTCGGGAATATCCTCGGTGATGCCCAGCGAAGCGGGCGAAACGAGTTCGTAGTCGGGGCCGAGAACCTCCGAGGCCTCGCGGAGCTTGCCGGCGTTGCCGGTGGCGAAAATGATCTTCATAACGTCAGCAAAGATAACACGAATTATGCTTATATTTGTCCAACTATGCTGAAAGAATCGGAAATCAACCAGATCGTCGGACAGCTTTTCGACGAGATCGAATTCACCCGCGAACCCGCGGGCCTCTATGACCCGCTGCGTTATATGATCGAGATCGGCGGCAAGCGCATCCGTCCGCGGCTGTGCCTGACAACCTTCTCCCTTTTCTCGGACCAGATCGACGAGAGCATCCTCCAGCCGGCCGCGGCCCTCGAGGTCTTCCATTCCTTCACCCTGATGCACGATGACATCATGGACCGCTCGCCCCTGCGCCGCGGCATGCCGACCGTGTGGAAGAAATGGAACGAGGACACCGCCATCCTCTCCGGCGACGTGATGCTCATCGACGCCTACCGGCGCGTCGCCCGGGCGCCCCGCAGCGTGGCGGGGCGCGTGTTGCCGCTCTTCTCGCGCACGGCTGCGCAGGTCTGCGAGGGACAGCAGTACGACATGGACTTCGAATCCCTGCAGGAGGTGCCGATGGAGGACTACGACAAGATGATCGGCCTCAAGACCGCCGTCCTGCTGGCCTGCTCGGCCGAGATGGGCGCCCTGATCGGCGGCGCTTCCGAGGCCGAGTGCGAGGCGCTCTACAACTACGGCTACGAACTCGGCATGGCCTTCCAGGTGGCCGACGACTACCTCGACGCCTTCGGCGACGAGAAGGTCTTCGGCAAGCCCATCGGCGGCGACATCGTCAACGGCAAGAAGAGCTGGCTGACGGTGCGCACGCTGGAGAAGACGGCCGACAAGGCCGCTTTCCTGACGGCGTTCACTCTCCCGGCGGACACGCCGGAGCAGAAGGCCGCCAAGATCGCCGCCGTCAAGGATATCTATCTGCAGTGCGGCGTGGACCGCGACGCCAAGGACGAGATTGTCCGCTTCACGGACCGGGCGCTGGACGCCGTTTCCGGGCTCGGATTCAGTTCGCTCAAGCTGGAAGTGCTGCGCCGCTTCGCGGAGCGGCTGGTCGGACGCGCCAAATAGGGATATGGAAGGAATCGCGACGGTCGTCAAGAATGCCGGCAGCCACTACCTGCTGAGCGCGCTGCCTGCCTGGGAGCTGTTCCCGGCGGTGCTGCGCGGCAAGGTACGGCTGGAGCGGAGCGGGGCCACGAACCCCGTGGCCGTGGGCGATCGCGTGCGCTACGAGCTGGACGGCGAGGCTTCCGAGGAGCATCCCGCCGTCATCACAGAAATCCTTCCCCGCGACAACTACCTCATCCGCCGCTCCACCAATCTTTCCCGGCAGTCCCATGTGATCGCGGCCAACCTCGACCAGGCCGTGATCGTCGTCAGCCTGCTGTTCCCGGAGATCAAGCTGCCCTTCCTGGACCGCATCCTCGTGACCTGCGAGGTCTACAAGGTCCCCGTGCTGATCGTCCTCAACAAGGTGGACCTCTACCGGGAGGAGCTCCCGGAAATGGTGGCCGACTTCCGGCGCATCTACGAGGGCGCCGGCTACGCCGTCCTGGAGACTTCCGCCCGCACGGGCGAGGGCGTGGACGCGCTGCGCGAGCGCTGCAAGGATAAGATCAACCTCTTCTCCGGCGAGTCCGGCGCGGGCAAGTCCAGCCTCATCAAGGCGCTGGACCCGAGCCTCAACCCCAAGGTCGGCAAGATTTCCGAGGCGCACCTGCAGGGGAAGCATACCACCTCCCTCTACGAGATGTACCGCCTCGGCACCGGCGGCTTCGTGATTGACACGCCGGGCCTGCGCGGCTTCGGCCTCGTGGACCTGGAGAAGGAGGAGATTTCCAAATACTTCCCGGAGATGCTCCGGGAAATGGACAACTGCCGCTTCGTGCCGTGCACGCACACGCACGAACCGGATTGCGCCGTCAAGGCGGCCGTCGACGCCGGCCGGATCAGCGCCGAGCGCTACAATTCCTACCTCGGCATGCTCGAGGAGGACCAGAAATTCCGATGAACAAGAGCCTCAACCGCGAGATCCTGCGGCTGTCGGTGCCCAGCATCCTGGCCGGGATCACCGTGCCGCTGGTGGGCATGGTGGACACCGCCGTGGCCGGCCACCTGGGCGGCGACACGGCCGCGCAGATCGGGGCCATCTCCATCGGCTCGATGGTCCTGACGCTGCTGTACTGGACCTTCGGCTTCCTGCGTACGGGGACCGGCGGCCTGACGGCCCAGGCCTTCGGCCGCGAGGACCCGGCGGAGGCCGGGCGCATCTTCCTGCGCGGTACGGGTCTGGCGCTGCTGGCGGCCCTGGTCACCATCGCTTTCCAGTGGCCCTTCTTCAAGGGGGTGATGCTGCTGACCGACGCCACGCCGGAGGTCAAGCTGCTCGCGGAGCGCTACTTCTTCATCCGCATTTGGGCGGCACCCGCTACGATGAGCCTGATGACCCTGCGGGGCTGGCTGGTCGGCATGCAGAACTCCGTGGATTCCATGTGGCTGGACCTCATCATCAACGCCGTCAACATCGGCGCCAGCATCCTGCTCGCCTTCGGGGTCGGCGCCTGGCAGGGCCTGGGCTTCATCGGAATTCCGCTGGGTACTGTGGTGGCCCAGTACTGCGGCCTGGCCTTCGGCCTGTGGGTCCTCGCGCGCAAGTACGGACACCCCGTCTTCTCGCGGCTCTCGCGCGGCGACGTGGCCGGGCTGCTGCACGACGGCAGCCTGCCGGCTTTCTTCCGGATGAACCTGGACCTGCTCGGCCGCTCGTTCTTCTTCATCTTGATCTACATCGGCTTCACGATGATCTCCGCCGGCTACGGCGACCTGATGCTCGCCGCCGGCTCCATCATCATGCAGCTGCTGATGTTCTTCAGCTATTTCACCGACGGATTCGCCTATGCGGGCGAGGCGCTGGCGGGCCGCTTCATCGGCGCGCGCGACGGCGCCATGCTTCGGCAGAGCGTGCGGCAGGTCTTCGTCTGGAGCGCCGGCATCGGGGTGCTGTTCATCGGCCTCTACGCCGTGGCCGGGCTCCCGGCCGTGCGGCTGCTGACCTCCGACGAGTCCGTCGTCGCGGCCGCCCGGCAGTTCCTGCCCTGGCTGCTGCTGATGCCGCCGCTCGGCTGCGCGGCCTTCACCTGGGACGGCATCTACATGGGCGCCACGGCCACCCGCAGCTTCCGCGACTCGATGGGCCTGGCCGCCCTGGCCTTCTACGCCGTCTGGTATATCGGCAAATGGCTGCTGCAGCCCGAAGGCGCAACAGCCATTCACCTCTTGTTCGGCGCCTATTTCGCGCACCTGCTCCTGCGGACCCTCTGGCTGACGTCCCGTTATCGGAAAGACGTCCTGACGCAGTAGCTGGCACCGAAAAAGGCCAAAATCGAGTCAACCCCCAGCAATTTCGCTGGGGGTTGACTCAGTTAAGGCCGAATTCGAGGCCACCCTATCGGGATATCCCGAAGGGCTATATGAAGATATACCGCAGGATGAAGAGGATCGAGAGGACCCACATCGTGAGATTGATCTCCTTGAAGCGTCCGGCGATGGCGTGGGTAACCACATAGGTGATCACACCGATCAGGATACCGTCGGAAATACTGTAGGCCAGCGGCATCATGACGATGGTCACGAAGGCCGGAATGCTCTTGCAATAGTCCTCCCAGTGGATGCGCTTGATGGACGGCATCATCATGACGCCGACGATGAACAGCGCAGGCGCGGTGGCAGCGCTCGGGATGGAGAGGAAGATCGGCGAGAAGAACAGCGCCAGCGCGAAGCAGACGGCCGTGGAGAAGGCGGTGAGGCCGGTACGGCCACCCTCGCCGACACCCGCGGCGCTCTCGACGTAAGTCGTGGTGGTGGAGGTGCCCAGGCAGGCGCCCGCCACGGTGGCGATGGAGTCCGCCAGGAACATCTGCTCAGCACCCTCGACCTCGTCCCGCTCGACCAGACCAGCACCCTGGTGCACGCCGATGATGGTTCCCATCGTGTCGAACATATCGACGAAGAGGAAGGTGAACACGACCACCAGCATATCCCAGCTCAGGATCTGACCGAATTCGAATTTGCAGAAGATCGGAGCCACGCTGTGCGGCATGGAAACCAGCTGCAGGGAACCGGTGTCGGTGTGGGCGAGCTGCGTCACCGCCATGCCCGTCGCGGGATCCTTGACCGCCAGGCCGATGAGCGTGGTGATGATGATACCGAGAAGGATGCCGCCGCGAACCTTGAGCATCACCAGGCCGGCCGTGACCATGATGCCGAGCATCGCCACGAGTGCCGAGCCTTGCGTGATCTTGCCGAGGGTCACCAGCGTGGACTCGGAGTCGACGATGATGCCGGCGTTCTCCAGGCCGATGAAGGCGATGAAGAGGCCGATACCGGCGCCGATGGCCTTCTTGAGCGTGCCCGGGATAGCGTTCAGCAACCAGGTGCGGATCTTGGTGACCGTCATGATGATGAACAGGATACCCTCCAGGAAGACGGCCGTCAGGGCGAACTGCCAGGAGTAGCCCATCGTGAGGCAGACCGTGTAGACGAAGAAGGCGTTCAGGCCCATGCCGGGCGCCAGCGCGAACGGCTTCTTGGCATAGAACGCCATGATCAGCGTACCGACGATGGCCGCGAGCGCGGTGGCCGTGAACACGGCACCGCCGGGCATTTCAGCTATCGGACTGAAGACGCTGGGGTTGACGGCCAGGATATAGGCCATCGTCAGGAAGGTGGTGATACCCGCGACGATCTCGGTCCGGACGTTGTGCTGCGCCGGATCGATGCCGAAAGCCTTGTTCAGGAAATTAGACATCGTCTCCGAATACTAGAAGACCCACTTGACGCCGAGGCAGGGACGGCACCAGAAACCCTTGGCGGTACCGAAATCGTAGGAGAGTTCCACCTCGCCGCCGATATTGAGGTTGTCGCAGCCGAAATGCTGGCCAATGTTGTACCAGAGCTGAGGCTCGGAGATGAAGACGACGTGGGACGTTTCCGGAAGGATGGTGCCCTTGTGGTCGGAGAAGAGGGTGTGATCCTCCCACCAGAAATCGGCGAAGCCGGAGAAGCGGAGGCCCTTCGCGCCGAAGAGATCCTGGAAGCCCCACACGAAAGTGAACTGCAGCGGAGCTGTCTGGGTGGTGTAGGTAATCTTCTTGAAGAGCACCTTGAAGTTGAAGGTGTTCCGGAAGTCAGCGCTGTGCGCGAAATAATCCAGACCCACGAGGAAGGCGCTGTTGATCGTGAAACCGTTGTACACGCCGCCGTTGTACTCCACCTGGAAGCTCAGCGGAGCGATGGCGCTGTTCTGCCAGAAATTCAGGCAGCGGGCGATTTCGAAGTAGGTGCCGCTCGGTGCGTAGACCTGGTTTTTCGTGTCGCGCGTGTTGAAATCATGGTCGATGAAGAAGAAGGTGTTGCCCCAATTGTCGTTGTAGAAACCTTCCAGGGTCGTGGTCACGTGCTGACGGTCCGGCCCGAAATCATAGAAGATCTGGAGATTGGTCTGCGCCTTTGCTCCTTGAGCAAAAAGCAATGCGGCGGAAGCTACCGCCATCAGGAATACTTTTTTCATCGTATGATAAGAATGTTGATTGTCAGGCTTTGATGATGGTCTGCACGTCGATGCCCGCAGGCAGCGCCGCGCGGCCGTTCAGTTCCTCCAGCTCGATGATGAAGTTGATCATGAGCTGCTTGGGGTGGAAGTATTTCTCCATCATGCGCGCGGCGGCGCCCACCGTGCCGCCCGTGGCCAGCAAGTCGTCGTGGATCAGCACCACGTCGTCGGGCGAGATGGCGTCCTTGTGGATCTCGATCGTGTCGGGACCGTATTCTTTCATGTAGCGCTCGCTGTAGGTGTCGGCCGGGAGCTTGCCGGGCTTGCGGGCCATCACGAGGCCCGCGCCGAGGCGGATCGCGAGGGCGGGAGCGATCACGAGGCCGCGGGTCTCCATGCCCACCACCTTGGTGATGCCTTTGTCCTTGTACATGTCGTAAAGGGTGTCGACGACCTCCTTCAGGCAAGTTGCGTCTTTGAAAAGTGTGGTTACATCCCAGAAGAGGATGCCCTTGACGGGGAAATCCGGAACGGTCCGGATATGGGCTTTCAGGCTTTCTACACTCATAACAGAACGAATGACACACGAAGATACGATATTTCCGCGAGATTTTATGTACATTTGTCTTGAATAATTGACTATGCAGAAAAGAAGTGCAAAGGGCCGGAAACCATTCGGCCGAAAGAGATCCGGCGAAGGCAGCCGGAAGAGTTTCCCGCAACTGGTCGGGAAAGTGCAGATGACCCGCGAGGGATTCATCTTCGTGATTGTGGATGGAGAGGAAGACGACATCTTCGTCAAAGCGTCCAAGACCCGCCGCGCCCTGCAGGGCGACACCGTGCGCGTGGCCGTGACGCGGCAGAAGGGTGGCGATACCCGCCGCCGCGAGGGCGAGGTCGTGGAGATCCTCGAGCGTTCCACCCGCCCCTTCGTGGGCTATTATCATACCGTCGGGGCGCAAGCCTGGGTCCTGATGCAGAGCAAGACGATGCCGTACGACATCCAGGTGGACGCCGAGGCGGCAGCGGCGATGGGCGCACAGGCCGGAATGAAGGTGGCCGCGGTCGTGGACCGCTGGGACCGCCGCGATCCGGGCCCCTTCGGCCACGTGGTCGACGTGCTCGGGCAGCCCGGCGACAACGACACCGAGATGCATGCCATCCTGGCGGAGTTCAATCTTCCCTACCGTTTCTCCTCCGAAGTGGAGAACGCCGCCGACAAGATTTCCGACGAGATCACGGCGGAGGACCTGAAGGGCCGCAAGGATTTCCGCGACACCTTCACCTTCACCATCGACCCCGCCGACGCGAAGGATTTCGACGACGCATTGTCGTTCAAGGCGCTCCCGAACGGGAACTACGAGGTCGGCGTGCACATCGCCGACGTGTCGTACTACGTCCGCCCGGGCTCCCTCGTGGACAAGGAGGCGCGCGAGCGCGGCACGTCCGTCTACCTGGTGGACCGCACGGTCCCGATGCTGCCGGAGAAGCTCTGCAACAAGCTTTGCTCGCTCCGCCCGCACGAGGAGAAGCTGACTTTCTCGGCCGTGTTCGAGATGACGCCGAAGGCGGAAATCCAGGCCCGCTGGATCGGCCGCACCGTCATCAATTCCAACTTCCGCCTCGACTACGATCAGGCGCAAAGCATTATCGAAGCTTCGGCCGGCAGCGGGCAACTGCCTCCTGAAACGTCCGGCTACGCCGGACCCCTCCCATCTGACGATGGGCCCCTCCCTCTTACGATGCCGAGGGTGGCACGGTTTCCGGAGGCAGTTCCCGCTGCCGACCCGCAGCTAAAAGAAGCGATTGCTACTTTACACAAATTAGCGAGTATATTCAAGGAGAATGAGCGGAAGAACGGGGCGATCGATTTCGACCGGCCGGAGATGAAGGTGGAGGTGGACGAGAAGGGCAAGCCCATCCGCGTCTACCAGAAGATTTCCAAGGAGGCCAACTGGCTGATCGAGGAATTCATGCTGCTCGCGAACCGCACCGTGGCGGAGTTCGTCGCGACGGGCGGCCAGATGAACGGCGTGGCGCAGAAGAACGCCAAGACCTTCGTCTACCGTGTCCACGGCGAGCCCAACGAGATCAAGTTCGAGAACCTCTATACCTTCGCGAAGGGCTTCGGCTACCGCATCCCGAACGAGCGTCCGACCGGCGGCCGCCGCGCGGCTAAGGACCTCAACGCCCTGCTGGAGTCCGCCAAGGGCAAGCCGGAGTTCGCCGCGCTGGAGAACCTGGCGCTGCGCGCCATGGCGAAGGCCTGCTACAGCACCGACAACATCGGCCACTACGGCCTCGCGTTCAAGTTCTACACGCATTTCACCTCCCCGATCCGCCGCTACCCCGACCTCATGGTGCACCGCCTGCTGGCCCGCTACCTGGACAATGGGGAGAGCGCCAAGAAGGACAAGTTCGAGGAGGAGTGCCGCTACGCCTCCGAGCGCGAGCTCGTGGCGGCGGACGCCGAGCGCACCTCCACCAAGTACAAGCTGGTCGAGTTCATGATGGACAAGATCGGCGAGGAGTACGACGGCCACGTGTCCGGCATCACGGAGTGGGGCATGTACGTGGAAATCGAGCCGACCAAGATCGAGGGCATGGTGTCCGTGCGCGACATCAAGTCCGACTTCTACGAATTCGACGAGGCGCGCTACCGGCTCGTCGGCAAGCGCCGCCACCACCAGTTCCGCCTCGGCGACCCGGTCCGCATCCGGGTCAAGAGCGCCAACCTGGAGCAGCGCCTGCTGGATTACGAACTGATTGAAACCCAAGAATAACACTATACGATTATGGCCAACGGTAATTCATTTTTCACATTCCTGGCCGGCGCCGTGACCGGTGCCGCCCTGCTGCTCCTCGCCAACACCGAGAAGGGCGAGAAAGTCGTCAACGACATCAAGGAAAAGGGCTCCGAAGCCTTCAACAACGGCCGCGCCGCCGTGCTGCGGGGCCTGGACAAACTGGACGACGCGCTCGAACACGCCCGTCAGAACAAGAGCCCCGAGGCACCGGAGGAATAAGCCATGGCCAAGGAGAAATCTTTGGCGGAGCTGGCTTCCGAAGCGCGGGAATATGCTGACCTGCGCATCGACGAGGCCAAGCTCAAAGCCACCCGGGGCCTTTCCAAAGCCCTCGGGCAGACGCTCGCCTACCTGCTGATCATCGTGGTCCTGGGCCTGGTGCTCGGACTGCTTTCCTTCGCCCTGCTGCAGTGGCTCAACGGCGTACTGGGCGCGCCCTGGGGCACGCTGGCCGTGGCCGGCATCCTGCTGCTCTTCCTGATCGTTCTGCTGCTGAACCGCAACCGGCTCTTCCGCGACATGTTCGTCAAAATGTTTATCGACGTCTTCTACGATACCGACCGCGATGAGTAACAAGTACGCCTATATCAAGACCGCCGCCGAGCTCGACAGGGCCCTTCGGGACGTCAGTCATGAGCAGAAGCAGCTTGCCAAGGATCTCGACAGGGACGTCCGGCATTTGCGGCAGAACTACAGCCCTTCCGGGCTCTACCACCGCTACACTTCCTTCGTTTCCTGGTCCGGCATCGCCCTCGGCCTTGTCCGCGGCCTGAAGCGAGTCATCCGCGGGAAGTAGCATCCCCGTCATTCGCCGGCTTGACCGGCAAATCCCCACAAATAAGGATAGCATCCATCGAAGATGCTATCCTATATTTTGTTATCTTTGTAGGCTAGATTATAATTGACACAAGATATGAACCGTAAAGTACTTCTGATGATCCTCGACGGTTGGGGCGAGGGCGAACACAACTATTCCAACGCTATCTGGGCGCAGGGCACGCCGGTGATCGACAGCCTGCGCGCGAAATATCCCGCCGGCCACCTGCAGGCCTGCGGCGAATACGTCGGTCTGCCGGACGGGCAGATGGGCAACTCCGAGGTCGGCCACATGAACCTGGGCGCCGGCCGCGTGGTCTATCAGGACCTGGTCAAGATCAACATGGCCGTCCGCGACCACAAGTTCCTCGAGAACGCCGAGATCAAGGCGGTCTACGACTATGTCAAGACCTCCGGCAAGAAGCTCCACCTGATGGGACTCACCTCCCACGGCGGCGTGCACTCCTCCCTGGAGCACGTGTACGAGTTCCTCCGCGTCGCGAAGGAATACGGCCTGGACAAGGTCTATGTCCACGCCTTCATGGACGGCCGCGACACCGACCCGCGCAGCGGCAAGGGCTTCCTCGAGGAGCTCGAGCAGAAGATGGCCGAGACCACGGGCAAGATCGCTACCGTGTGCGGCCGCTTCTACGCCATGGACCGCGACAAGCGCTGGGGCCGCGTGAAAGAGGCCTACGACCTGCTGGTCGAGGGCAAGGGCGCAGCCTTCAAGTCCGCGCTGGAGGGCATCCAGGCGTCCTACGACGCCGATGTGACCGACGAGTTCGTCAAGCCTATCGTCATCACCGACGCCGCCGGCGCTCCGCTTGCGAAGGTGGAGGAAGGCGACGCCATCATCTTCTACAACTTCCGCAACGACCGCGCCCGCGAGCTGACGGCCGTGCTCACGCAGAAGGACATGCCGGAAGAGGGTATGCACACCCTGCCGCTGTACTACTGCTGCCTGACCCCGTACGACGCCTCCTTCACCGGCGTGCACATCCTCTTCGACAAGGAGCTGGTGAACGACACCCTCGGCGAGACGGTCTCCAAGGCCGGCAAGCGCCAGCTGCGCATCGCCGAGACGGAGAAATACGCCCACGTGACCTTCTTCTTCAACGGCGGCCGCGAGCTGCAGTTCGAAGGCGAGGACCGCATCCTCGTGAACTCCCCGAAGGTCCCGACCTACGACCTGCTGCCGCAGATGAGCGCCCCCGAGGTGGCCGAGAAACTGATCGACAAGATCAATTCCGAGGTCGAGGACCTCATCATCCTGAACTTCGCCAACGGCGACATGGTGGGCCACACGGGCGTTTACACCGCCGTCACCAAGACGGTCGAGTGCATCGACAAGCTCGTCGGCAAGGTGGTCGAGGCCGCTATCGCGCACGACTACGTGGTGCTGCTGACCGCCGACCACGGCAACGCCGACTTCGAGGTGAACCCGGACGGCACGCCGAACACGGCACACTCCCTCAACACGGTCCAGTTCGTCGTGATGAACGCCGGCGACGCCGTGAAGACGGTGAAGGACGGCGCGCTCTGCAACGTGGCGCCGACCATCCTCAAGCTGATGGGCATCCCGCAGCCCGCCGCGATGACCGCCGAACCGCTCATCTAAGCGATATGTACAAGTTCACGCCGATTCTCAAGACCCTTGTCTGGGGCACCGAGAGCTGGGTGCTCTCCGGTGTCCCGGGCAGTGAATCGGTGGTGGCAGAAGGCCCGGAAGCGGGCAAGAAGATCACGGAGCTCTATCCCGGGCAGTTCCCGCTGCTGATCAAGTTCATCGACGCGAAGCGCGACCTCAGCATCCAGGTCCATCCGGACAACGAGCTGGCCGCGAAGCGCCATGGCTGCAGCGGCAAGTCGGAGATGTGGTACGTGATCGGCGCCGAACCCGGCGCGAAGCTGATTTCCGGCCTCAAGAAGCCGATTACGCCCGACGACTATGTCCACCTGGTGGAGCAGGACAGCATCACCGACGTGCTGGCGGAGCACACCGTCGCGCCCGGCGACGTCTTTTTCTTGCCCGCCGGCCGCATCCACGCCATCGGCGGCGGATGCTACCTGGCCGAGATCCAGCAGACCTCCGACATCACCTACCGCATCTACGACTACAACCGCCCGGGGCTGGACGGCAAGCCGCGCCAGCTGCACACGCAGGAGGCGAAGGATGCAATCGATTATCACGTCTATCCGGAATACCGTACGCCGTACGAGCCCAGGCAGGACGCGCCCGTCGAACTTGTCCGCTGCCCGTACTTCACGACAACCCTGTACGACCTGACGGTGCCTGTTGAAGAGACGCGGCGGCGGAAAAGCGGAGCGGAAATTGGTTTTTCGAGCAACTGTCCGGAGCAAAGCGACGCAGGGGGTCCGGGGGGAACGCCCCCTGGTCATCCAATATCCGGTGGCACCGGATATTCCGGGTCGCCCGTCTGGAAGACTCCGTCCGCCGCGTCAGATTTTCTGATTGCAGTGGGCCTGTTCGGTTCCGGGACTATCAAGACGGAGCAGGACGAGAAACAACTTTCCCCCGGCGAAGCAGTATTGATTCCTGCTGCCGAGGGAAAGATATCATTCATTCCAGCCGTGTCCGGCTGGAAATTCCTAACGACACATCCTTAGTCAATCAGGCCGCGGCCGCGCAACATGGCCTGGGAGTCGGGCTCGCGGCCGGCGAAGGCCTTGTAGAGCGTCATCGGCTCCTCGGAGCCGCCCTTCTCCAGGAAGGTCTCCTTGAACTTCTTCGCCAGCTCCAGGTCATACGGCCCGTCCGGGGAGGCGGCGAAGATGCTGAAGGCATCCTTGTCGAGCACCTCGGCCCAGAGGTAGCCATAGTAACCGGCGGCGTAGCCGCTGGAGAAGATGTGGTTGAAGTAGGTCGAACGGTAGCGATAGGTGATCTCCGGGATCAGGCCGATCTCGTCCGCGATCTGCTTCTCGAACGCGTCGATGTCGACGCCCTTCGTGCTCTCCAGCTCATGCCAGCGCATGTCGAGGATGGAAGCGGCGCAGAGCTCCGTGGTCATGAAGCCCTGGTTGAACTTCTTGGCGGCGAGGATCTTGTTCACCAGCTCCTCCGGGATGGGCTCGCCGGCGGCGTTCTTCGCATACTGCGCGAGCAGTGAAGGCTGGAAGGCCCAGTTCTCGTTGAACTGCGAGAACATCTCCACGAAATCGCGCGTGACGTTGGTGCCGCTCACGGACGGGTAGTGGCACTGGGTCAGCAGGCCATGCAGGGCGTGGCCAAACTCATGGAAGGTCGTCTCCACCTCGTCGATGGAGAGGTAGTCCTCGGAGAAATTGCAGACGTTCACGATGATCGGGCGGACGTCGTTGCCCTCGGCGTCCACGTACTGCTCGCGGACGTTGTTCATCCACGCGCCACCGCGCTTGCTCGCGCGCGGCTTGTAGTCGGTCGTGAAGATGCCCAGCAGCGAACCGTCCGCGGCCGTGACCTTGTAGGCCTTGACCTGCGGATTGTACACCGGCACGCCCTGCAGGGGCTCGAAGTTCACGCCATACAGGGTATGGGCATTCGTGAAGATGCCGTTCACCACGTTGTCGATATGGAAATAGGGCTTGGTCTGCGCCTCGTCCAGGTCGTACTTGGCCTTGCGGACCTTCTCGGCATAGTACCACCAGTCCCACGGCTCGATCTTGGAGCCGGCGGGCAGCTTGCCCTCCTTCACCTCCTGGTCCATCACGGCCTGCATGTCGGCCAGCTCGGTCTTGGCGCGGGCCACGGCCGCGGTCATGATCTCGCTCAGGAAGTTGTCCACCGTCTTGGTGTCGCCAGCCATCTTGTTGGCGAGGATGTACGCGGCGGCGTTGGGATAGCCCAGGATCTTCGCCTTCTCGGCGCGCAGGTCGAGCACCTCGAGCAGGAGCTCGCGGTTGTCGAACTCATTGCCGCGGTGGCCGCGGGCGGTGTAGGCCTCGTTGTACTGGCGGCGTAGCTCGCGGTCCTCCGTGGACGTCATCTTGTCGGGATAGGCGGCCACGCTGAAGCCGAATTTCTCGAGGAAATCGTTGGACTCCGCGAGGATGTTGTTGCCGATCTTCTGCGTCTTGGCGGCGATGTCGGCGTTGATCTGGCGCAGGCGCGCCTGCTGCTCCTCGGGCAGGCCGATGCCCTCGCGCTCGAAGGCGTCGAAGTGCTTCTTCAGCACCATCTGCTGCTCGCGGGTCAGGCCGCTCTGGTCGCCGTGGTACACGGCCGCCACGCGGTTGTAGAGCGCCTTGTTGAAGGACATGTTGTTCTCATGCTCGCTCATCAGGGAGATGGCTTCCTCCTCAACGGCGGCCAGCGCGTCGTTGCGGTCGGTTTCGATGATGTTGTAGTACACGCCCACGACCTTGCTGAGAATGCGGCCGGAGAGCTCCAGCGGCGCGATGGTGTTCTCGAAGGTGGGCGCGTCCGGGTTGGACGTGATGGCGTCGATTTCGGCGGTCTGCTGCTCGATGCCCGCCTGGATGGCGGGAATGATGTCAGCGGCCTGGATCTGCTCGAACGGCGGGATGCCGTACGGGGTGTCCCATTCGGTCAGGAAAGGATTTACACGTTTGTTGCAGGCTGTCATGGCAAGGATGATCGCTGCGAAGGCAATGATTTTTTTCATTTATTTACTGATGATGATATACGTGGGATAGTGGTCGGAGTAGCCGTTGATGAACTGCCCGCCGGAGAAGGTCCGGAACGGCGTGCCGGCATAGCGGCCCTCCTGCTGCGTGAGGAACGGCGGATTGAAGACGTAGCCGTAGTGCGTGTCGTCGCTCTTGAGGATGTGCAGGCTGCCTTCGGCATCGACGTCCGTCAGGGCTCCGTTCACGAAGATGCAGTCGAAGATGTTCCACTCGCCGTGGTACTCCTCCGTGCCAAAGCCGTCCTTGTGCATGCGCAGGAACGGGGAGAAGAGCTCGCCATCCTTCATTTCCGCGATGGTCTCGCGGCCGCGCAGGTAGTCCGTCATGCAGACATCCTCCGGGTTATCGTTCATGTCGCCCATCACGACGATGTTGATGTCGGCATAGCGGTTCTCCAGCGTGAAGATGTCCTCCCGGACGATTTCCGCGGCGCGGCAGCGCAGGTCGCTCCCCTTCCCGCCCGTGCGGGAAGGCCAGTGGCACACGTAGACCGCGAACACCTCGCCGCCCAGCACGCCGCGCACGCAGAGCACGTCGCGCGTCTTGAACTCGGCCTGTTCCGCGGGGGTCTTTTCGAAGACGATGCCGCTGGTCGTATTGAAATCGTACGGCAGCACGTGGGTCTCGACCACCTTGAACTCATCCGGCCGGTAGAGCAGGGCGCAGTCGATACCGCGCACGTCCGGGCCCTCCACATGGACGAACTTGTAGCCCGCCTCCGCAATCTCCGGACGGGCCACCAGGTCCTCCAGCACGCGGTCGTTCTCGACCTCAGCGAGCCCCAGCAGGGTGTGCCAGCGGCCGTTCTGTTCGTACATGGCCCGGATCACCGAGGCCATGTTCGCGAGCTTCTTCTCATATTTGTCGGGGGTCCAGGCGTTCTCACCCTCCGGGGTGAAGGCCTGGTCGTTCTTGCCGGGATCATGCTCCGTGTCGAAGAGGTTCTCGACATTGTAGAAGCCGATCACGTAGGCGTCGTCCGGCACGGCCTGCGAACAGGCAGCCAGCAGGACGAGCGCGGCAAGAAGCGCAATGGTTCCGAATCGTTTCATTATTCTGCCGCTTCAATTCTATAACCCTGCACGAAGTTGTTGAACAGGACGCAGACCTGCTTGGCACCGGATTCATGGGTGCAGATCCAGACGCGGCACAGCGTGGTGCCGTTCTCCAGGGCCAGGTAGTCCACATAGTCCCAGCCGTCCCGGATCCGGTGCGTATAGCTCTCGGTCAGCAGGACGTAGTTGATTTCTTTCCGCACCAGGCGGACCGTCAGTTCCCGCTCGTCGAAGTCGACCACAATCTCGCCCGGAGTCTTCCGCCAGCGGTGGATATCCAGCTCGGAGATGGTGCCCTCATAAGGAATATTGGCGATCTTGGTGACGCCAGTCTCCGTCCGGCCCCAGCCGGACTCCTTGATGCTGTACCGCTCCGTCTGGGCGGAAGCCGTCACGCCGCCTGCAAGCAGCAGGAAGGCGACAAAAAGAGGAAAGAAAAGCTTGTTCATACTTTCTATCAATTAGCCCACCACCAGGACGCAGTGGCCGGATCCTGAGCCTCGACAGCCTTCTCCGTATCGTCCGGGAGGTTTACGAAAAAATCAATTCCGACCTTCTTCTCCAGGTCATCGACGCTCATCGCGACATTCTTCGGATCAGTCCCGGTCATCGGCTTGTTATCGAGCCAGAAGCCGACAGCCATGTAGCTCTTGTCCTTGGCCTGGCGAAGCAGGGCCTTGAAGTATCCCACCGGGACGGGGATGTGCTTCCCGTCACCATCCAGCACATACTGGGAACTGCCCGCGACGGAGCAGCCCGTGACCACATAGAGCGAGTCGGTGTCGCTCGCCTTGGCCCACTTGCGGACCCGGCCTTCCAGGCTGTCCCAAGCTCCGCCGTTCAGCGTCTCATCCTGCGGCGTCATATTGGTACCGAAGAAAGTTTCTATGTTCATGCGCCAATCCAGGCGGTCGGCCGACGGGAGCTGATGCCCGCGGGAATAGCCTTTCACGTTCCCTTCCTTGTAGCCGGACGGGTTGAACTGTTGCTGTGCGCGAGGCACGAGCGGATCCAGCGAGAATGCATCCGTACGACTGCCCGTGCCGATATTATCGCTGGTAAGCGGGTATGCCACCCACGTGGACAGGAAATGCTCATAATCGTAATACGCGGCATAGCTGCGCTTCCCATCCGGGAAATAGTGAATCAGTAAGTCCTGACTGTCAGTAGCAGACGTGGCCGGGAGCTCCAGCCAGCCGGCTTTCGTGGAAGCGACCTTCTTGCCGAGCTTGTACTCGCCCGCCGTCTTGGAAACGAAGTACGCCGGTGTCTGGCCGCCCGCTTCCACGGTACCTTGGTACTCGCTGCGCAGCGTCATCATGGTAACCTTGTCGCCGGGTTTCAGGCCCAGCTCGGCAAAGGTCTGGTCGTTGCCGCTCTTCGGCCGCTGCGTCTTGCAGAGGCCATAGACATAGACATAGCCCGTTTCGTCGAAGAGATAGAAATTGCCGAACGCATCGTCGATAATCGCGGCGATCTCGCCGCTCAACTCGTACCAGGTGGTTTCGTCGACCTTTTTGTTGCGGAACTCCTGGACCGTCATACGCGACACGACCGGCTTGCCGCCCTGCTTGATGCTGACCTGGGCGGACTTCTCCCCTGCCTTCACGGTCAGCGTCGCTGTGCGTTCCGCCGCCTCGGTGTTCGGCGCCACCGTCACGGTCACGAACTGGTAGCTGTCGGAAGCGGCACCGGAGGATGGACTGGCCGTCACCCAGGCCGCATCGGAACTGATGGACCAGTTCTGGTTGGTCTTGAAGGAGATGTCCTGCGAGTCGCCCGAAGCAACGATGTTCAAGAACGACGTTAACATGGTCAGGTTCGCGAGAACCGGTTTGGTGCAGCCGATAGCCACAGCAATCAGCAAGGACGATATGATGAGGTTCTTCAACTGTTTCATAATCCACGAAGTTACAGTTTTTCACTGAAGAAAGCAAAAAGAGGGCCGATCCAACCGGACCGGCCCTCTTGGAAACTATCTATTCAGAAAACTAGTTCGCTTTCTCGAAGGAGAAGCAGACACCGCCGGCGAGCTGAGGAACTTCATTGTACGTCGACTTGTAGCCGATGATGGAGATCTTGTCACCCACCTTGAGGTCGTTGTCGCGGACCAGGTACTTGCGGGCATCGCCGGTAGCACCCCAACCAGGATAGCAACCATAGACGTAGAGCGTGTTGGTGCCGTCCGTGATATACATGTTACCATAGTCGTTGTCTTTGCCCTTGTTATCCTTCAGGGAGGAGATCGTGCCAGTCACAAGGTAGTAGTTGTCCTTGCTGTCAGCTTTCGTCAGGAAATCGGCAATGGAGACTTCCTCCACAATCGCGACGATGGCTTCAATATGGCCGCTGACCATCTGGGCAGCGCCCTTGTAGTCACCGCGCTTGCCGACCACGGAGACAACGTCACCGATCTCCAGGCCGGACTCGACGAAGTTGTCCGTCTTGTAGACGAGCACCTCACCCGAGTAATCCTGGATGTAGAAGCTCTGGCCGCTCTTGTCGCTAGGATAGGCGCGGGAGATGACACCGGTCAGGCGGAACGGAGTGCTGGCGCCGGACTCGGCGGCGAGGAACTCGGCCACGCTGACACTGATGATGGCACCCTTCTGGATGATGGTCTGCTGGGTGGAGTATTCCTTGGTACCGTCGGTGGTCTTGAAGACAACCGTGGCCTGACGGTCACCACCGTCGTTAGCGGCAGCGGCGAAGGTCACCTTGTTGCCGGCGACGGAAGCGATGCTCAGCCAGGCGGCGTCCTCAGGAGCCTCAACATAGAGGCCATTGCCCTTGTTCTTCAGGGTCACGGTCACCTTGCCGCCTTCAGCCTCGATGGAAGCATCCTCAGGATCGACGGCGTCGACGGAGATGAGGGACTTCTCGATAGCGAGGACGTATGCGGTCTTCTCCTTGGTTTCAGGCGTGCCCTTGTAGCTCATCAGTTCACCGACCACGGTCAGTTCGTCACCGACAGAGAACTCATCTCCCTTGGTGAACTTGGCACCGTTGAGCCAGGCGCCGCGGTACACCTCGAGCCAGTTGTCATGCTTGCCGTCATCGGAGATATAGTAGGTGGCGTTGCCGTAGGACGGGCTGATCTCGTCAATTTTGCTGACGATACCCTTCACGCAGTACTCGCCGTCCAGGTTGTAGGTCGTGCCAGCTGCGCCGGCAGCCTTGATAATCGCGAGCGCCTCTTTGACGGTAATCGGGATTAACTCAGCCTTCGCGGCATACTGGATCACGTTGATGTGCTGGGTCTGGCCGGCGCTGACCAGCAGGAGGTCAGCGTTATTGGTATTCTTGGTCGCAGCCGCAGTGAGGACAATGCGGGATTCGCCGGCAGAGCCGCTCATAGGGGAAACGGTCAGCCAGGGAGCGACAGACGCGGGACTGATCTCCCAGGGACTCGTGGTGACGATGTCGAGGTAGGTGCTTCCACCGTTGACATCAATGGAGAGATAAGACTCCGAAACGTGAATCTCGCTGAGCGATTTGATCGGCTCATCCTGGCAGGAGATAAAGGCCAGGCTGAGGAAAAGCGCTGCAAAAAAAGTTCTGAATTTCATATTCGTAGGAGTCGATTAGTTGAACATATATTTAAGACCAACGGAAGCATACCAGCACTGGCCAATCACAGGGTTGTACTGCCAGAGCTCGGTGTTGCCATTGACGGCAGCAGGCGTAGAGAAGGTCGGGTAACCCTCGGCGTCCACGCCCTCATAGTGAAGGATACGGCCGGTGTTGCCATCCGGGCAAATATCCTGGTTCATGTACTTGCTCACGCCCCAGCTGGAGTTGAACAGGTTCAGCAGGTTCTTGATATCGACGCTGAGCTGCAGGGTGTTGCGGGTCTGGCCGATCTTGATTACGAAGTCGTGCTTGTAGCTGAAGTCCACGCGGTGCACCCACGGGTTATACACGCTGTAACCCTCGGCGTACTGGCCCTGGTGCTTGCTCAGGTAGGCATCCTTGTGGACGAAATCCATGAAGCGGGTGGCATCGTCAGCGGAGACGAAACGGAAGGCGCGGGAAGCGACCTCATCGTCCGTCGGGATATAAACGGAGTCATACTTGTAGTTGTCACCATTCATATCGTTGTCCAGCATGTAGGAGTAGTTGTAACCGCCGCGCCAGCCTTCGTAGATGAAGCTGAAGTGGTTGCCGCTACGATCGTTGTGGGTCACGGAAGCCACGACACGGTCCGGGGTCAGGTTGGAAGCCGGGTGCAGGGTCGTGTAGTTCGGACCGGCGACAGTCGGGGTGTAGTTGAAGATGGATGCAGGGTCGGAACCAGGGAGGGAGGTGATTTCCTTGGAAACCACATGGGTGTAAGCCGCCATGATGTTGAGACCCTCGACCGGCGACATGTTGATGGTGACGTTGCCGGAGTAGGTATAGCCGAGGTGCGTGTTGGTCAGCACGTAGGCCGGGGAGTTGGTGTACTTATAGTTGGTCGGATAGACCGGACGGTTGTCAGCACCGTTGAAGCGGGCGAAGCCATCCACCGGGATCATGTTCCAGTCCTGCATCGTGGAGGCGTTGATGTTCTGGTTGAACATGCCCTCGACGGTGATGGAGAACGGGAAGGAAGTCGGGAAAGCGTAGTCGACGGCCAGGGCGGTCTTCCAAACCTGCGGCATGCGGAAGTTCGGATCCACGGCAGCGAGCTTGGAAGGAATCTTACCATCCTCCGCGGAGATCTCCTGCGGGTAGCCGAGGCTGTACCACTTGGCACGCATCTGCTCACGGTCGACGATCAGGTCACCGGCGAACTGCTCGAGGAGCGGGTTCGGGTTGGCAACACCGTCCTTGTAGGTCGTGGTGATGATACCGTTGTACTGGTTCATAGAGGAGTTGGACGGCATGTTCGTGAGGAACACGAGAGGGATACGGCCGGTGAAGAGGCCGGTACCACCGCGGACCTTCAGGCTCTTGTCGCCGAGGACATCCCACACGAAGCCGACGCGCGGCGAGAACAGCGGAATGGCGTTCGGCCACTTGCCGGTGTCGATGTGACGGATATTGCCGTCGGCATCCGGATACTCCAGATCGTAAACAGCCTTGTTGGTGATGATATTGCTGTTGTCGAAGAAGAAGTCGTCGATACGCAGACCGAAGGTCAGCTTAAAGCGGTTGGTGACATCCCATTCATCCTGGGCGTAGAGGCTCGCCTTGTGGTACACGACACGGCTGGCCGGGTCGTCACGCATCAGGTTCTCGTAACCGTAGGTGAAGTTCACGGTCTCCGGGGTGGAACCGGTCAGGAAGTCCTGCAGGGAGTTGTAGCGGTAGTAACCGGTACCGTTACGCAGATAAGCGTTGTCCGCCATCTGGTACTCATAAGCTATACCGGCGGTCAGCTTGTGGTTACCAAAATAGTAGGTGAAGTCATCCTTGATATTGATGACGTCGTTGTGGTATCCGTTCTGCCAGGTGAAGAGTTCGTAACCGAGGGACATGTACGGGGTGATCGTACCGGTACCATCGAGGATATCGATGAACGGGAAGTAATCGGAGTCCGTACCACGGGTGGTATCGAGCTTGGAGTACGTAGCCAGGAACTGGTTCGTCATATTGTCGGAGATCCGGCTGTTCAGGTCCAGGGAGAAGGAGTGGACCAGGTTGTTCATGGTGTAGAACGAGTTGGCGAAGGACATGGAGTACTGGCCAATACGGGGAGCCGTGGTACGCTGTCCGCAGTCGGAAGAAGAAGCGTTCGTGTAGTTGCACTCCTTGGAGATGGTGTAGTTGTAGCGGAAGGCAAGCTTGTGCTTGTCGCTGATGTTCCAGTCGATGCGGGCCAGGGCCTTCATATTCATCTCGTTACCACGGAAGTTGTCGTAGGAACCGGTATCGTAGCCATACTTGTTCATGACATAATCCTTGACCTTCTGCATATCGGAGACGGTGGTGCGGGAGATCATGAGATCCGTGTTGGCCACGCCGTCGGTGGAAGGACGCCAGCGGGTAGTCTCCTCCGGATGGGGGATGTACTCGAAGTTGACGAAGAAGAAGAGCTTGTTCTTCACGATCGGGCCGCCGAGGGTCATACCGTAGGTGGTGGTACGATCCTGGACGCGGTCACCCAGCTCGATGCCGTTCACGGTGTTACCACGCATGTACTCGTTGCGGTGATATACGTAGGCGCTACCCTTGAAGGTGTTGGTACCGGACTTGGTGATGGCGTTGACGCCACCGCCGATGAAGTTGGTCTGGCGAACATCGAACGGGGAGATCACGACCTGCATTTCCTCAATGGCATCCAGGGAGACGGGGTTGCCGCCGCCGGGGAGGTCGCCGGAAAGGCCGAAGTTGTTGTTGAAGTTGGCACCGTCGATGGTGAAGTTGGACGAACGGTCATCGGAACCCATGAAGGTCATGCCGTTGCCGCCGTACGGGGACAGACGCGTCACATCGGTGAGGTTGCGACTGACCGTCGGAAGAGCGGTGATCTGGTTGTTGTTGATGTTGGTCGCGGCGCCGGTCTTCTCGCCCGCGAACTTGGTCGCGGCCTCGGAGATCACGATGGCCTCTTTCAGCATCTCGGTGTCGTCGCTCAGCGAAACGAGGAGGTTGTAAGCTTCAGCGAGCTTGAGGGTAATGTCCGTATAGCTGACGGTGTTGTAACCCATGCAGCTAACCTCGACGGTGTACGGGCCGCCGGTACGCATACCGTTGATCGTGAAACGACCCTCAGCGTTAGCCACAGCATAATACTGCGTGCCGGAAGGCGTGTGTACAGCCACGACGGTGGCGCCGGGGACGCCCTCGCCCTGCTGATCGGAAACCTTACCGTTCAGCGCGGAGGTCGTCACCTGCGCAGCGGCAGACACGACAAAAAGCATCGCTGCAAAAGACAGCAATACACTCTTGATAGCTTGTTTCATAATGTTGATAATATGGTAAAAATGAATCACTTAACAGTAATTTTCAACAAAGGGGTCTCTCCCGTGCCGCAAAGATACTTTACGATTTTGAATCAGCCAAGTTCTTTTCAAATTTTTTATCAACAATTATTACTATCTTTGCGCCGATTTATTAACAAACCTACGAGGACAGATTTGACTGCTTGCAACCTCGTCAAAAATGCTAAAAAGATGAACTACCTCTTCACATCGGAGTCCGTCTCCGAAGGTCATCCCGACAAAGTCGCCGACCAGATTTCAGACGCCATTCTCGACGAATTCCTCCGGCAGGATCCGGAGGCGCACGTCGCCTGTGAAACCTTCTGCACCGCCGGCCTGGTGGTCGTGGGCGGCGAGGTCAATTCCGACCGCGCCTACGTGGACATCCCCGGCACCGCCCGCCGCGTGATCGAGCGCATCGGCTACACCAAGGCCGAGTACGGCTTCGACGCCGCCTCCTGCGGCGTCATCTCCACGATCCACGAGCAGAGCGCCGACATCGACCGCGGCGTGGACCGCGCGGATCCGGCCGAGCAGGGCGCCGGCGACCAGGGCATGATGTTCGGCTACGCCAGCACGGACACCGAGGAGTACATGCCCCTCGCCCTGTCGCTCTCGCACCGGCTGCTGCAGACGCTCGCCGACATCCGGCACAACGAGCCGCAGCTGATGCCCTACCTGCGTCCGGACGCCAAGTCCCAGTTCACCATCGAATTCACCGGCCGCCGCACCCCCGTGCGCGTGCACACCATCGTCCTGAGCACGCAGCACGACGAGTTCGACACCGACGACGAGCGCATGCGCGCGCGTATTGAAAAGGATGTCCGGGAGATCGTCCTCCCCCGCCTCATCGCCTCCCTGCCCGAGCGCACGGCGAAGCTCTTCGACGGCACGGCCATCCTGCACGTCAACCCTACCGGGAAATTCGTCATCGGCGGCCCCGCCGGCGACACCGGCCTGACCGGCCGCAAGATCATCGTGGACACCTACGGCGGACGCGGCGCCCACGGCGGCGGCGCATTCTCTGGCAAGGACCCGTCCAAGGTGGACCGCAGCGCCGCCTACGCCGCCCGCTACCTGGCGAAGAACCTCGTGGCCGCGGGCATCGCCGAGGAATGCCTCGTGCAGCTCGCCTACGCCATCGGCGTGGCCGAGCCCGTGAGCGTCTACGTGGACACCTACGGCACGCGCCACATCGAGGCCTCCGACGCGGAGATCGCCCGGAAGGTCCGGGAAATGTTCGACCTGCGCCCGGCCGCCATCATCAAGAAGTTCGGCCTCAAGAACCCCATCTACGAGCCCACGGCCGCCTATGGCCACATGGGCCGCAAACCCTACGTCAAGGACGGCATCCAGTTCTTCGGCTGGGAGCTGCTGGACAGCGTGGACCGCATCAAGGAAGCCTTCGGCCTATGAGCAAGGAGAAGAAGCCCCAGCAGGTGAGGATCACCAACAAGCGGGCGTCGTTCGACTACGAGTTCCTCGAGGAGTACGACGCCGGCATCGTGCTGGTGGGCACGGAGATCAAGTCCATCCGCGCCGGCAAGGCTTCGCTCCAGGACGCCTACTGCTACTTCTCCGGCGGCGAGCTCTACGTCCGCGGCATGAACATCGCCACCTACTTCTGGGCGTCCGCCTGGAGCAGCCATGAGCCGCTGCGCGACCGCAAGCTGCTGCTGACCAGGCGGGAGCTCAAGCACCTCGCGCAGGCGGTCAAGACCAAGGGCCTTACGATTGTCGCCGTGCGCGCCTACATCAACGCCGGCGGCTTCGCCAAGCTGCACATCGCCCTCGCAAAGGGCAAGAAGGAGTTCGACAAGCGCGCGACCATCAAGGAGAAGGACATCCGCCGCGAGATGGAACGAGAATAATTCCTCCCCATGCCCCGCCTCAAACATAGCATCATCGCCGAGCTGCCCGCTCCGGAAACGATTGATTTCGCGCAGCTTGCGCGGGATTACGCCGCCGGCGCGTGCGACCTCATCGTGGTGCTCGGGCCCACGGCCTCCGGCAAGACGCGCTACGCCGTGCGCCTCGCGGAACAGTTGGGCGGCGAGATCATTTCGGCGGATTCCCGCCAGGTCTACCGCGGCATGGACATCGGCACGGGCAAGGACCTCGCCGAGTACGGCTCCGTCCCCTACCACCTCATCGACATCGCCGAGCCCGGCACGCA
>Ga0310696_10001813_pt1 | contig 29903 bp, 21 predicted proteins | sample AusTroGonzalo_MG_4_FD_203885 | JGI IMG/M metagenome (GOLD analysis project Ga0310696, IMG submission 203885) | Bovine rumen microbial communities from tropical cattle in Woodstock, Queensland, Australia - Gonzalo_02 (v2) (version 2) | ecosystem: Host-associated > Mammals > Digestive system >... | reverse complement strand
GTACCAAGCTCTTCACCTGGGATGTTGTGCAGTGCGTATGCACGGTCGATCGAGTATGCCTCCAAAATCCCGCTGTCGAGAATCTGCCGAGCGCCCTCGCCAGTCTCTTCCGCACCCTGAAACAGCAACAGCACCCTGCCCTCTTGCAACGGTTTCTCGTGCAACATTTCCGCCAACCGCAACAAAATCGTGCTGTGCCCATCGTGCCCGCACTTGTGCGAAACGCCCTCATGCTCAGACTTATACGGCAGTTCTACTGTCTCATTGACCCGCACCGCATCCATATCGCCACGAACCAGCACGGTCTTCCCGCCGCCGAAATCGTACTCGGCCAGCAGATGGTACCCTTTCGGGAAGGTGATAATTCGGGTCGGCTGGAACCGCTCCAACTGTTGGCGGATAAACGCCGAAGTTTGGATTTCCTCGTTGGAGGGTTCGGCAATGCGATGTAATTGGTGACGTATCTCTCTGTAATCCATAACAATACTCTTAATAACCACTGTTCTTCGTCGTCCGTAGTAGGAGCACCGCAAAAGTATAAAAATTTATAATGAAGTCGGCAACTGGTTGTATGCCAAAAAAGTGTATTTTTGCCGCCGAATTTTTTAACCCTTAAAAAAACGTATTTATGGCAACAAGAATCAGATTACAAAGACGCGGTAAGAAGAACCAACCCTTCTACCACCTTGTAATTGCGGATGGTCGAGCACCCCGTGACGGACGATTCATCGAGGACCTGGGTACCTACAACCCCCTGACCAATCCCGCAACCCTCAACATCAATTTCGACAGAGCGTTGTACTGGTTGGAAGTGGGCGCCACTCCCTCCGACACCGCCCGTGCGATTCTCAAACGCGAAGGTGTCTATTTGATGAAGCACCTGAAAGGCGGCGTCGCCAAGGGCGCGTTCAGCGAGAACGAGGCCCAGCGCAAATTCGACGCCTGGAAGCAGGAGAAGAACTCCAAGCTGAAAGACGTGGAGAACGCCGAGCGTGAGGCCAAACGCAAAGTCGTGAAGGAGCGCCTTGCCGCTGAGACGAAGGTCCGCGAGGCCATCTCCGCGAAGGTCGCCGCCAAGGCCGCCGAGATCGCCGCTGCGCAGGCCAAGGCCGCGCAGGAAGCCGCTGAAGCCGCAGCCGCCGAGGCCGCTGCTGAAGAGGCCGCCGCAGCTCCCGCCGCCGAGGCCGAACAACCGGCCGCCGAATAGTTTTTTCCGCCTTATGGCTGACAAAAACTACTACTATTTAGGCACACTAACGAAACCTTTCGGACTGAAAGGCGAGTTGTGTGCCTTTTTTGATGTCGATGACTGCGAACGCTACCTCGACCTCCCCGCCGTATTCATCGAAACCGACGGCGAAATGCTGCCCTATATGGTTGAACGGCTGCAATACAAGGGCAACAACCAGTTCATCATCAAATTGCAGGAGGTCGACATCGACAATGTCCGCGAGTTTGCCCAGACCGAGCTCTACCTGCCGCTCAGCAGTCTGCCCAAGCTTACCGGCAATCGTTTCTATTTCCACGAAGTGATTGGTTTCAAGGTGGTTGACGAGCGCTTGGGCGAAATCGGCGTTTGCAAGGATTTCCTCGAACTGGCCAACAACCCGCTCATGCAGGTCGATCATGACGGCACGGAAATCCTCATCCCCGCCTCGCAGCAGTTCGTCACGCAGGTTGACCGCGAGAACAAGACCCTGAACGTCTCCACGCCGGACGGGCTGGTGGAGTTGTACCTCAACCAGTAGTCTTTAATTTCTCTTTCCATTGTTGATAAAATTGTTTGCAGGCAGTTTGCCTGTGAATGATTTGTCGTATCTTTGCGCTGTGAAAATAGTTTATAACCATAAACAAAACATTTATTATAAGGCATTGAAAAACAATTTGTTTTTAAAATTTTTGAACTATGAAAATCGAAAACTATCCCATTGTGAAAGTGCTGCTCCCGTATGTCGTCGGCATACTCATCGCCTATTTCGGGGACTTCTCGGACACGGTTTGCCGGACGCTCTGGTGGGCTTCGGTCGCGGGTTTCCTGCTGGTTGTTGCACTGACGTTCGTCAAGGCCTACCGCTGGCGGGTGGTACAGACAATCGGGATGTGCGCGGCGTTCGTAATGGTCGGTATCGCTCTGACCAACAGCCATTTCCATCCGAAAATCCCGGATGAAGCGATGGAGGCAAACGCCGACTGGATAGTGCGCGTTGCGGCGGAACCCACCCCGCGCGAAAAGAGCGTGAAAGTGGAGGCTGAGGTGCTGCAATTCCTTGACCGGAAAGCGGTTAACGGAAAAGTGTTGCTCTATTTGCAGCCGTCGGCTTCGACCTACAGTCTGCGCTACGGCGATCTGCTGTTTGTCCATGCTGACCTCTCCCGCATTGCGCCGCCCTGCAATCCCGACGCTTTCGACAACCAACGGTATATGCGGCGGCGCGGCATCTACTACTCCGGCTTTGTGCGAGAAGGCGGTTGGCAGTGCATTGGGCACCGGCCCGCCAACCAGCTGAAGTTTCTTGCGCAGCAGGCTCGCAACCGCCTGACGGATATCTACATACACGCGGGTATGCGTGGCGATGAACTCGACATCCTCAAGGCCATCCTCCTCGGCGATGACGACACCCTCGACCCCGAGTTGAAGGCCTCCTACTCCTCGGCGGGGGTGAGCCACATTCTCTGCGTATCGGGCATGCATGTCGGCATTATCTTCATGATTGTCAACTTCTTGCTGAAGCCATTAGATTTCTTCCGTACATCGCGGATTCTCAAAATCGTTCTAGTGATGTTGGTCATTTGGCTGTACGCGCACATTACCGGCCTTGCTCCTTCGGTGACGCGCTCGGCCACTATGTTTACCTTCGTGGCCGTCGGGCAGCAGCTGCGAAGGAACACCAATGTCTTCCACAGTCTCTTTGCGTCGGCTTTTATCTTACTCGTAATCAACCCGTTGTTATTATTTGAGGTGGGTTTCCAGCTGAGCTATCTCGCGGTGGCGGGCATTGTGCTGTTCCAGCCGAAACTGGCCGCCATTTATCATTGTCGCACCCGCATCGGCAACTACTTTTGGGAACTGCTGACCGTCTCTGTGGCCGCCCAGCTCGGCACCTCGCCCATCTCCATCTACTATTTTGCGCAGTTCCCCAACTACTTCATGCTCTCCAATCTCAGCGTCATCGCCCTCTCTTTTGTTGTCATTATCACCGGGGTCGCATTACTGCCCATTTCGTTTATCCCGCTCATACCCAAATACTTGACGTGGCTCTTGACGATGGAAATCCGAATCATGAACACCCTTATCACCTTCATAGAAGGGCTGCCCCATTCGGTGACGGAAAACATCGATTTCCACGTTGTGCAAATGTGGCTGTTATACGGCGTTATAGGCGGGATCTGTTATCTGCTTTACCGAAGAAACCGACGGATTTTCTGGGCAACTGGCGTGTTGTTCACCCTGTTTTGCGTCTCTTTCGGGGTGAAAAAGCTTATGTTGGCCCGCGAAACAGTGTTTTTGGCCTATCACGTCCGAAAAGGAAGCGTGTTGGAGTTCAACTGGCACGGGCAGACGGTTTGGCTGTCGGATTCCCTGCGCAATGAGGACGACAAGCTGTATCAGTACAATATCCGCAACCATGCGCGGAAACACCGGCTGCACGGGAGGATGGTGCCCATCGATACGGCGGCGTTTGACACACCTTTTCTCTGCAAGCGCGGCAATTTCATCCGGTTCGACGGCAGAACCTATTACCTGCTCACGCACCAGGAAAAGCTTTGGGAGGGGGTCAGTCGTGAGACTTTGCGGGTCGATTGCCTGCTTCTGCGCCAAAACCCGAGGCTGCCGCCCGAGGAGATGATGGCGCTGATGCCGTTCCGGGAGGTCATCGCGGATGGCTCAAACACCCCGTTTTACGTGGGAAAATGGCGCGATTTCTGTCATGAAAACGGCATCCTGTTCACCTTCACCGGCGACCGAAAATTCTGACACGGAGGATGCCCTAATTTTTGTATCTTTGCCGCTTATTTTTTAGAAGATGATAAACCACATAAAAGGCAGAATAGAAGAGGTGAATCCCGCGTACGTCGTCATTGAGACGGCCGGTGGGGTGGGGTACTGTATCAACATCTCGTTGGCCACATTTTCCGAAATCAAGGATTTGAAGGAGGTGCGGCTGCTCACGCATTTCATCGTGAAGGAGGATGCGCAGGTACTGTACGGTTTCGCCACCGAGGAGGAACGCGAGCTCTTCAAATTGCTGATCACGGTCAACGGCATCGGTCCGAACACCGCGCGGCTCATCCTTTCGTCCATGAGTGTGGGCGAAGTGCTCAATGCCATCGCCACCGAGGATGTCAAGGCTATCCAGTCGGTGAAGGGCATCGGGACGAAGACGGCGCAGCGCGTGGTCATTGAATTGAAAGACAAAGCGAAGAAGGCTTCCTGGGCCGACGCAACAAAAATTAACGTCGCATACAATAATAACAAGTTTGAAGCGTTATCCGCTCTTGTCGCACTTGGCTTCCCCAAGTCCGGCGCGGAAACTGTTTTGGATAAAATCATCAAAGCTGAAGGTATCCAACTAACTGTAGAAGAACTTATTAAGAAGGCTTTGAAATTATTGTAACAAAAAAAGAGAGACTTGAAAGTAAGACACTATATACACGCTGTCATCGTAGCGCTTCTCCTTGTCGGATTCGGCCATCTCGGTCTGAAAGCCGCCAACGGGCCCTTTGTCCGCAAGACGCTACCCACGAGGGTGGAACTGTCGTACCCGATTTGTCCACCCGATACCACCCCGCCGACACTTCCCCAGCCGGATATCAACCCGCTGACCCCCGATCCGAACAATCCGTTCTACCTCAACAACCCGCCGGGAATCGGGCAGTCCATTATTTACGACCCGGAGACAAACACCTACAACTTCCAGTACATGACCGGCAGCTCGACATTCGGTCCAGGTGCCTACATGAACGTTAATGAGTACATCAACTACGACCTGCAGCAGAGTATCCATGACTACTGGCAGAGCCAGAGTCGGAGCATCGGCGGCGGACCCAACAACCGCAGAGGTAGTGGCCTGATTCCGCAACTGCACATCGGCGGCGACATCTTCGAAGGTATCTTCGGCAGCAACACCATTGACATACGGCCTTCAGGAAATGTAGGGTTGAAGTTGGGTGTAAAATACACACAAACAGACAATTACCTGCTGCCAGTGAAGCAGCGTAAACAGTTGCAACTCGATTTCGACGAGGATATTCAGCTTAACTTGTTGGCTAAAATCGGTGACAAAATCGAGTTCAATCTCAACTATTCGACGGATGAGCTGGCAGTGACGACCAAAACCGACCAAATCAAGCTCAAATACAACGGTAAGGAGGATGACATTCTGCAACTCATTGAGTTTGGTGATGTTACGCTTCCGCTGAACAGCACGTTGATTAACGGTAGCCAAAGTTTGTTCGGTGTGAAGACGCAACTCAAGTTCGGCAACCTGTTCATCACGGCCGTTGCGTCGCGAAAGAAGGGTTCCTCCCAGACCATCACGGTGGAGGGCGGTGCCGAAGAGACTGACTTCTACTTCCGCGCCGACGAATACGAGGAGAACAAGCACTTCTTCATCGCCCATTTCTTCGAAGAGCATTATAACCAATACCTCAGCACGCTGCCGTTGGTTAGCTCTCCCATCGTCATCACCAAGATTGAGGTGTGGCGCACAACGGTTGGCTCGGCGACTACGAACAACCGTAACATTGTGGCTTTCACTGATTTGGGTGAATATGACCCGCAGTTCCCTGCCTTGTCGTACAACCCCGCATACGCTGGCGGGCAATTGCCTGACAACTACACCAACAACCTGACGATGTATGCCGACAGCTCCTTGATCCGCAACATCGCCAATGTGTCGAGCAATATGCAGTCGATCGGCTTCAAGTCGGGTACCGACTACGAAAAGGTGGAGAGTGCGCGTCTGCTTTCCCCCAATGAATACACGGTGAATACGAAGTTGGGTTTCATCTCGCTGAACTCCGCCCTGGCCTCTGACCAGGTGCTGGCGGTGGCGTTCCAATATACGGTCATCGGTGACGACCATGTGTATCAGGTGGGTGAGTTCTCCAATGAGGTGGCCACTCCTAACTGTATCCGTGCCAAGCTGTTGAAGAGTACGAACCTGAATACCAAGTCCCCGTTGTGGAAGTTGATGATGAAGAACGTCTACAGCCTGTCGGCCTATCAGGTCTCTCCCGACAAATTCCGTTTGAACATCCTCTATACGGGCGATGCGGCGGGCACGCCGAACGGTTTCTTCACCGAAGGTGCGCAGAAGGGTATCCCGTTGATCCGCTTGATGGGCATGGACCGTTTGAACCAGCAACAGGATCCCACACCCGATGGTATTTTCGACTTCATCGACGGTGCCCACATCTCGGGCGGTACCATCAACTCTTCCAACGGTCGTGTCTATTTCCCCCATACAGAGCCTTTCGGTAAGGATTTGCGCGCAGTGCTCGACGATCCGGAGCTGGCCGACAAGTATGCTTTTGACTCGCTCTACACGATGACGAAGACCATGGCGCAGCAGATAACCAACAAAAACAAGTACTATATCGAAGGTAGCTACCGTTCGTCGTACGGTTCCGAGTTCCATTTCACGGGCGGTGGCGCGACCAAGGCCGTGAAAGTGACCGCCGGCGGCATCACGCTGACCGAGAATGTGGACTACACCGTCAACTACGACATGGGTGTGGTGACCATCATCAACCAGAGCATTTTAGCTTCCGGCACGCCGATTCAAATTACCCCGGAAACCGACGATGCCTACCAGACCGACAAGCGCATGTTCGGTGTCACTTTGGATTATGTTTTCTCGCCCGACTTTACGGTGGGTGCGACGTTGCTGAACCTGCGCGAGCGGCCCTTCACCAACAAGGTCAACTATGGCGACGAGCCTATCAACAACTTGATTTGGGGTATGAATTTCGCCTATAAGACGGAGCTTCCATTTGTTACGAAGGCTATTGACCTGTTGAGTTTCCATCATACCACCACCAAGTCGTACTTGAATCTGGACGGTGAGTTCGCCCATTTCATCCCGGGTCACAACCGTCAGATTGGCAAGGAAGGCACCACGTATATTGATAATTTTGAGTCGGCGAAATCGACCGTCGACCTGATGAATATCAGCAACTGGGTGATGGCATCCACGCCGCAGGGGCAGCCTGATCTCTTCCCCGAGGCCTTGCCGGTAGGCGTGACGGCTCCAGCGCGTCGGCAACTCGCGTACGGATACAACCGCGCCCGCTTGGCCTGGTATCTCATCGATCCGTTGTTCTACAACAGCGGCAGCGCAGTCCCCTCCAACCTGACCAAGGATGACCTGTCGCGGCCATACGCCCGTGCCGTCTATGAGCCCGAACTTTTCCCGTTCAAAGAGCAGGCTACCACGCAGCTTTCCACGCTGATGAACGTTTTCAACCTGGCCTTCTATCCTTCCGAGAGAGGTTCCTACAACTATGATGTGGATGGTTCGGAAGGCTACTCCAGCGGTTTGAACGAGGACGGTACCCTGAAAGATCCCGAAACCCGTTGGGGCGGTATCATGCGTAAGTTTGACCAGACCGATTTCGAGTCTTCCAACTACGAATACATCGAGTTCTGGATGATGGATCCCTTCATTGAAAATCCGAATCACAAAGGCGGTAAGCTTTACTTTAACTTGGGTGACATCTCCGAAGATATTCTCCGCGACGGTGTGAAATTCTTCGAGAGCGGTATGCCTACCGATGATTCTGATGACGATGTGGCCTTCACAGTCTGGGGTCGTGTGCCTACCAACCAGCTGATTGTGAACTCCTTCGACAACCAAAACGGTACCCGCCAATATCAGGATATCGGTTACGACGGTTTGTCAACCATTCGTGAGCGGGATTATTTCGGAGAGGTGTACGTCGGCAGGGTGGAAGCCGCTTTCGGACCGGGTTCACTGGCCTATCAGAATGCCGTCAACGACCCGTCAGCCGATAACTACCACTATTTCAGAGGTCACGACTATGACGAGATGGACCTCAAGGTGGTGGAACGTTACAAATATTACAACAACTCAGAAGGAAACTCCCCCACCGACGACCAGAGTCCGGAGAGCTATCCCACGGCTGCCACCAATATCCCGAACTTGGAGGATATGAACAACGACAACACGTTGAGTGAGGATGAGCGCTATTATCAATATGTGATTGACCTGTCGCCCGACAAGATGGTGGTGGGTGAGAATTACATCAACGACGTTTATGAGGGGCACCCCAACACGCTGCCCAACGGCGAACGGCCTGCCACCAAATGGTATCAGTTCCGCATTCCGATTCACAATCCCGACAAGGTGGTGAACGGCATGACGGGTTTCAACTCCATCCGTTTCATGCGTGTCTTCATGCGGGAATTTGAGGAACCTATTGTTTGCCGTTTGGCCACGTTTGAGTTGGTGCGCAGCAGTTGGCGTACGTACAACCTCAGTTTGCGCGAGGACGGCGACTACAACCCGACGCAGGATGACGGTGAGAGTTCCTTCTACGTCGGAACGGTGAGCTTCGAGGAGAATGCCAACCGTGTGCCGATTCCGTATGTGCTGCCTCCGGGCATTATCCGCGAGACCGCCTACGGTATGACCGCCCAGGCCTATCAGGAGAACGAACAATCGGTGACGATGAAGGCAGTGAACCTGCCCGATGGTGATTCCCGTGCCATCTACAAGAGCACGTCGTACGACCTCCGTCAGTTCCATAACTTGCAGATGTACATCCATGCCGAAGATGTCTTCTCTTCCGGTGATCTGCGTCCTGGCGAAGTGACGGCGTTTATCCGCTTGGGTTCCGACTTCACGGAGAACTACTATGAGTATGAGCTTCCGATTGAGATTACTCCGTGGGGTGTGGGCCGCGATACCAACGCCATTTGGCCTGAGCACAATATGGTTCGCATTGTACTGGACTCCTTGGTTTCCTTGAAGATGCAGCGTAACCGCGCCATTCGGGAGGGACGTCATCCGAGCATCCTGGCACCTTATTCGATTCTGCCCATTTCGGACATGGATCCGCGTTATACGGTGGTCGGTAACCCGAATTTGGGCGACGTAACCACCATTATGATCGGTATTCGTAACCCCAAGAAGCGGACGGCCAACGATAATGACGATATGAAGCCCAAGTCTGTGGAGATGTGGGTCAATGAGTTGCGACTTTGCGGGTTCGATGACCGACAGGGATTTGCTGCCTTGCTTCGCGCCAGGACGACCCTTGCCGATGTGGGTGACCTAACCCTTTCGGGCGTCTACTCTTCGCCTGGTTTCGGAGGTTTGGAGCAGTCTATCACTGAACGGTCGCACGAAACCAATGTCAACTTCGACCTTGCCACGAATATCGACGGTGGCAAGCTGCTTTTCCCGGAAAAATGGAACATCAGGATTCCCGTGCACTACGACTACTCGTTGGCGGTGGTGCAGCCTGAATACAACCCGCTGAACCCCGACGTGAAGATGAAAGACGAGTTGGCCGACCTTCCCACCGCGGAGTCGCGCGATTCGCTCCGTTTCCTGACCAATAAAGTCACTCGTCGCCAGAATGTCAACTTGATGAACGTCCGCAAGGAGCGCGACTTCTCGAAGGGCGGCAAGATGCATGTCTGGGATGTTGAGAACCTCGACTTCTCCTACTCCTATTCCGAATTGGTGCAGCGCGATGAGGATATGGAGATGAACAACGAATATATCCATAATGGTGAAATCGGATACACGTTCAGCACCAATCCGAAGAACTATCGTCCGTTCTCAAAGGTCAAATGGATGAGCAACAAGTGGTTGCAGATTATTCGCGATTTCAACATCACGCCCATGCCGAAGAATCTCGTGTTCCGCACCACGATTCACCGCGACTTGCAGGAGTTCAAATATCGTCCGAAGAGCAAGGGTAATATCATCATTGACACTAACTACGTGAAGTCCTTCGACTGGACCCGCAACTACGCCATCAACTGGGACATCTTCCAGAGCCTCCGGTTGGAATTCAAGGCGGACGCTTCTGCGCGTATTGACGAGCCGGAAGGCCGTGTCGACACCCGTGTGAAGCGAGATTCTGTGTGGCGTTGTATCGGCAGGGGCGGCCGCACCACCGACTATCGCCAAAACTTCAGCGCCACCTACCAGGTGCCCATCAACAAGATTCCGCTCTTCAAGTTCGTTTCCGCCAACTTGCGCTACACCTCCATGTACCAGTACACGGCTTCCGCGCTTTCCCTGTCCTACTTGGGCAACACCATCCAAAACTCCCAGAATATTCAGGGAAATGCCACTTTGAACTTTGTAACCTTATACAATTCAGTGCCATATCTTAAGAAAGTTAACCAAAGTATTTTACCGGACAAGAAGGGTAACAATAAGAAGGGCAAGGATGCCAAGAAAGGCAAAGATGACAAGGAGGATGAGGAGGATGATTTGGCCGAGGAGGTTAAGAAAGGTAAGAAAAAGCGTGACAAGAACGATTCGATTGACAGACCGAATGTCGGCCGTATCATCTTGGACGGAACAGTGCGCTTGTTGATGTCAGTGCGCAATGTCTCTGCCAACTACACACGGGGTAGTGGAACGATTTTGCCCGGTTACATGTATTCGGCCACGTTAGTGGGTCACACGAAGGAAAGTAGCGGGCCGGGATTCCTCTTCATGTTCGGTGCCCAGCCCGACATTCAGTCGATTGCGGCAAGCAACGGTTGGCTGACCACCGATTCCCTGATGAACTCGCCGTATCAGCGCACCCGGAGCGAAGTGTGGAACTTCCGCGCCACCGTGGAGCCGTTCAAGGATTTCCGCATCGATGTCTCCGCCAACCGCAACTTCACGCAGAATTTCTCCGAATACTTCCATGTCGATGAGCTCGGTAATGTGTCGCACTATACCCCGCAGCGTTCCGGTACCTTCAGCATGACCTATTGCGGGTTAGGAACCTTCTTCCGGAACCACGATGACCTGTTCCAGGATTTCCGCGCGGTTCGTAAGGAACTGGCCTATCGCTACGCAGAGAACAACCCCAACTACACGGGCGATGTCGATCCGGAGACGGATTATCCGGTCGGTTACAGCGCCATCTCCCAGGATGTGCTCATGGGTGCCTTCCTGACCACCTATCTCAACAGAGATGCGCAGAAATCGGACATCTTCTCCCCCTTCCTGAAGATTCCGTTGCCCAACTGGCGCCTCAACTACAACGGTTTGACCAAGATCAAAGGCATGGAGAAAGTGTTCCAGAGCTTCTCCCTGACGCATAGCTACACCTGCAGTTACAATGTCGGCAGCTATTCCACCAACATCGCCTACACGCAGGATGAGAACGGTTACCCCAACGCCTACAACGCCCTTGGCGACTTCATTCCCGCCAATGAGTTGAGCCAGATGGCCCTTACCGAACAGTTCGGCCCGATGATTGGCTTCGACATGACTTTGAAAAACAGCATGTTGCTGAAAGTGGAATACCGACAGTCACGCAATATCTCCCTCAGTTTCGCCAACACGCAGATTACGGAGACCACCGCCAAGGAGGTGGCCTTCTCTGCCGGTTACCGCTTCAAGGACATCAAGATTGGACTGGTTTTCTCCGGTGTGAAACGTCAGTTCGTCAGCGACCTGAATGTCACGGCCGGTTTCGGAATAAAGGACAATCAGACGATGTTGCGCCGCGTCACCGAGGATGACGATCAGGTTACCTCCGGTGCACTGAACGTCACCATTAACGCCGCCGCCGACTACCAATTCAGCCGCTTGGTCGGTCTGAAGTTCTACTACAACCAAGCCATCAACAAGCCGAAGAACAAGAACCAGTACAATAACATGAACTTTGAAACAGGTATCGAGCTGAAGCTGATGCTGTCGCAATAGTTCACCATTCGACTGATACTCATCATTATACAAAGCCCTCCTCTTCTTGACGAGGGCTTTCTTTTTGGGGAACGTTTAAAACAAAAGAGACCCGAGAGGGTCCCTTTTGCACATAACACAACACATGAATGCAGGTCTCGTATTGGGGTAATACTCAAACGACCTGCTTCTATCTCTACCTTGATAGGTTTCCTTTTGAATAGAGAATCGTTCCGTTAGAATAACTCCCAAAACTTGACGGCAAAAGAGCGAAATTTATGCCAAATTGGCATTACAAAAATAAGGTGATATTTGGCAAAAGGGCAGTAAATTTACCAGAATACGGCATAAATCACCACGAGCAGAATACAGATCGCGTAAGCCGCAATATGGAAGTCCGTTTTTGTTTTGAACATGCTGGAGGTCAGCGAAATACCTTTTGCATCATCTTCGTTCTCGCACGTACACAAACTCACCATGATAATGATGGCCATGGTGAGCAGGCAGGTGTAGAACATCTGGTCGATAAATGGCATGCCGATGGGTAGGAACTTGAGTGCCAGTGCGATGGGAATGGAAAGCACTACTCCTGTGATAGCACCTTTGTTGGTAGTCTGTTTCCAGAACAGTCCTAATAGGAACAATGCCAAGATACCGGGACTTACCAATCCAGTGTACTCCTGGATGTATTGGAACATCTGTCCCACACTGCCGAGCAGCGGCGCAATCAGGCAGGCAATGATGAGGAAAAGTCCGGCGGAAATCTGTCCCACCAACACCAGACTTACGTCCTTGCCCGTTTTCTCCTTCACCTTCGGGGCGATATAGGGCTTGTAGATGTCCATGGTATAAATCGTGGAGGCGGAGTTGAGCATGGAGGCTAAGGAGGAGATAATGGCAGCAGCTAACGCAGCGACTACCAGCCCTTTAAGTCCTACTGGGATGAAGGAGCTGATGAGCCAAGGGTAGGCGTTGTCGTTGTTGAGGGCGCCGTTGGCCTTGGTGAGCGCCTCCACCGCGCCGAAACTGCCCTCGGAGTACATCACGTAGGCAACGATGCCGGGGATGACCACGATGAAGGGGATGAGCAGCTTGAGGAACGCCGCGAAGGCCAGTCCTTTCTGGGCTTCAGACAGCGATTTGGCCGCGAATGCCCGTTGGATGATATACTGGTTGAAGCCCCAGTAGTAGAGGTTGGCCACCCACAATCCGCCGATGAGCATGGCGATGCCGGGCAGGTTGTGATATTCGGGGTTGTCTTTGGGCAAAATCAGGTGCATGCGGTCACCTGCCGTATCCGTCAGATGGTGAATGCCGTTCATAATCGTGCCGTCGGGACTGATGACCTGCAATGCCACCACCGTGGTGATAAGGCCACCTAACACGAGCAGAATGACCTGCAGGATGTCCGTCCAAGCCACGGAGGAGAGACCGCCGGTGATGGAGTAGAGGGCGGCAATGAGACCGAGGCCTAAGATGGCAGGGATGATGAGCGAGCCGTCACCGGTGCCGATGATGGTGTCGATGGCTTTGGCACCGAGATAGAGCACGGAGGTGAGGTTCACGAAGATGAAGAGACCTAACCAGAAGACGGCGAGAATGGTCTTCAGGTTCCGTGAGAACCGTTTTTCGACAAATTCGGGGATGGTGTATATGCCCTGTTTCACGAACACGGGCATGAAGAACTTGGCCACTATGATGAGGGTGAGCGCGGCCATGAACTCGTAGGAGGCTACTGCGAAGCCGCCTGCGAACCCCGAGCCCGACATTCCGATGAACTGCTCTGCCGAGATGTTGGCGGCAATCAGCGACGCGCCTATCGTCCACCACGGCAGCGACTTACCCGCCAAGAAGTAGTCCTCAGCGGTCTTGTCCTTGTTTTTCTTCCGGTGTGAAATCCAGATGCCCAATCCGACAATGATCAGCAGATAGGCGGCGAAAATGATGATGTCAATCGTATGAAAAGCGGGGTTCATTTTTTGAGGGATTTAATTTGGCGGCAAAGGTAAGAATTTTAAATGAATGTTGGGGACTTCGTGTTGGTGAGTAAATGTTGGTGAGTAAATGTTGGTGAGTGAATGTTGGTGAGTAAATGTTGGTGACTTCGTGTTGATTACTTCGTGTTGGTGAGTGAATGTTAGTGAGTAAATGTTGGGGCCATCGTAACCTGATAGTATTTGCAAGATACTGTTTGACGTTGATCATCGTTCTTCCGCGTGCGGAACGCACGCCATCTTAATAACCCCACATAAGGCGCCAGCCGCAGTGTGGGGTAGGCGGAGGTAGTGCGGGTGACAGCGTGCCGGGGGCACGCAACATTCCGAGAAAACTAACAAGTAAACAATTTTATATTATCCTGATAATCTTTGTTTTATCGTTTTAATAAATAACTTTTCGAAAATCTTTACAAGAATTAACAAAAAAAGTTTGGCGGTTCCAATTTTCCGCTTTACTTTTGCACTTTGAAAGTTATTTATAAACAATAAAAAACAATGTAATTATGGAAAAACAATTTGATTATTTTGGGAGCGACAAATTAAGGACTATTGAAAGACTTCAAAATGAAGCCAAACTGTTCTTGACAGGTTTTAAATTAGTGTTGAATGGAATATCTATTAAACCTAAGGAAATCGAAGTGTATTGCTTTGAGGAAGCAGGAGATTTTAAAGATTCTTCGGTTCATAGAAATGATTTACAGAAAAACAATAAAAATCATTTTTATGTGCATAGGAATGGTTCGACAAAATCAGATCCTTACAAAGGTGGAAATCGTACGGGATTAGATTTTGTTGTAAGTGACAACGATAACACTTATTATTCATATTTGATAAGAAGTGCGGTAATTAATGACGGAAAACCTGTTGTTGGTCCTTACAAAGTATTAAAAGCCATACAAAATGCCTGTGGGTTTTCTTCGTATGATGAATTAGAGACAAAAACAGTGGAGTTAGTCGCTAATGATGTTTCAAATGATGTTTTGTTTTCAAAAAGAATAAATCTTGGTAAAAACGCGAAAGAATACATTAATTGTGAATTACGTGCTGTATTATGTGATGATTTATTTAGGGGGAGTAAATATCCTGCTAAAGAGAGAATGATTACCGATTTTTTGAAAAATGAGACAAAAGAACGGTCTATCGCTTACGCAAAAGACAAATTAGGTTATGTACCTTCAAAAATAAGAAATAAATGATTACCGATAACCAAACCAACACCGTTTATTTTTCCGGCCTGCTGCCGAAGAAATGCCCAATCCTGAACGCACACATCACGGAGGCGTTGAAAAAGCATGGGATTCCGTATGCCTACCTGTCGGAAACCAAAGACATCTGGTGCCGCGATTTCATGCCTATCCAGATTGAGAAAGAGCGTTTCGTGTTCTACAAATATACTCCCGATTACCTGAAAGACACCTACGGCCAAAGCGTACAAACCAATCCCGATGATGTGTTCCAATCAGAAGCGAAACATTTGCAGCAGCTGCTACCCAAAAGCATCAGGATAGACCTCGTTTTGGACGGAGGTAACGTGGTGAAATGCGGCAATACTGTTGTGATGACAGAAAAAGTGTTTGAAGAAAACCGAGATAAATCTCGCGATGAGGTAGAAAAGATGCTGCGCGACGCTTTCCAGTGCGACATTCTTTTTCTTCCGAGGGAAAAATGTGACAGATATGGACATAGTGACGGCATTGTCCATTATGTCGGTGACGGAAAGATCCTTCTGACCAACTATGATGATTTTTCGACAAAGTTTTACAACCTTTTCTATGAAATATTGGAAAAACGGTTTGAAATCATTCCGTTGAAATTCAATGTAGAAAAGCATGATAAATACAGTTGGTGCTACATCAATTACCTGCAAGTCGGCAAGTTAATCCTTGTTCCGCAATTAGGTATAGAAGAAGACAATCAGGCGCTGGAGCAAATCGACAAAGCCAATCCCGGATGCGAAGTGGTCGGCATACCCTCTTTGGAAGCCGTCAAAAGAGGCGGCGCGTTGAACTGCATTTCATGGAACATCAATAAATAGATTTATGGAAAACGAAAAGAAGAAACCTTAAAAAAGCGGTATCGTGGTACACCAAAGCCGCAGAACAAGGATACACAATGGCTCAAAACAACCTTGCTATGTGTTACAAAGAAGGCTTTGGCGTTGAAAAAGACCTTGCTAAAGCTTTGGAATGGGCTGTTAAAGCGGTGGACAATGGTGACGAGGAAGCCCGAAATACCGTTTTGGAAATCCAACAGGAGATGAGCGAAGGCCAGTTCTCATGTGCGGAGAATGATTTAACCCTGGCATAGGCTGACTGGCCCATCAAACGGAACCCCGCACACGCCTAAAGTCGTAGAGACGCGCTGCAGCACGTCTCTACGACCAACGTAAGAGATAAATTATCACAGTTCCTTCACCGGAAACACAAAATAGGTCTCGGGATACGGCTCATCCTTCAACGTGAAGTGCCACCATTCGCTGTCAACGGGCACGAAACCGTGGCGAAGCATCGCTGCCCGCAGGATCATACGGTTATGGAACTGCTCGGCGGTGATGGTGCGGCCTGCAGGGGACGGTTTTCCGTTATAGACCCCTGTCTCGGGATTGCCGCCGAAATCGGGATGACTCTCCTCGCCGAACCAGTCGAAGGTGCCGCCCATGTCGAGCTCCTTCTCGGTGGTCATGTCGAAGAGGGTGAGATCGACGGTGGAGCCGCGGGTATGGCCGCTCTTCGCCGCAATGTAGTTCCGCTTGAACAGCAAGCTCTTATCGACTTCGGGGTAGAAGTAACGCCGCATCAGCGTGTCGGGAATGTCGGCGGCCCAACGCACAAAATGGTCCACGGCCATCTGTGGACGATAGGCGTCGTAGATCTTCAGTCGATAGCCCATGCGCATCACATCGTCGCTCACGGCCTTCAGACTGTCGGCAGCGCGTTTGGTCAGCAAGGCGATAGGCTGTTGGTAGCCGTCAATGCGCTCCCCCACAAAGTTGTAGGTGCTAAAGTAGCGAATCTCGAGAATCGCATCCGGCACCACATCGGTGATGTTCACAAACTGGCTGGCATCCTGCTCAGGAGTCGATTCGGGCAGCTGCAACTCTTTGGTGCGCACTGTTTTCTGCTTACCAGGGATATCGAAAGTGAGCGTAGCGCCATCGGCACGCACGTCCATCGTGACAGGCGCACCCATCACAAGGGGCAGGTTCACCTTTTCATGACCGGCGGGGAAGCCGCAAAGCAGCGGGATGTTGTACGGAGCAACGTACTCGCGCAGCATCGCCTCCACACTCTCAAAGCCGACATCGTTCGGGCAATCGGTGAAATCGCCCAAGATGATGCCTTTGCAATGTGTAAGAACACCGCTTATTTTCAGCATGTTGAAGAGACGGTCGATATTGTGGTGGGTCTCCTCCACCTCCTCTACAAAGAGGATAATGTCCGAATGTCCGATTTCCTTGACTTGGGAGCAGAGCAGCGGGGCAAAGGTGGCGAGATTGCCGCCCACGAGGGTGCCCGTAGCCTTACCGACTATGTTCTGCTTATGGGCAGGGAGCTCATACTTAGGCAATTGTCCCGTAAGCAGGTCGTGCACTAGGGCGCAGGATTGTTCCGTACCACCTCGTGCGGCAATATTACAGCCCATCACCCCGTGGATGCCCATCACCCCGGCGCAAGCCTCCATGCTGAGCAACGTAGTAATATCGCTGTAGCCGATCATCCACTTGGGGGCGGCAGTCATCTCCTGCAAAGGGAGGCCTTCTATCAACTGTAAAGTACCGTAACCCCCTCGCATACAGAGGATAGCTTTGACGTTGGGATTGCTGAGCGCCCATCGGAGGTCGGCAACCCGCTCCTCCACAGTGCCGCCGTAGTGGGTCATGTACTTACATCCGACATTTGGTCCGACCACCGGCACGAACCCCCAGCTACGCAGCACCTTAGCCGCCTTGCGGACGCTCTCTTCCTTGCCAAAATACGAGGGTGTGATCAGCGCCACCGTATCGCCGGCCTTCAAGTAGGAGGGAGCCACACATTTGAGTGGCTTCTTCGGACCCTGGGCATACGTTGCAATAGGTTGCACCGCCATGAAAAGTAGCATGGCAGTGACCAAAAACATCAAGTCATTTTGGATTTTTTTCATCGTTTTTTTTCATCGATTATCTGCAATCTCCGCGTATCGCGCGTATCTACACGTATTATCTGCGAGTTCTGCGGGAATTATTTCAATTCCTTCACCGGAAACACAAAATAGGTCTCCGGATACGGCTCATCCTTCAATGTGAAATGCCACCATTCGCTGTCGAGGGGCTTGAAACCGTGGCGCAACATCGCCTCCCGCAAGATCATGCGGTTACGGAATTGTTCGGCGGTGATGGTGCGGCCGGCAGGAGACGGTTTCCCGTTATAAACACCTGTCTCGGGGTTGCCGCCGAAGTCGGGGTGGCTCTCTTCGCCGAACCAATCGAAGGTGCCGCCCATGTCAAGTTCCTTCTCGGTGTTCATGTCGAAGAGGGTGAGATCGACGGTGGAGCCGCGGGTGTGGCCGCTCTTCGCCGCAATATAGCCCTGTACGAACAGCAAGCTTTTATCGACTTCGGGGTAGAAGTATTGACGCATTAGCGTGTCAGGGATGTCGGCGGCCCAGCGCACGAAGTGATCCACGGCCATCTGCGGACGGTAAGCGTCGTAAATTTTCAGCCGGTAGCCCATCTTCATCACGTCGTCGCTCACGGCCTTCAGACTGTCGGCGGCGCGTTTGGTCATCAATGCCGTAGGTTGCAGATAACCGTCAATACGCTGACCCACAAAGTTGTAGGTACCATAATAACGGATTTCCAAAATCACATCTGGCACCACATCGGTAATGTTAACAAACTGGCTGGCATCCTGCTCCGGTATGACGGTTTTTCCGGGTTCGCTGCTTGTGCAAGGTATGATTTTGGCAGTAAGGACATGCCCACCTTGGGCGGCGGCCGTCAAGGTAAGACCCAGCACAAATAAAAAGCTGTACAACAATTGTTTACAATTCTTCATATTCGTTATTTTTATTCAGCATTCAGCATTCATAATTCATCATTTCGCCAGCGCCATCCCCAATCTCCGCCACATAAAAATCGGCACGGATATTAAACCGCTGCTCGTAGGCTTTTCCGACATTTTCAACAAACGCATTCACCTGATTCTCAGCAATCAACGTTACAGTACAGCCTCCAAAGCCCGCGCCGGTCATGCGACTGCCGAGTACACCGGGGAACTGCTGCGCTTGTTTGGCCAGGAAGTCTAATTCGGGACAAGTGACTTCGTAGTCGTCGCGCAGGGAGGCGTGCGAGGCGTTCATCAGCTGACCGAAGCGGGCCATGTTGCCGCGTTTGAGGGCGGTAATTGCCTCTCGCACATGCCCGTTTTCGCGCACCGCGTGTCGCGCCCGTTTGAGCACATCGCCAGTGAGGTATTCCGACAACCCATCAAACTGCGACACAGTCAGTTGACAGAGATTCTCCACAGACGTATGCTGTTGCAAAATCTCCAACGCCTGCTGGCATTCGCTGCGCCGTTGGTTGTAGGCCGAATCCACCAACCCGCGTTTCTTGTTGGTGTTGGCAATGACGAACTTCAGTCCCTGCATCTCCAATGGCACATGTTCGTACGCCAACGTATTGCAGTCCAGTGCGATGGCGCAGTTCTTCTTCCCGAACCCGGAGGCGAACTGGTCCATGATGCCGCAATTCATCCCCACGAAGTCGTTCTCCGCATGCTGGGCCATCTTGACGAGCTCTAACATCGTGATCGGTTCCCCACAAAGCGCATTGAGGGCAACAGCGGTCACCACTTCGATGGAAGCCGACGACGAAAGTGCCGCCCCGATGGGCAGGTCGCCACGGTAGCGGAAATGGCAGTATGGCACGGACAATCCTCTGTCCGTAAACTCTTTGAGCACGCCCAAAGGGTAATCGACCCAGCTGTGATGCTGCTGTGCCAGTTCCTCTTTTCGCAGGGAGAAGGTGGCGGAATCGTTTTCGGAGGAGAAGTGGTAACAGTCGTCCTCCGAGGGACTTACGGTCAGGTAGGTACCCATATTAAGCGCGGCGGGGAATACGAGTCCGCCGTTGTAGTCGGTATGGTCGCCGATGAGGTTCACGCGCCCTGGGGCGAAAAAGTGCCGTTCGGTTTTCTGCATAATTGGAAATATACCTTTGTAGAGACGTGGCGTGCCACGTCTCGAATTTCAAGGGGCAAAGGTACGATTTTTTTATCTCCGCGTATCGCGCGTATCTGCACGTAATATTTTCTACGGCAACACCCTTGATTTTACATACTGGATATGCACTGTCGAGTCTTTCACGGTTATGGTGCCGTTGTGGAAGGCATCTCTAAACACCAGTCGGCAGCCGTCGTTGGTGCGGTTGAGGTCCCGGATTATTTCTTCCTGCCATCTTAACGGGAAGATGCAGTTGGTGAAATCAAACCGCCGTCCGAGGTCCATCACCCGCTCGAAACGGCCGTTGTTAACCCGTTCAATGCTCGTCGTCTCCGGCGTGGTCACGATGCAGTAAATTCCATTGCCAACACAAAAGGCTTGCTCAATACAGGTGTCAGGCTTTTGATAGCGGTACTTGCGACCAATACCACAACCATGTAGCACAACGGTACCTTTAAATTCTTGTTTGTTGAGAGTTTTGCCGACCTTGTCAGGATAGTACCATTTTTCACTCACCCAAGGAAAATCAATATCGTCACTCGGTAATTCGTTCAGGTATCCGATCTGTCCAGGATTTTCGCCGATGGCGAAACTGGACACTTTGTATGGATAAACCAGATAATAGGCCGAATCGGTGCGAACGATCCTGCCAGGGGTCCCGTCGTACAAATACCTGCGATGTACGGGCTCGTATTGCAACCAACCGTTTTTGGTCACAGGGTACCAGCTGGTCTCTTTTTCTTCAAAAATGACGTATCCTCCTCCCTCAAGATGCCAGTGACGCTCGTAAAACACCGTGTAACGGTCGTCTTCATAGAACGGAAACGTCTGTTTGTATCGAAGGGAGTAGTCGTTGTAATCTATGGGCATATCCTCGCCTGCCGTGAGGTACACCGTGTCCACTATCACCGTAAACTGCTGTTGTCCTCGCGCGGGCCATGCCGCCAGCAGTAGCAGCACTGCGGCGAAGAATAAAACCAAATGCGTATGTCGGTGGTGATTCATAACGGACTATTTTACAGGTGCGAAAATACAAAATATTCTTTTTCTCATTAATATGACGCAGAAATCCCAAAGGGTTGCACCATGTTGAAAAATTTTTTCATTCATCTTCTCGTATCTCATTTATTTTTAATGCTTTATATGCAATCTTGTTCAAAAAAGGAGCCGTGTTCAAAAAAATTGAACATGGTTCTTGTTCGGTCAAAAACGCTGCGTCATTTTTGTTATTTTTGCCCCGCAATAACTGATTTGTAGTTTTTCACCCCATCCCGCGTCTAACCAGTGTTAATTCTAAAACCGATGACAAAGAAAGAAACAGATTTTGAACGAATGGTCCGCGAGCACAAAAGCACCGTCTATACCGTCTGCTACATGTTCTCCAAGGACACCGACGAGGTCAACGACCTGTTCCAGGAAGTCCTCATCAACCTCTGGAAAGGCTTCGACAGTTTCAGAGGCGAGTCGAAGGTGGACACCTGGATCTGGCGCGTCGCCCTCAACACTTGCATCTCCGACGACCGCAAGAAAAAGCGGCGAGGGGAACGCGTCCCACTGGAGATGGCTGCCGACCTCTACACCGACACCGACGAGGACACCAAACAGATCCGCCAGCTCTATGCGCGCATCAACAAGTTGGGCATCATGGACCGCGCCCTCGTCCTGCTTTGGTTGGAGAATCTCAGCTACGAGGAGATTGGGGCCATCGCCGGCATTTCCGCCAAGAATGTTTCTGTGAAGTTGGTTAGAATTAAACAACAGTTAATGCAAATGTCTGACAATCAAGAATTTTAATTATGGAAAACAGTGAAATAAACAACAGCGAATTGGAAACCATGCGTGCACAAATTGCACTGCTGAAGGACAAATTAGACAAGGAAACCATTGTCTCCGAAAAACTCCTCCGCGACACGATGCGGCATAAGGCCCGCAACATCAACAACAATGCTTGGATTAGCGTGGTCGCTTCTATCTTCGTGATTTTCTGGGCATTGGCTTATCTTCCAAGCGAAGGATTTAGCTGGTGGTTTATTGCCGCCACTATCCTGATGATGCTCGTGTGCGACTTCTTCACTTGGAAGTACCATAAGGATGTGAATGCCAAAACAATGAGTGGCGATCTGCTTACTGTTGCCAAAGTGATGAAACAGCTGCGCGACAATTACAAAAAATGGCTGAAATACAGCATTGTGATGATTGCTGTATGGTTTGTTTGGTTTGCCATTGAGTACTGTATTCTGCTGAATGACTGGCGGGTGGCGGTTTTCATGATTATCGCACTGCTCATCGGTCTGGCTATCGGCGGCTTTATCGGACTGAAGATGCACAACTCGGTGATCCGCAACGCCGAGGAGATTATCAGTCAGATTGAAGAAGACGGAGATATTTAGGAAGAACGAGAATAAAATCTATACTTTGGCCATTGGCTTTTAGCCTTTGGCCAATAGCCAATAGCTAAAAGCCAAAAGCCATTTTTCGCGTACAACGTATCGGAATAAAATGTACTTTTGCCTTCGAAAAATCAAAACCTTAAAAATTTAGCATTATGGATTTAAACAGTATCATTTCCGCCATCACCGGCAACAATATGATCGGTGAAATCGCAAAAAAATTCAACATCGACCCGAACAAGATCATGGACGTGATCAAAGCCGCTATTCCTAAGTTCTTGAGTGCCATGCAGAAGAATGCCGGTACAGCTGCGGGTGCGGCCGCATTGACGCAAGCTTTGAGCAACCACGCGGGCCAGGGCCTCGGCTTCAATCTGGAAGACGGCAAGAAGATTTTAGAGAAAATCTTCGGCGGCAATCTCGGTTCTGTCATCTCCGGTTTGGGCAAACAGACCAGCACTACCAACGACCAGGTGTCCAACATTTTGGCCTCTATCGCCCCGAACCTGCTTTCCGTATTAGGCAAGAACACGGCGGGCGCCGGCAACATCGGCAATATTCTGGGCGGTCTCCTGGGCGGTGCATCCAACTCCAATAGCGGTTCCAATGCCGGCAAAGTCCTCGGCGGCCTGCTGGGCAAGATGTTCAAGAAATAAGACTTGAGACTTAAGACTTGAGACTTAAGACTTAGGACTTAAGACTTAGGACTTGAAACCTGAAACTTGAAACCTGAAACTAAAGGGTGTCTTCCGAAAGAAGGCATCCTTTTCTGTTATCGAATCAGCGTGATGGATCCATTCAGCAGGTAATAGATTTCACCCGCCAACGTGTTGACATACAGCTTGCAGCCGTAGTAGTAAACGCCGTCGGAGGAGGGCAGGTGCGTGGTCTCGTCAGCGCCGTCCCAAAGGATGTCGGGATTCACAGTGTGATACACACGTTTGCCCCAGCGGTTGAAGATTTCCATCTCGATTTTGGTTATCCCAGAGTACGGCATGTACGGGGTGAACAGGTCGTTGATGCCGTCGCTGTTGGGCGTAAAGACGTTCGGCAGCTGGTATTCCAGACAGTCGAACACGTCAATGCATACGGAATCTGTGAGTGCGGTGATGTTGCGGTTGCTGTCGGCCACGCGCATGGCGTAACAGCCGACCAGCACTTGCGAACCCGTGACGCTGATGTTGTAGGTGCACGGCTCGGGATAGCAGATTTCGTCGTTTCTGAACGAGTCGATACAGGTGAACGTTCCTGTTAGTGTGGGCTTATAGTAAATGTAATAGCGTACGGCATCGGTGGCGGCGGAGTCGGAACTGAAGACCCAGCTGAACTCCACGTTCTGGCAGTCGGTGGTGATGGTAACTTCCGGAAGCTCAGGCGGCTCATTGTCGTAAGGCTCCCCACATGCCCGTTGCGACCGGTTCCACAGCGGACCGATGGTGTCGGGCAACCAGTAATAACCTTCTGCCAAGATATAGTAGCAATAGGTTTTCCCATTCTCAAGATTGCGGTCGGTATAATGCGTTTCCGCTACGGTTGCAACGGAATCCCAGTCGGCCGTGTGCTCGTTGTATCGGAACACGGTGTATGCCACATTGTTCCACGGTTGTACGTCCGTCCAGGTAAGAACCAGACGCTTGTCCGCAGAAGATACGGTCAGGAAAATAGAAGTGGAAGGATCGGAATTCTCTATCACCGTATCGGAATTGAGCATGGTCACTTTGTAGGTGTATGCGGAATCTGACGTGTTCAAATCATGATCCAAATAAGAAAGCGTATCGTTCGGATTTTGCGGCGCAGAAGTCTGATGAATCAAAATCGCATTGCCATAACCGTTTTCGCGGAACAGTTGGAATCGATAAGGCGGCGGGAAAGCGGCCGAGTCAACCTCGGGCGGGAAGAGCCAACGGACAAGGATTGTACCGTTGGTAAGCTCGGTCGTCACCACATCGGTGTTGATGATGACGGGCGCGTCGTTGGCAATATGGGCGCAAACCCTGTCGGAGACAATGCTCTCGGAACCGTCTGGGAACAAGGCAACTACACGATAACAGTATTCATTGCCGTGGTAGAGTGGGCGTACCGAACCGTCATCGATGAACGTGGTATCCGACCAACTGTTAGTGGAGCCGATTTTCGTGTAACCTGCTTCGGGTGGAAGTCCCGTCTGACAGGAATCCGGCTCAAAATCGTCTTCTCCATTGCGGCGATAGATGTCGTATCCGACTGCGTTAAAGCAGAAATCTGGTTGCCAATCTAAATGAATTACATTGCCTTCAGGGAACGCATTCAGGTTTTCCGGTTTCGGACCGATAATTCGAATACGGAGCGTTTTAAAGGAGACAAGCTCCACCTGCGGTCCGTTGTCTTTCGCCTTGAAGATTACTTCGTAGGGGTTCTGCTTAATGTGGTTACAGGCTGTTTGCCACACGAAATGGGTTCCGTAGGGCACACTGTCGTAGATACTCGAGAATTGCGCAGGCGATACACTTACCAAGAAAGGTTCGCCTGTGGCGGTCAGCCTTACGTATTTGGAAGTGCTGTCGTAGACCCAAACCAGCTGGTCTATGCGGCTTCCCGCAATGACGCAGGTATCGTTCACTTCCACCACAGGCGGTTCGTTGTTACAAGGTGCCACCGTAATCTGCATGTCGCGGACCATACTGCCGATCAGGATGCCGTCGCGCCACTCTTCAATCAGAATGGCGATATTGTATTCACCGGCCATAAGGGGAGAATCCCACGTCAGGTCGCCAGTAATCGGGTCTATGGCGATGTAGTTGGAGGCGGCGGGCAGCGAGTAGCCCGGGATATCCTCGCCGTTGTAGCCACGGCAGTTAATGAGGCTGTACGAAAGGCTGTCGCCTTCGGGGTCGTAGGCACCGGGATTGTGGTAGTAAGGCACGTGGGTACAGGCGTTGTCCAACGGCGGGTTCAACAGCTGAGGTGATGAATTTCCACCGATAAACGGGTTGATAATCAGGATGGTTTCGATGAAGAACGGAATCTCCACAGAGCTGGGGATATTCACAATGCCAGCGTTTCGGTTCGGGTCTTCAAAGGTGACATGGAACGTGCCTGCAGCGGAAAACGTATGCTGTGTGATATAGACGTTTTGGCTGATGTTGTTCTCCATATTGACCTTGAGATTGCGGTCGATAATGGAGGATGTACCGTCGCCCCAGAAAACCTCGATTTGCGGTCTGTCGGCGGGACTCGGCGTGTAGGTGTATGTCGTGATTGTGAACTCGTAAGTGAGTCCGGAAACGTACGTATAGCTGATCTCGCCCGCGCGCTGGTGCGTGGCGTATGCCGTTGGCAATGAAATAGCCAAGACAATGATTACCAGAAGAATACGTATTAATTTCCTGTACATTTCACTTGATCCTTCTCACTTGGTTGTTTATTAACTGATAGGTTTGTCCGCTTTCTGGACATACAGCCTCACCATTGTTGTCGAAACTCAACCGGCATCCGTATTCACTCACCCAGCCGGTTTGCCGGGCAGGATTTCCTGTAACAAGCGCGTAATCAGGCACATCGTGTGTGACCACCGCCCCCGCGCCCACAAGCGCGTACTGGCCGATAGTATGTCCGCATACGATAGTGGCGTTCGCCCCGATGGAGGCTCCTTTTTTCACCAAAGTCGGTCGAAACTCGTGCTTCCTTTCAATAAAAGCCCGGGGATTGATGACATTCGTGAACACGACAGAAGGTCCTAAAAACACGTTGTCCTCACACGTAACCCCTTCATAGACAGAGACGTTGTTCTGGATTTTCACATTGTCGCCTATCGTTACGCGGTTGGCGACCATCACGTTCTGCCCCAACACACAGTTTTTCCCGACCACGGCCTCGGCCATCACGTGTGTGAAGTGCCAGATGCGGGTTCCGTCGCTAATGCGGCAACCCTCGTCCAATACGGCAGTCTCGTGTGCGAAGTAGTTCTTCATAGTGGGAAGTTCTTGATTGTGTGACAGATATATTCCAATTGTTCTTCCGTAAGTTCGGTGTGCATAGGAAGCGACAGCACCTCTTCGCAAAGTTGTTCGGCCACAGGGAAGTCGCCTTTATGATGGTTCAGGGAAGCGTATGCCGGCTGCAGATGCGCCGGAACAGGGTAGTAGATGGCAGAAGGGATGCCTTTGTCGGCAAGGTGTTGCTTGAGCGCCTCTCTCCGGCCATTTCTCACCCTGACGGTGAATTGGTGGTAGGTGTGGGTAGAGTAGGGGGATGAAGCGGGCAGAGACAGCCAATCCAAGCCCGATAAGGCTGTATGATAGTAGCTTGCGGCTTCTCTTCGAGCGGCGAAGTATTCTTGGAGATGACCTAACTTTACGGTCAGAATGGCGGCCTGCAGGGTGTCCAACCGGGAGTTCAGCCCTATCCGTTCGTGATGGTAGCGTTCTGAGGAACCGTGGCGGCAGATGGACCGGAGTTTTCCAGCTAAATCCGCGTCGTCGGTCATCAATGCACCGCCGTCGCCGAAACAGCCGAGGTTTTTGGAAGGGAAGAACGACAGACAGCCGACAGTTCCCATTGTTCCAGCTTGTTTCACGCTGCCGTCTGCGAAATGGTATTCCGTTCCAATCGCTTGGCAGGCATCCTCTATCACGCGGATATTATGCTGGTTAGCGATATTCAATATTGGTTCCATGTCTGCACACTGCCCGTAAAGGTGAACGGGTATGATGGCTTTGGTTTTCGGGGTAATGGCCCTTTCTAACTGGTCCACATTGAGCGTGAACGTCTCTTCACACACATCTACGAACACGGGTGTCGCGCCCACCAAAGCGATGGCCTCTACCGTGGCGATGAATGTAAAGGGTGTGGTGACAACCTCGTCGCCCGGTCCGATTTCCAGTGCCATTAACGCGGCTGTCAGTGCATCTGTTCCGTTCCCGCAGCTTATAACATACTTGTTGCCAGTGTATTGCGACAAAGACTCCTCAAATTCTTTTACAGGTGCGCCTTGTATGAAAGCGGTGGAATCCAACACATGCTGAATGGCCGCATCAATTTCAGGTTTGATGCGGAGGTACTGGCTTTTCAAATCCACCATCCGTATGGGTTCCATCATTTTCATTTGCAAATTGGAGCGCAAAGGTACATTTTTTTGGGTTACGAGGTTACATGGTTATGCGAACATTGTGGAGACGCAATGCATTGCGTCTCTACGTTAACGCAAAACATTCTTTATTTGTTGTTTGAGGAATCTGAAATCGGGTTTTTGTATCAGGTAGCGTTGGAAATCGTCCATCGTATCGGTTGGTCTTACCTCCACGCGGCGAAGACGGTAGGGGTTTTCCCTTAAGTTGTTCCGTTTCCACAAGGTGGTGAAGGCGGCTTTGAAACCGATTTCCTGTAGCAGTTCGGGGGTCGCGTGGCCGAAATCTTTCTTCTGACCGTAAGGGAAAGCATAATAATCCACTTGTTTTTGCATATGCTCTTCCAAAATCGCCTTTGATTCCCGTAGATCCTTCACGGTTTCTTCTTTCGACAAATAACGCATGGAGACATGGGTCATGCCATGGGACCCGAACCTATACAGCGGATTTTGGGCCAGTTCTTCAATGTAACACCATGAGAGTATGTCAATTTTCTGGTAGCCGGGTTCTTCCTTGTCCCAGCAATTGTCGCTTTCCACATGGGAAACCGGAACAAAGACGGTGACAGGTATATTTAGTTCATCGAGAATGCCCCTGACGTAGGTGTAGAGGCAGGAATAGGCGTCGTCGAAGGTGACGGTGGCGAGGCGGGGGTTGTGGTGGCATTCGCGCACGTAGGTGTCCATATCGGTGAATTGCCAGTACTGCTTCACAAACCGAAGCTGCCGCTCGAAATTCTCGGCGGAGACGGTGTTGAAGCCGGGCTTCTCATCCACGTTATGGTACATCAGAATCATAAGGATGCTACTTGGTTATATAACAAAAGTCAGGTCGTTGAAGAACCTGACTTTTAGCAGGGGAAGAGAGATTCGAACTCCCATCAATGGTTTTGGAGACCACTATTCTGCCCTTAAACTATTCCCCTGTGAAAGAGGAGGCATTATTTCAGCCTCCTCTTTGTTATTGGCGATGATAAATTAGTCTAAGATCTCAGTCACCTGACCAGCGCCGACCGTACGACCACCCTCACGGATAGCGAAACGGAGGTTCATGTTCAGAGCGATTTCGGAGAGCAGTTCGACCGTGATTTCCACGTTATCGCCGGGCATGCACATTTCAACGCCTGCGGGCAGGGTGATGGCGCCGGTGACGTCAGTGGTGCGGAAGTAGAATTGCGGGCGATAGTTGTTGCCGAACGGAGTGTGACGGCCGCCTTCTTCTTTCTTCAGCACATACACGGAAGCTTTGAATTTCTTGTGCGGGTGGATGGAACCGGGTTTCGCGATAACCATACCACGACGGATTTCGTCCTTGTCGATACCGCGGAGCAACAGACCCACGTTATCACCAGCTTCACCTTCGTCGAGGATCTTGCGGAACATCTCAACACCGGTGACGACGGATTTCAGTTTCTCAGCACCCATACCGATGATGTCGACGGGATCGCTGGTGTGGATGACACCAGTCTCGATACGACCGGTAGCAACGGTACCACGGCCGGTGATGGAGAACACGTCTTCGACGGGCATGAGGAAGTCTTTATCGACGTCGCGCGGAGGCAGCGGAATCCAAGTGTCAACGGCATCCATGAGCTCGATGATCTTCTCAACCCACTTCGGCTCGTTGTTCAGGCCGCCGAGGGCAGAACCGCGGATGACGGGGCTGTTGTCGCCGTCGAAACCGTAGAAGGAGAGGAGGTCACGGATTTCCATCTCAACGAGGTCGAGAAGCTCGGGGTCGTCAACAAGGTCAACCTTGTTCATGAAGACCACCATTCTCGGAACGCCGACCTGCTTGGCGAGCAGGATGTGCTCACGGGTCTGCGGCATGGGGCCGTCGGTGGCAGCCACAACGAGGATAGCGCCGTCCATCTGGGCAGCACCGGTAACCATGTTCTTCACATAGTCGGCGTGGCCAGGACAGTCAACGTGTGCATAGTGGCGGTTGGCGGTCTGATACTCGATGTGAGCGGTGTTGATGGTGATACCACGCTCTTTTTCCTCAGGGGCGTTATCGATGGAATCGAAGGATCTGAGTTCGGAGAGACCCTGTTGGGCCAGCACGGTGGTGATGGCAGCGGTCAGGGTAGTTTTGCCGTGGTCGATGTGACCGATGGTACCCACGTTCACGTGGGGTTTAGTACGTTCAAATTTTTCTTTTGCCATTTTTTTATAAATTTATGTTTTTAATTTTTTTCCTTATGTCTCCTTATTTCAAAAAAAAAAGAGCCGTTGATGAGAGTTGAACTCATGACCCCATCCTTACCAAGGATGTACTCTACCACTGAGCTACAACGGCTTTTTTTTCTGCTAAAAAAAGAAC
>Ga0310696_10001812_pt1 | contig 29909 bp, 19 predicted proteins | sample AusTroGonzalo_MG_4_FD_203885 | JGI IMG/M metagenome (GOLD analysis project Ga0310696, IMG submission 203885) | Bovine rumen microbial communities from tropical cattle in Woodstock, Queensland, Australia - Gonzalo_02 (v2) (version 2) | ecosystem: Host-associated > Mammals > Digestive system >... | reverse complement strand
CGGGCGGCGCGACCAGCGCGGCCAGCGTGAGCATCAACGTCTCGGGCGGCACGATCACGGGCGACATCTTCGCGCGCGGTCAGCTCGAGGGCGACAGCGTCACCGGCGACGTCTGCGTGACCTTCACCGGCGACACGAACTTCGGCTGCGGCGTCTTCGGCTACAGCTACGTCGGCGGCGAGAAGAGCGACGCGGTGCTGAATTACACCGCCTACACCGGAACCTTCTCCGGCAAGATCGGCGGCTTCGACAGCATCGTCTTCGACGACGATACCGTGATGACGCTCTCGACCGCGGCTGCGGACGTCAGCAACGGCAAGTGGGAGTTCGACTTCACCGACCGCGCCGACACACTCTCGGCCACGTCGTTCCTGACTTGGAGCGGCGCGGACTTCGCGGGCGATGCCATCAAGGTGAGCTTCACGGACGAAACGCAGGCGAAGGCGGGCTGGAACATCGCCGCCGTCGCCGAGGCGTTCTCCGGCACGACCTTCAACGTCGAAGTCGGCGGCTCGGAGATCGCGGCCGGTCTCGCCTACAACCAGCAGATCGCTTCCGGCGATTATCAGGGATGGGGCTTCGGCCTCGAAAGCGGCGTGCTGAAGTTCAAGCAGCTCGCGTAAGACAACACGGCGCGGAGCCGCCGCCGGAGTTCGCGACATCTCCGGCGGCGGTCTCCGGGCCGATTTTTTTGCATTTTCCGGGGGGAGGCGAATGGATTTCGGATGGTTCAACTGGACTGTCACCGGTTTGGCGATAGTCGGTATTCTGGGGCTTTCGCTTTACTGCCGCCGCTACATCCGCGACGTGGCGGACTTCCTTTCCGCCGGGCGCGTCGCCGGAAGGTACGTGATCTGCGTCGGCAGCATGGAGGAAGCGCTCGGCATCATCGCGCTGGTGCAGATGATGGAACGCAACTACCTCTGCGGCTTCGCCATCGCCTTCTGGAACATCACCATCGTCGCGTTGAACATGATTCTCAATTTGAGCGGATGGTGCGTATACCGTTTCCGCGAGACGCGGGCGATGAGCCTCGGGCAATTCCTGGAAATACGCTACAACCGCGCCATCCGCATCATCGCCTCGGTGATCCGCGCCGGAGCCGACATATTGACCGAGATACTGCTGCCGTCGCTGGCGGCGAGGTTCTTCATATACTTCTTCGATCTGCCGTTCTCATTCCGCGTCTGCGGTTTCGAAGTCAGCACCTACGTCGTGATAATGCTGTTCACGCTGTCCATAGCGCTCTTCATCCTCTGCTCCGGCGGTTCGGTGGCGCTGCTGGTCGCCGACTGCGTGCAGGGGCTGCTCTGCTACCCGCTGTTCTTCATGATCGTGGCCTTTGCGCTCTTCACCTTCAGCTGGAGCGGCCACATCGCGCCGACGCTGCTCGACCGCGTGCCGGGTGAAAGTTTCCTCAATCCGTTCGACGTGTCCCATTTGCGCAACTTCAACATCTTCATGGTCTTCATCGGATTGTTCTCCAACATCATGAACCGCGCGATCTGGCTCGGCAGCGGTTTTTCCACCAGCGCCCGAAGCGCCCACGAGCAGAAGATGGCCGGAGTCCTCGGCATTTGGCGCGGCGGCTTTTCCAGCCTGATGCTGACCATGCTCGGCGTGATGATGATCGTCATGATGAACCATCAGGACTTCAGCGCCAAGGCGCGGAAGACGCGCATCCAACTGTCGCAGAAGGTCGCCGTCGAGGTCATGCCCGCCGAACTGCGCGAAAACTTCAACCAGGAAGTCGTGAACATCGCCGAACAGAAGCAGCATATCGGCGCTTCCCCCAGACTTTCGCAGAAGCAGAATCTCGATACGCCGTATCTCGATGTCGCCGAAGCCGCGATGAAGAAAACCAACGGCGGCAATCACAAATTTCAGCAGTTCCGCACCTTTTACAGTCAGCTCATGTTCCCCATCGCCATGCGCAATCTGATGCCGAAATGGCTGCTCGGCATGCTGATGCTGCTCGCCGTGATGCTGATGATCTCCACCGACTGCAGCCGGATCTTCATGATCGCGGCCGGGATCGCCCAGGATCTCGTGCTGCCGTTCCGGAAAAAACCGATGGAGACCAAACATCAGCTGTGGATGATCCGCACATTCGCCGTGATGGTGGCGGTGATCTTCTTCTTCGGTTCGCTGTTCATGGCGCAAGTCGACTACATCCAGCTTTTCATCGTCTCGGTGGGGGCACTGTGGACCGGCGGTGCGGGAGCGATGACCGTGTTCGGGCTGTACAGCCGCTTCGGCAACACCGCCGGAGCCTTCGCCTCGCTGATCGGCGGTTCCGGATTCTCGCTGGCCGGCTGGCTCATCTCGCAGAACTGGGCCAATCACGTCTATCCGTGGCTCAGCGAAAAAGGCTGGGTGCCCGCGGTGTCGCGTTTCCTCGAAAACGCCTCCGCTCCGTTCTACCCGTTCGTGGACTGGAAGATGGATGCCGCCAAGTTCCCGATCAACGCCTACGAAAGGCTCTTCATCGCGCTGTTGATCAGCATCATCTGCTATGTGATCGCGTCTCTGCTCACCTACCGCCGGCCCTTCAATCTGGACCGGATGCTCCACCGCGGCGAGTACGCCGACGACAAGTCGCGCGTGGTCAAGACCAAGTGGAGCGTCAAAACCGCTTTCGGCAAACTCATCGGGATCAACGCCGAGTACTCGAAGGGCGACCGGATCATCGCCAGAGCGGTATTCTGCTACACCTTCATATACCGCTTCATCGTCTGCTTCGTGCTCGTGCTGATCGTCAATCGGTTCTGGCCGTGGCGCCCCAAACACTGGAGTCTGTACTACTTCATAACGCTCATTCTGATACCGTCGATCATCGGGATCATATCGACCTTCTGGTTCTCCATCGGAGGCGTGATCGACCTGAGGCGGATGTTCCACGACCTCGCCGCCCGCAAGCGGGACTTCACCGATGACGGGCGCGTCGACAAGAATGACTGAAAGGGGGAGAAGAATATGAAGTTCAAATATCTCGCCATGGCGGTCGTCGCGACGCTCGCCGCGCAACTCGCCGCCGACACCGAGTGGATCGTCACGCCCAACTTCTCCGCTTCCGGACGGATGCTGCTGCACGCCAACCGCGAACAGGCGGTCGTCAAGTGCCCGCCCGTCTGGATGAGTTACGACCGGGCGCAAAAAGGCACTTACGGTTTTCTGCGCATCGGCAACAAGGGCGGTCTCTGCTTCGCCGGGATCAACGAAAAAGGACTCGCCGCCGCCTACACCAGCGGCGATCCCACCGACGACCGGAAACCGCCGCGCGACAAACGGAACTGGTCGGGACATGCCGCCGTGGTGATCTCGCTCCGCCTGTCCGCGACCGCCGATCAGGCGCGCGCCCGGATCCACAATGCCTTCAAGAACAAGCTCATCAACGGGAGCATGGTCGTTTTTCTCGCCGATCCCCGCAAGGCGGTCGTCATCGAATGTTCGCCCTTGCACTACGCCTCGTGGGATTTGAAGGATTCGTACTGCGTCTATTCGCACATGTGGAAGCTCCCCGGCATGGACGACGGCTCCATCCGGTCGACCGGCAGCGTCGACGTGTGCACCCAGCGCGAGTGGGGCGTCCGCGAAGGATTGCACCGCGTCCGCACGGAAAACCAAGGCCGCATCCCCGTTTCGGGCTCGATCGCCGTGTCGCGCATGAACGTCAATGACCTCAATGGCGAGGAATACGAAAAGCAGCGCGGCAAACCGCCCGTATTGTACGCCCCGTACAACAAGCGCGCTCAGGACAGCTGCATCTTCGAGCTGGACGCCGAGTATCCGGAGTTTTTGAGCCGCGTCTACCTCGCCTTCGGCCCGGCGCGCCACACCGTGTATCTGCCGATAGCGCTCCCGGCGTTGAAAGATCTGCCGCAGGAAATACTCGATCCGGATTTCTTCGGAGGAGCGATGGCGCGTCACAAAGCCGCCGATCCGGCCGCGCCGGTAGATCCGGCGATCCTGGAGTTCGAGAAAAAGCTCCACCGCGAGTTCGAAGAACAGAACGACGAGGCGCGGCGCCTGCTCATGAAAGGCCGGAGGGATGAAGCCGGAAAACTGCTGAACGATCTGGCCAAAAAACAGGCGGCGGAAACGCTTGCGTTTCTGCGCGGTCTCAAATAACGGAAGGGAGCAAGGTACCAAATGAAACGCAATTTCTTCCGCATCCTCGCAATGTTCTCCCTCCTCGGCTGCTGTGCCGCCGACGCCTGCACCAGCTGGGTGATCCATCCGTCGCGCTCCGCCAGCGGCAAGATGATCGTCCACAAGTGCCGCGACGCCAAGATGTCGCCGCTCGCCGCCGAGATGTACGAATTTCCCGACGGTCGCCGCTACATGCGGATCGGCACCACCGGCGGCTGGAACTGCTTTTCCATGAACAACAGCGGCGTGGTCGCCATCCTCAACGCCGCCGATCCGGTGGATTCCCGGCATCCGGGCGGCGACCGCTGCGGTTACGGAGGTGGCGGTTTTCTATCCTACACCGCCGAAAAATGCGACCGCGCCGATCAGGCGCTGTCCTTCTTCAAGTTCTGCGCCGACAGCAACATAGCCGTCGGTCCGCAGAGCTTCTTCGTCGCCGACGCCAAGCGGGCGTTTCTGATCGACGTCGTCGGCCCCGACTACTGCGCCATAAAGGAGATCTACGGCGGCATCGCGATCATATCCAACTGCATGCACCTGCCCGGCGCGGAAAAATATTCGCGGCAGAGGTGGCCGAGCTTCCGCTACGACCGCCGCCGCGAGGCGAATGTCCGCCGGGAGCTCAAAAAGGGCAAGGTCAACGGCAAGTACACCATCGCCGACACCATGCGCGTCTCGCGTCTCAAGTGGGAAAAGATTCCCGAAAAGCACTTTCCGTTCCGCAAGGATTCGCTCGGCGGCACGACCTTCGAGATCGACACGGAGTTCCCCGGGTATCTGAGCACCGCGTACATCGCGCTCGGCCCCCAGCAGCACACCGTCTATCTGCCGACGCCGATGGCGCTCACGCAGTTCCCCGAGGCGATCCGCGACGGTTCTTTCGGCGAGCTCGCCTGTGCGCTCCGCAAGGCGGCGGGCGACGACCACGCCGGACTGAAGAAGATCGTCGAATTCGAAAAACAGATCTTCGCCGAATACGAACAAACCCGCGAGCAGGCGCGCAAGCTGCTGCGCGAAAAACGCACCGGCGAAGCGGTGCAGCTTTTGAACGCGTGTTATCTGCGGCAGTTCCGGACCGCCGAAAAGCTGTTGACGAGCCTCCGCGACGAGGCGGTCAAGAATACTCCAGCGGCGGAAAAGCCGGCCGAAACCAAGTAAAAAACAACCCCATCCAAAACAAGGAGAAGATGGATAAATGAAAATGTCGAAGAAAAGATTCACGTTGATCGAGCTGTTGGTCGTGATCGCGATCATCGCCATCCTTGCGGCGATCCTGCTGCCGGCGCTGCAGTCGGCGCGGGAGCGGGCGCAGGGCACTTCGTGCGTGAGCAACCTCAACAATCTCGGGAAAAGTTCCGGGATGTACCTCGACGACAACCGCAGTTTGTTCCCCTACCCCGCCAGCACCAACCTGGCGCAAACCAACGTCATCCGCAACTTTCTGTGGCCGGCGTGCTTCATGGCCGGCAAGTACATTCAGGATAGCCGCACCGGTCTCGGCACCACCAGAAACCGGGCGTCCATCGGGATATGGCACGAAAATCCGGCGATCAAATGCCCGACCATTCCATTCAGCCGGAACCTGTTCAACGTTTCCGGCGGGAATTCCATCCCGCAGACCTACGCCTCGCCGGGACCGAACAACCGGGATTACGCCGAAGCGATCAACTGGTGCATCAATTTCAATGCTCCGAGTCTGGCGAAATCCTACAAAACGTCTTCGTACAGTGCGGCAACGGCCCAGCTGGGCACTTCGTCACCCAGCAGCCGCATCCTGCTGACCGACGCGCTGTGGGGCGACCAATACGACAAGTTCTACCAGCGCACCATATTCTACGCCACCAGCGACAGCAGCTCCCAGTGGTGCGGGATAACCAACGCTCACAGCGGCCGGATCGCCATGCTGCTGCAGGACGGCCACACCGTCAGCACCAATCCCGACGGTCTGCCGGATTACCAGTCCATACTCATCAGCAGCTGGACCGGCTCCGCGTGGGGCAGCGGGCGCAACCCACAAGCCGTCCGTGCCGTGCATTATATAGAATACGGAGCGGCGGCCTCCTACACCGACCGCATCAAGGTCAAAAATGATAACGCCGACTGACCGGTGATCTCATCCGCGCCGTGCGGCAAAAAACCGCACGGCGTTTTTTACGAAAGAGAATATCATGAACCGCACCGAGTGGCTGGTCTGCAAAGACAAACGCAAGTGGAACCCGTCGCATCTCTTGCGCAACGACATAAAACTGCCCGAGGCGGTTTACTGGCGCTGCGAATTCGATCTCGAGGCAGAGGAGATCCCCGGCGCCGCGCTGCGCATCTGCGGATTGGGCTACTACGTCGCCTATCTCAACGGTTCGCGCGTCGGCGACATGGTGTTGGAACCCTGCCAGACCGATTACGACAGGAGCGTGTACTTCCGCGATCTGGAGGTCGCCGGTCTCCTGCGTCCGGGGCGAAACTGCCTCGGCGTCGTGCTGGCGGGGGGATTCTACCTCGCCACCGTGCCGACCATCTGGCACTCGGAGCTGATGCCGTGGCAGGACTTCTGCAAACTCCGGCTCGAATTGCGCTCCGCCAAAGGCGAAGCGCTCGTCAACACCACTCCGGACAGATGGAAGGCGACCTCGAACGGTCCGATCGTATTCAGCCAAGTGCGCAGCGGCGAATGGTACGACGCCCGCAAGGAGATGCCGCACTGGAACGAAGTCGGCTTCGACGACTCGAATTGGAGCATCCCCTCCCCCGGCGGCACGCCGCGCGGCATCCTCAAGAAGTGCGATTTCCCGCCCTGCCGCGTCGTCGGGATCGTCCCGCCGGTCAGCCGCCAAAAAGTCGTTTCCGCCGACGGCTGGAACGCGGAACTATTCGATTTCGGGCGGACTCTCTCCGGCGTGGGGAAGATCCGCGTCAAAGGCCATGCGGGCGCGGTCGTCACCTTGAAGTACGGCGACATCCTCGACGAGAACGGGAATTTCACGCAGGACAACGTCAAAAACCTCGTCTACGGCGACTTTCAGACCGACCGCTATACGCTCAAGGGCTCCGACGCCGCGGAAGAGCGGGCGGCGGAGTTCGTCTGGCACGGATTCCGCTATGTGCTCGCGACCGTCGAAGGCGACGCCGTGCTGGAGAACGTGGACGCCTGCGAAATACACACCGATTTTCAACGCGCCGGGGAGTTCGCCTCCTCGTCCGACACGCTCAACAAACTGGCCTTCAACAACGAAAACGCCTTTCTCGCCAACTTCGTGGGGGTGCCGACCGACTGCCCCCACCGCGAAAAGCAGTGCTGGAGCGGCGACGCGCTCATCGCGATGACGAGCGGGCTGTACAGCTTCGATTCGAATGAGAACTACGCCGCGTTTCTGGACTCCTTCGTCGAACAGCAATCCCCTTGCGGCAGCGTGCCCCGGGTGCTCCACAGCAACCGCGCCTCGTGCCACTCGTTCGAGTGGGGCGGTCCGGCGTGGGACGGGGCGTTCATCTTGATGCCCTATTATCTTTATCTCTTCACCGGCGACAGCTCCCGGCTCCGGCGCGACTTCGACGCGTACCTGAGGCTCATCGACCACTACCTGCATAACGCCTGCGAACCGGATACCCTGCTCGTCCCGGTCGGACTTCCCGACTGGTGCCCGCCGCAGGAAGCGCCGGAAACTCCGACGAAACTCATTTCGAGCGCCTACTTTTACGCGATGATCGGTACGGCGGCGAAGATCGCCGACGTGATCGACCGACCGGATGACGCGGCCCGCCTCGCGCAGCTCGCCGCAAGGATCAGGGAAGCGTTCAACCGCGAGTTTTACCGCGGCGACGGCATTTACGGCACCGGAACCATAACCTCGCTCGCCTGTCCGCTGTACTTCGCCCTAACGCCGGACAAGGCCGCCTGTGACGCCGCGACCGGGCAGCTGGTCGCAGCAGTCCGTTCCGTGGATCATCGCGCGTTCTTCGGCATCCAGGGGGCGTTCGCCGCCTGCCGCGCGCTGGGAAAAGCGGGATATGCCGACGACCTCTACAAACTCTTCACCCAGCCGGATTATCCGGGGTGGACCGATCAGTTGAACCGGGGCGCGACCGCGTTCTGGGAGCAGTGGGACGGGCGGCAGTCGCACATGCACGTCATGTACGGCGACCTTCTGGCATGCATGTACCGCTTCTTCGCCGGGATCGCCCCCGACGAGGAGGCCCCCGGCTTCGCGCGCACGATCTTCCGTCCGCTCTGCCCGAAAGATTTGGACTTTGCGCGGGCTTACCACCTCTCGCCGCATGGAAAAATCGAATCATCCTGGGTGCGGACGCCGAACGGGATCGAGTTCGACATCACCGTGCCGGCTGGCACCGCCGGAGTATTCGACTACGGAGAACTGCATACCGAACTAACCGCGGGCACACATCATTTTACCGCCAAAAATCGAGGTTGACATGAAACACACGACGGGCACCTTAACGCTGGCGAAAAACGGCAGGACCACTTACACCATCGTCTACGGTTTCACCGGAGACGTGCTGCTCGATCCCGCCGTGCGCGACCTCGCCGCCACCTTGAAAGAGATCACGGGGGCCGAGTTCCCGATCGCGCCGAAAGCCGCCGGCAACCGTATCTGCATCGGCGTCGCCGCCCCCGGCGACAAGGATGCCTTCGCCTCGCGCGAACGCCGCATAAAGAGCGTCGGCAAAAACCTTTACATCTACGGTGACTACCGCTACGGGACCGCCGGCGCGATCTACAACTTCCTGCGCGAATTCTGCGGCTGCCGCTGGTACACCGCCACCGGAGACAAACGCATCCCGAAAGCTCCCGACCTCACGTTCGCCGCCATCGACTACCGGCATACGCCGAGCTTCAAATCCATCGAGCACGGCAGCAAGGACGTCTTTTCCGCGCGCAATCCCGACATCCGGGACTGGGTACGCCGCAACAACTCGTTTCTGATGCCCAACTACGCGTTTGGAGAGCCCGACGACGGCTGGAACTACATCGGCCCCGTCACCCATACGCTCGCGGCATATCTGCCCCCCCTTCCCCGCGAACCGCGCACCTTCAACGCCGACGGCAGCTTCTTCGCCGGACCGCACCCCTGCTTCGCCGGGCAGAACAATTTCAAAGAACACCCCGAATATTTCACCTTGAACCGCGACGGCGTGCGCGTCGACAACGAACAGCTCTGCTTCAGCAATCCCGAAGTCCGCAAGCTGCTTCTCAAGAACATCGACACCGTGATCAGGGCCGAACACTACGATCCCGGTCGCGACGCGATCCTCGATTTCAGCCAGAACGACAAACTCGGCGGTTTCTGCCACTGCGAAGCGTGCAGAAAGCTCAACGAAAAGTACGGCACGCCCGGCGGCGTCTACTTCGACTTTCTGGTCGAGATGGGCAGGCACTTCGCCAAAAAGTACCCGCGCCTGACTTTCCGCTTCTTCGCGTACAAAGAGGAAATGACCGGGATACCGCCCAAGAATATAAAATTCCCCGACAACATGTCGGTCATCATCGCTCCCTTGCAGCAGGACTTTTCCAAACCGCTGTCGGCGCACCACAACGTGAGATTCCTCAACCAGATGAAGGGATGGAGCAAACTCTGCAAGGAAATATGGCTGTGGAACTATCCCACCTTGTACCTCCACGGCATCTTCATCTACAGCCTCTTCCCCGGCGTGTGGCGGAACAGCGAAAACCTCCGCCTCGCATACGAAAACCGCGTCCGCTATCTGATCGCCGAACAGGGTGGGAGCGTCTGCCACGGCGCTTCGTTCAAGGAGCTGAACGTCTATGTGCAGACCTGCATGACCGAGGATGTCGACATCGACGTCGAAGCGACGATAAAGGAGTTCTGCGACGCCGTCTACGGCAAAGCGGCGCCGGAGATCATGAAATACCTGCGGGAGACCGACCGGCTCTGCAAGCAGGATCCCGGTTTCCTCATCTACCACTACGATCCGCGGGTGATGCGAAAAAAACTCCACACGCCGGAAAATCTGATCCGCTGGCAGCGCGCCTTCGACCGCATGGAAAAGCTGGTCGCCAAAGACGCGCGGGCGCTTTTCAACGTGCGGCGGGCGCGGCTCAATCTGGACGGGGTGACGCTGCTCCGCTACCCCAAGTGCGCGGAACGGGACGCCGCATTCGCCGCCGAGCTCCCGCTGGACAAGCTCTACCGCCGTTACTGCCGCCGCGTCCGCGACGATGCCCGCGTCGAGTTCGTGAATTATCCGGAAAAGGGAGCGGAAAAGGAGTTCTGCGCCAACTTCCTCTACGCGGCGCGCATGGTGTACGAATTCAACCGCCGCGAACAGTGCTTCCCGGAGGAGCTGCTGAAGAAATACGGGGCGGAAAATCTCTTCGCCGTTCCGCCGCTGCAATCAAGGCGGCCTCCCGCCCGGTGGGAAAAGGGCTCCGCCTCGGGCTTTGCAGTGGAAATGCCGGCATCGGTCGCCGGGAAACCTCTGACCGTGCAGGATATCCGCGTCCTGCCCAAGGACGGTCTGCCGTGGAACACGATCAGGGCGATACCGCTTCAAAAACCGCTCCCCAGCCCCGCCGAATTGAAAGGCGAGGACTATCAGCTGGTGTACTGCGGGCGCTCCCGACTGTCGCCGAGCGGCATGGTGATCCTCGAAACCGTCAACAACGGCAATGCGACATTGCGGCTGTCGATGCGCAACGCGCGCTGTTTCCTCGGCGAAGTTTACGACTCCGGCAAGCCGGATCGGAACTACGATTTCTATCTGTCGGTCAAACCCGCCCGCGACGGCAAGAGTCTTTTTGTCGACCGACTGGTCGTCGCCGGAATCTGACGGCGCATGCCGCAGGGCGAAAAACGGATTTGATTTTCGCCCGGGTTGGGCATATATTTGAGAAAGTTCAATAACGGCATTGTCCAACCCGAAAAAAAACATTCGGCCGTCGAGTGTCGAGGAGAGGCGCACCATGAGAACCATGTGTCCATACTGCTGTCAGGAATTCGAGGTCCAGGAAGAGTATCTCGGCCAGACCGTTGCCTGCTCCGGCTGCAGCCGCACCTTCGTCGTGCAGAAAGTGAAACGCTGCCCGCGGTGCGGCACCGACAACCCGCAAAGCGTGAAAAGCTGCCGCAAGTGTCATCTGGATCTGACATCCGCAGCCGCGCCCTCCGCTCCCCCCCCTGCCCCGAAGAAAAAGGTCGAACCCGGGAAAAGGGCTTCATACTCCTCCGAAAGCGGGCTGACGATCGGCCGTTTTCTGTTGAAATTATTGAAGACCGTGATCATCTTGGCGTTACTGGGCGCCTTGGGCTTTGGCGGCTGGATGGGCTATCGGTACTACCAAACTCTGAAAGCCGAAAAAAAGCAGGCGGAAGAGTTGCAGAAGGTGCGGGAAATCCAAAAAACCGTCCGCCCCAAACTGCTCGAACTGGAATCCGAAACCAAAAATTCCCGCTTGGGCATAAATCTCGACGGAGAGGCCAAACAGGTCTCGCGCGTCTGGGCCGACAAGGCGAATGGAGTGCTCAGAACGGCCGACGCCGAGGGGATCACCCGGACTCGCACGGGTTTTCAGTACGATCCGTCACTGAAGGAACGTGCCAAGGAACTGATATGGGATTACCGGTTCTACGACGACCTCAGGTATATATCGTACTACGGCAGAGTGCGCAATATCAATCTGATCCGGGTGCGGAACATCGACGACTTCATCGGCAAGTACAACGGCATCATGACCTCGGCTCAACTGCCGCCGCTGTCCGACGGCGTGCAGCGCGATCTGAGGCGCCTGGTGCTGCTTTCCCGCTCCGACGCCGATACGGTGCTGAAACTGAAACACTTCCCGGACGTCCTCAAAAACGCTAAGGAACCGGCTGAAATCGCCGAGTCGATGAATCAGGATATCCCGACTGAGACCAAGGAAAAACTGTTGATGGTATACCTGAACAGCCGGGGAAAAATATCCGCGGATGTGGAAGAGATCATGTCGGATGAAAAGTTCCCGCGCCGATTCCTCACCGCCGACGAGATCGGCCAAGTCGACCGGCTGACGAAAACGAAATTTTCCGCCGGCACGGACAAGGCGGCGGCCGATGCCCGGCGCCAGTTCCGGCAAAAGGCCATGATGGATATCCTGAGCAGAAGATGGCGGAGAAATCTGAAAGAGCTCAAGGAAAATGAATATCAGGAAGCCCTGCGCTATCACCGGATCATCCGGGACCGGCTCGAAATCGCCAGAGAAAGGATATTCGAGAGCATCATGCAGGACAATCGGCAGCATTTTTCTTACACGAGATTCGAGTTCCTCGAACGGGACAAAAACGGCAAGGACATATCCGCAAGGGCCAAGGCCCGGGCCGAGGAAGATTATGCCAGACTTTTGAATTTTGCGCAAAATTCTAAGCGCAAAATCCCGGTGCGGTATTATGATCCGCAGTATTTCAGGTTCTGCAACGACCTGTTCGTACAGCTCATGCGATACGGCGATCTGAAGCCCGAGTACCCGCCGACGAATTGGGAAAAGTACTTCCCGGAATCGGAACAGCCGCTCCGCCTGAGCTTCAGCGACAATGAAGAGCGAAAAAAATACCGTGACGAACTGAATGAATACGAAAGGCGCATGCGCGAATCATACCGGAAACGGGAAGCCGATCTCACGAACGATCTTTCGGCGCCCGAAGTGCTGGCGGAGATCGAACGGGTTGACGCCGTCATCGAAAAATTGAGCCGTAAACCGGTCGTCATAACCAACTGCGAAGTGCTCGAAGGCGTATTCCTGTTCCCGAAAAAACGCTGACCGCATGGAACAGTTTTTCCCGGATCCGGCGCGGAGGACATAAATTCTCCGCGCCGTTTTTCATCCGGTGCGGGACAAAAAAATGCCCGGCGGAAAAAATTCCGTCGGGCGGTCTTTTACAAATCGGAAAACAGGCTTACTCGCCCATTTCCTCCAGCGCCGCCTTGCGGCTCAGCCGGATCTTGCCGGACTGGTCGATGTCGATCACCTTGACCGTGACCATCTGACCTTCCTCGCAGATGTCGGTGACCTTGTTGACGCGATAATTCGCCATCTCGGAGATATGCAGCAGGCCGTCCACTCCGGGCAGGATCTCGACGAACGCGCCGAAGTCGCGGATCGTCACCACTTTGCCGCGGTAGATCTTGCCGATCTCCGGCTCGGCGGTGCAGGCGAGGACGCGCTGCTTGGCGGCTTCGAGCTGCTCGAGGTTCGACGCCATGATCTTCACGCTGCCGTCTTCCTCGATGTCGATGGAAGCGAGCGTCTCGTCGGTGATCGCGCGGATGTTCTTGCCGCCGGGGCCGATGAGGGCGCCGATCTTCTCGGGATTGATGTGGATGACTTCCAGTCTCGGCGCGCGCGGGCTGATCTCGGCGCGCGGCTTGGCGATGCAACCCTCGATGACGTCGAGGATCTTGAGACGCGCGACGCGGTTGCGCTCCATCGCCTCGCAGAGCAGATCGATCGGAATGCCGGGCAGCTTCAAATCGAGCTGGAAGCCGGTGATGCCGTCACGGGTGCCGCAGACCTTGAAGTCCATGTCGCCGAAGTGGTCCTCGGCGCCGAGGATGTCGGTGAGGAGCAGTCTCTCGCCGTTGTCGCCCGTGACCAGACCGCAGGAAATGCCCGCGACCGGCGCGGAGATCGGCACGCCGGCATCCATCAGCGCCAGCGTAGCGCCGCAGACCGAAGCCATCGACGTGGAGCCGTTGGAGCTCATGATCTCGGATACGCAGCGGATGACGTACGGGAAATCCTTGGGAACGACCTTGGAAACGGAACGCTCGGCCAGATTGCCGTGACCGATCTCGCGGCGTCCGGGGCCGGCGATCCTGCCGACTTCGCCGACGCTGAAGTTCGGGAAGTTGTAGTGCAGATAGAAGCGCTTGATCTCGACGCCGCTCTCGCTGGTGAGGTCGTCGGCTTCCTGCGCGTCCTTCTCGTTGCCGAGCGTCGCGATGACCAGCGCCTGCGTCTCGCCGCGCGAGAAGAGCGCGCTGCCGTGGACGACCGGCAGAACGGCGACCTCCGCCGAAAGCGGACGGATATCGGTCACCGAACGGCCGTCGGGACGGAAGTGCTTTTCCAGAATGGTCTTGCGCGTCACGTCGCGCACGAGATCGTCAAAGCCCTTGGCGGTCTCAAGCGTGAAATCGGCGTCGCTCATATCGGCGAAGTCGGCGCGGATCGCGGCGCGGGCGTCGCTCAGAAGCGCGTCGAGCGCGTTGAGGCGGTCCTCCTTGCCGGGGACGGTGCACGCACCCTCGATGCGGTCGGCGCAAAACTTTTCGATCGCCGCCTGAAGCGCTTCGGGAACGAGGTAGAGCTTGTAGTCCTTCTTGGGGCGGCCGGCGCGCTGCGCGAGTTCGATCTGCGCCGCGCACTGCTTCTTAACCGCCTCGTTGGCGAGGTACATCGCCTCGCGCATGTCGGCCTCGCTCACGAACTCCGCCTCGCCTTCGATCATGATGACCTGATCCGGACGGCCGGCGTAGATGAGTTCCAGCTGGCTCTTCGCCATTTCGGCGCGAGTCGGGTTCACGACGAACTTGCCGTCGACCTTGCCGACGCGGACGGCGCCGATGGGACCTTCGAACGGCAAGTCGGAGAGCATCAGACTGGCGCTCGCGCCGACCATCGCCAGCACATCCGGCTCGTTCACGCCGTCGGCGCTGAGCAGCAGGCACTGCACCTGCACTTCGTCGAAGAAGCCCTTCGGGAAGAGCGGACGGATCGGGCGGTCGATCATGCGGCAGGTCAGGATCTCCTTAGTGGAGGGACGGCCTTCGCGCTTGATGTAGCCGCCGGGGAACTTGCCGGCCGCGCTGTACTTTTCGCGGTAGTCGACCTGCAGCGGGAAGAAGTCGGTACCTTCGCGGGGCGCGCCGGAGCACGCCGCCGCCAGAACGACCGTGTCGCCCAGACGGACGACGCAGCTGCCGTTGGCGAGCTTGGCGACCTTGCCGGTCGAGATCTCCATGTTCCTCGAACCGTCAAACTCAAAGACGATCTTTTCTTCAGCCATGATAAAAATTCCTTTTGTTTTGGCTGTTTAAGCCGCCGGAACGGAAAGTGGCGTTTTGCAAAGAGCCGGAAGATGCGCGGACGTGATTATGTCCGGCGAGTGCGGCGGAACACGCTCGCGCTCCGCCGGGTTCCGGAAGGTCGCGGCTGAATTCGCGGAATCCCGGTATCAACACCCGAAGATGCGCATTTTCACGCTCCCCGGAGGCTGATAGCGACCGAATTCCACGTCGAACGGCCGAACCTTATCCCCTCTTTGAAAAAGCGTCCCGTATCCGGCGACACTCCTTTGTTATTATAATATAATACCTTAAACGCGTATTTTCAAGCGTTTTCGAGCACCCGCGCCTCGGCGTGCTGATGGCGGAACCACGTTCTCTGTCTGCGGGCGAACTGCCATGTCGCCGTGACGATGCGCCGTTCCAGTTCCGCACGGTCGAATTCGCCCCGCAGATGCGCGGCGATGATCCGGTAGCCGAGCGCCTGATGCGCGGTCGGAGCGGCTAAAAGTCCGGCGTCCAAAGCCCGTTTCGCTTCATCGATCCAACCCGACTCGAGCATAAGATGCGCGCGGCGGGCGATCTTGTCTTTCAGCACCTCCGCCGGCGGATCGAGCCGCCACGCCTCCGCCTCGTAGCGCAGTTTGGGCTTCCGATTCCCCTGAAGTTCCAACAGCGACCGCCCGGTGATGAGCCGCACCTCCAATGCCCGGATCAGCCGACGGCGGCACTTCGAGAGTTTTTCCAACGCGGCGGGATCGAGTTCGCGCATCCGTTCGCGGAGCGCCGCTTCGCCCGCGTCGGAGTCGTACTCGCGGTCGAGCTCGGCACGAAGCTCCGGATCGTTCGGCAGATCGTCCAGACCGTAAAGCAAAGAACGCAGGTACAGCCCCGTCCCGCCCGCGAGTATCGGCACCCGGCCCCGCGCCGCGATGTCGGCGATGGCGGCGTCGGCGCGCTCGCAGAACGAAAAGACCTCCACCCGTTCGCGGATGTCCATGAATCCGACGAGGTGGTGCGGCACGAGTTTACGCTCTTCGGGCGTCGGCTGGGCGGTGCCGATCTCCAAGCCGCGGTAGACCTGCATCGAGTCGATGGAGACGATCTCGCCGCCGCGCTGCTGCGCCCATTTCAAGGCGAGCGCGCTCTTGCCCGAGGCGGTCGGCCCCATGATGACGACCACGTGCGTCACAGCGCTTCCCCCGCGATGAAGATGCGCCAGTTGAAATCCTCCGCTTTCACCGCCACCGGATGCAGACGCCTCCGAAAACGCTCCTCTAGTTTTCCCGGATCCTCGTCCCGGCGCAGGATCACGGCCGTAAGCGGCGGCAGCTCCGGCACGAGCCCCCGCGGTCCGTCGAAAAGGTATTCGGCTCGGTTGCCGCGCGCCAGATGGTAGAGCCGGATCGCCCACGGATCGGAAAGGAAACTCAAATACACGGTTTTGCAATCGAGCTTTTCCAACGCCTCCGCCACCTGTTCCGGGCGATGCCCGCGCCGCAGATAATAGGCGTGAAAGAAGTCGTCTCCCAGATCGCCGCCGAAGCGCTCCGACAACGCCGACAACACTTGCGGCGACCTCCACAAGGTGCACCACGACACAAAGCTCGTCAGCAGTGCGACGATCAGCACCGTCTGCTGCCCGGCGCGCGGCTTGAGGTTGCTTTTCCAATCCCAAAGCGAAACGTCGCGCAACCCCATGGCGGCGGCGACGGCCAACACCGGAAACAGCGGAAAATACACCCGCGGGAACGGCGCCGCCTTGAATATCCACGCCGCCGGTATCGGCAGCAGCCATATCGCCCAGCGGAGCAGACGGTGCCAGCGGCGGCTCCTCACGTTGCGCACTCCGTGCCAGACGAAGGTAAAGGTCATCAATCCCAGCGCCGAGAACACGGCGACATAAACGCAGACGACGCTCGATCCGCGCTCCTGCCACCCTTCGCCCAGACGCGACACGGCGAGAAAATCGCTCCAGATCGGCAGATACGCGACCAGAAACGCCGCCGGAACGGCCAGCGTCAGCAGATAAAAACGCCAGTCGAGCCAAAAGCGCCGCCCCAGCACCGGACAGACGAACAACAGCACACCGACGAGCGCGGCGAGATCGCTCGGCACCGTCAGCACCGCGCCGAAGACGCACGCTTCGTAGATGACGAGATCGCGCAGACGGTACGCGGCGCAGAAATCCAGCGCGCTCCCCAAGGCGACCGCGACCAGCAGCGCCCCCAGCATGTAGCCGCGCACCGCCGTGGCGTAAACGAGAAACGGCGGCGAGATCGCCAAAGTCGCCAGCGTCACCGCGAGCGGCAGCGCTCCGCAGAAGCGCCGGAAGCGCCGCCCCATGTAAAGCAGAAGCCCGATCGCACAGAAAAGCGACGGCAGACGCAGCCACAGATCCAGCGCCAGCCAGGACGGCTGGAGCTTGATCCAGTAGTGGATCACCATCGTGAAGAGGATGTGGTTGTTGGGAATGACGTAACTCGTGTAGATATCCGCCGGGGAGCTGCACAGGGAAAATTCGAGCACCGTCAGCGCCTCGTCGAACCACAGCTGACGCATGAGATACGGTGAAACAGCCGCCAGCAGTGCCGCGACGGGAAGCCAGCGGGCGTAGAGATTGCGTTTCGATGCCGTCATCATTTCGGTAAAAAACAAACGACCGATCAGGCGGAACGCGCCCGGTCGGTCGTCTTCGAACAGAAAAAAGCTTACTGGAGGGCAATCGCCTCGACCGGGCACTCGCCGACGCAGGCGCCGCACTCGATGCAGTCGGACTCCTTGACGACGGCCTTGCCGTCTTCCATCTTGATCGCGCTCACGGGGCAGTTACCGACGCAAGTTTCGCAACCGACGCACTTTTCCTTGTCAACCTTGGCAGCCATCTTTCAAATCTCCTTGTTTTTTTGAGCGCCATATACAAAAACACTCATGTACACAGCACAAGATAATATAGCACTCCCCGCCGAAAAATCAAGCGCGGGAGAGCTCTTTGAGCAATGCGGCGGCGTGGCGGAGCGAGGATTCGCCGCCGCCGAGCATCCGCGCGAGTTCCGCCTTCACGTCGTCGAGGCGGCGTACCGTCGAAACGGTGCGGTTGCTTTCGGTGTGCTTCTCGGCCAGAAAATGCGCATCGGCGCGCGCCGCCACCTGCACCAGATGCGAGATGCAGAGTATCTGCCGGTGCCTGCCGAGGTCGTGCAGCTCCTCCCCCACCCGGTTCGCGGTCTCGCCGCCGATGTTCATGTCGATCTCGTCGAAGACCACCGTCGGCACCGCGTCGGCGTCGGCGAGCACGGTCTTCATCGCCAGCATCACGCGCGAAAGTTCCCCGCTGCTGGCGATCTTGCGGAGCGGGCGCATCTCCTCGCCCACGTTGGCGGAAAAATGCAGTTCCAGTTTGTCCATGCCGGTCGCTCCCGGTCGGACCTCCTCGAAGCGCGCCTCCATGCGGCAGCCCTTGAAGCCGATGAGTTCCAGTTTGGCGCGGCACTTGGCGATAAACGCGTCGGCGCATTTGCGGCGCGCGGCGGAAAGCGCCTGCGCCGACTCCGCGAGTTCGGCATCCAGCTTTTTGCGTTTTTCCGCGAACTCCCTGCGCGCCTGCGCCGCCTCGTTGACCGACTGCAGACGGCGGCGCCCCTCTTCCAGCGCGTCCAGCACCTGTTCGAGCGAGGGGCCGTAACGGCGTTTCAACGTGTAAAGCTCTTCCAGACGCGCCTCGATCGCCGCCAGTTCCTCGGGGTTCAAATCCACCTTGTTGGCGAGCGCGGAAACGTCGCGCGAGAGCTCCATGACCGCGTCCTGGATCTCGATGCTCTTATGCAGCAGCGCTTCGACCATGGCGGAGTCGATGCGTTCGAGTTCGCTCAAGTGGTGGTGGACCGTTCCGAGCCGGTCGGCGACGGAGTCCTCGCTTTCGGAGAGCAGCTGCGAAAGCTGAGACGCGTATTCCAGCACCTGCCGCGAATTGGCGGCGAGACGATGCTTCCCGGCCAATTGTTCGTCCTCGCCGGGGGCGGGGTTGCAGAGTTCGATCTCCTCGACCATCAGCCGCAGACGGTCGGCAACGGAGTCGTCGGGCAGATCGGCCTCGAATGCGGCGCGTTCCTTTTCCAGTTCGACGATGGCGGCGCAGAGCCCCGCGCACTTCCGGCGCATTTCCTCCAAGTGCCCGAAGCGGTCCAAGAGCTCCAGCTGGCGCGCCGGAACGAGCAGCGACAGCTGGTCGTTGACGCCGTGAAAGTCGACCAGCTCCGCGCCGACGGCGGTAAGCAGTTTGCCGCCGACCGGAGTATCCGCGATGAAGTTGCGCGTCGCGGAAGGTGTCATCACCCGGCGGAGCGAGAGTTCGCCGGAAGCCGAGTCGAAGGGCACGCCCGCTTCATCCAGCAAGGCGGCGATGCGCTCCGCCGTAACGGGCGTCAGGGTGAAGATGCCGCTCACGGTACAGCGTCCGCACCCGGAGCGCAGCGCTCCCCGGTCGGTGCGCCCGCCGATCAGAAACTCCAGCGCGCCCATCATGATCGACTTGCCGGCCCCGGATTCGCCCGTGACCACGTTGAACCCGGGCGAAAACTCCAGTTCTTCGCGTTCGATCAGCGCATAGTTGTCGATTTTGAGATAGCTTAACATTCGGTCGTTTTGAGCATTTCGAGCGCGAGCAGCAGCGCCTTGGCGACCGCGCGCTGACGGATCGCGTCACGCCCGCCGCGGAAACGGAACTCCCGCACTTCGCATCTGCCATTCAAAAACGCGGAAACGTAGACCAGACCGACCGGCTTTTCCGCCGTGCCTCCGCCGGGACCGGCGATGCCGGTCGTGGCGACGGAGCAGTCGGTATGAAGTTTTTCGGCCACGCCGCGCGCCATCGCCTCGGCCGTTTCGGGACTGACGGCGCCGAAGTGCTCCAGAGTCGGCGCCGGCACGCCCAGAAGTTCGTGCTTGACCATGTTGTCGTAGGCGACGACGCCGCCCATGAACGCGGCGGAAGCTCCGGGCACGTCGACCACCGCCGAAGCTATCAAACCGCCGGTGCACGACTCCGCCGCGCTGAACGTGAGACCGCGCCGGACGAGCTGCTTCACCAGGTAGGGCGCAAGAGAAAACTCGCCCTCCGGCAGAGCCGCGTCGCCGAGGGCGGCATGGATGATGCCGAACTTGCGCTCCGCTTCGGCGGAGTCGGCATCGCATACGTATACGCGCGTACCTTCGAAATTCGCGGTGTAGGCGAGCTTCGGATCGGCGCCGCCGAGAGCCTGCTCGACGAGCCGCGACGCGAAGGACTCCCCTACCCCGGCGGCGAGACAGCCGCGCACCTGCTCCGCGGCGCCGGAAAGCTCCAACAGCCGGTCGGCAAGATAGTCGCGCACCATCGGAACGAATTCCGTCGGCGGCCCCGGCAGCAGAAAGACGTGCCGCATCTTATGATCGTACACGCCGGAAAACTCGACGCCGCTCGCCGAACCGTTGGGGTTGGGGATCGCCCTGCCCCCTTCGGGGAGCATCGCCTGCTTGTACTGGTTTTTGGGGCAGCGCCCCTGATGCAGACGCGCCCAGAACTCGTCGACCTTGGCGGTGAGTTCGGCATCCTGATGCAGTTCCAGCCCGAAAAAATGCGCCGCGCAGGGCAAGGTGAGATCGTCGGCGGTCGGCCCCAGACCGCCGATGAAGACCACGCAGTCGGAAAGTTTCAGCGCATCGGCGAGCGCTCCGTAAAGATTCTCCGCCCGGTCGCCGACGGTGAACGCGGCGTCGAGCTTCGCGCCGCGCGACGTCAGCTCGCGCCCGAGCTCCGCCAAGTTGGTGTTTACGGTACTGCCGCGCAGAAGTTCGGTGCCGGTGCAGATGACTGAAATACCCATGGTGCCGCGCTCCGTATCACTTGCGGGTAAAATCCGCCTTCACCTCGGCGCGGAATTTCCCGTCCGTCAGGAACCTCAGCGCGATATGCGCCATCGCCGCCGCCGCGCGGAGCGTCGCATCCATGCCGAAAGCGCTCTTCGCCGCGTCGGCCATTTCGACGCTGTGCCCGGGGATCAGATGATCGGCGATCCCGAAGTAGCAGTGGACGCCGGGAATTTCCTGCGAGAAGTCGCCGAAGTCGCTCGATCCCATGTTGACCACCGGATTGCGCACCGGATGGTCGCCGAGTTCCGCCATGTCCGTCAGATACTGTTCGTTCATCGGCGCATTGGGGCGGCGCGACCGGTAGGGCTTGGAGGGCTGGACTATTTCCAGCTTTGCGCCCGTCATCATCGCCGCGCCTTCGGCTATCGCATGAAAGCGGGCGTCGAGCTTTTCCATCCACTCCTCGGAGGTCGAACGCAGATAGAAACAGCACGATGCGCGGCCCGGTATCACGTTCGGCACGTCGCCGCCGTCGTCCACGATGCCGTGGATGCGGCAGAACGACGGCAGCTGCTGGCGGAAGGCGTTGATGCCGGCGTACATCAGCATCACCGAATCCAGCGCGTTGACCGCGGTGTCCAGATTTCCGGCGGCGTGCGCCGCATGTCCGTGGAAGGTCACGTTGTATTTGCGGAGCGCGCTGCTCCCCGAGTCATTGGAGGTGCGCCAAGTCGGATGGACCATCATCACCGCGTCGACGCCCTTGAGTGCGCCCCGCTCCAGCAGAACGACCTTGCCTCCGCCGTCCTCCTCGGCGGGGGTGCCGAGCAGGCGGATCGTTCCCGGGATGGAGGCTTCGCGCATCGCTTCGCGGACGGCGAGCGTCGCCGCGACCGCGGCGGTCGCGATGAGGTTGTGTCCGCAGCCGTGGCCGACTGCGGGCAGCGCGTCGTACTCGGCGGCGATGCCGAAGACCGGACCGTCGCCGTTTGCGAAATCGGTCGTGAACGCGGTCGGGACATCCAGCCACGCGCGAGTCACAGCGAAATCGCGCTCCTCGAGAAACCGCGCCAGCCTTTCCGCGGAGTACTTTTCCTTGAACGCGGTCTCGGGGTGCTCCCAGATGTCGCGCGCCAGGACTTCCAAATCCGCGCGGCGCGCGGCGATGTACTCGTATATGGAGTTCAGTGTAAACATGTTAGCGTTCCTTCGCCATTCGCCTCGGATTTCGAGTTTTTATTTGACTTTCAGGCGGCGGAAATTCTTTTTCCCGGCGCGCAGGATCGGCGACGCGGCGACTTCGTCGCGCGTCAGCGCCGCCGTCGGATCGGTCACCTTGGCGTCGTTGAGCGACACCGCGTTGCCCTGGATCAGCCGCCTGCCGTCGCTGTTGCTCTTGCAGAAGCCGCAGAGCACGAGCAGGCGAGAAACCAGAAGTTTCCCCTCCGGCGCGGCGTCGAACTCCTCCGCCGCGATCTCGGCTTCCGGCACATCCGCCTGCGCGGGGGCGACCTTGCCGATGAAGCTCGTCGTCGCGAGCTTCAGCTCCGGATCGGCGAATCCGAAACGCGAACCGGCGGCGGCGAACGCCTCCTTGGCGGCATCTTCGCCATGCGCCAGCGCGGTCGCCTCCGCCGCGAGGATCTCCTTCGCCCGGTTGATGTTCCTTTCGACCAGCATGTCGATCTCTTCCAGCGGCAGCGTCGTGAAGTAGCGCATCAGCTTGGCGGTCTGCGAATCGTCGCAGTTGCGCCAGAACTGGTAGTAGTCGAAAATGCTCGTCCGGTCGACGTCCAGCCAGACGTTCTTGCCGCCCGCCGTCTTGCCGAACTTCTTGCCGTTCGCGTCGAGCAGCAGCGGAATGGTCATCGCCTGCACCGTGTCGCCGCACTTGCGGCGCACGAGTTCGGTCCCGGCGACCATGTTGCCCCACTGGTCCTGACCGCCCAACTGAAGCTCGCAACCCAGTTCCTTGTGCAGCGTCCAGAAGTCGTACGCCTGAAGGATCGAATAGTTGAACTCGAGAAACGACAGCCCGTTTTCGAGGCGCATCTTGACCGACTCCTGCGTGAGCATGCGGTTGACGCTGAAAATGGTGCCGACTTCGCGCAGCATGTCGATGTAGCCGATCTTGCAGAGCCAGTCCGCGTTGTTCACGAAGAACGCCTGCCCGTTTTCCACCTTGATGAAGCGCGCCAGCTGTCCCTTGAGCGCCTCGGCGTTGGCGTTGATCTCTTCGATCGTCATCATCGGACGCGCCGTAGTTTTGCCCGAGGGATCGCCGATCCGCGCCGTGGCGCCGCCGACGAGCACGATCGGAACGTGCCCCGCCCGCTGCAAAAGACGCATCGCCATCACGGGAAGCAGATGACCGACATGCAGACTGCTGCCCGTCGGATCGAACCCGACATAGAAGCGCACGCCCTTCTTTTCGTTCAAAAGTTTGCGCAGTTCCTCCTCATCCGTTCCCTGAAAGCAGAAGCCGCGACTTTTAAGTTCTTCGAAAACGCCCATCTTGAAATCCTCTTATGCCTGAAAAAAAACAGCCGGGAAACACCGTCCCGGCTTTCATCATGCGAAACACGCGATGCTCACTTGGAGCCGCCGGGGACCAGAAACGATACCTTGGCCGCGGTATTCTGAACATGAATGACGTCCAGAAACTGAACCGTTATCAGCAGCGTGCTGTAAATCATGAGGATCAGCGCCGCGATCGACAGGATCAGAGAAAGCTTGGACGGAGCGGCGGACTCGACATCTTCGACATCTTCCAAACCGTCAAGCTTGACGGGCGTCGGCATCGGAGCGGAAACCGGAGCGGCCGCGGGCTTCTTGAGCGACGGAATCTTGACCGACTGCGCCGGAGCGGCCGGTTTGACGGCGGGAGCCGGAGCCGCCGGCTTGGCGGCGGAAATCGGCGCCGCGGAAACCGGACGCGCGGAAATCGCCGGACCGGTCGTCGCCGGCTTGACGGGACGCTGGATCCGGATCGTCTTTTCACCGGAATCTTCCGCCGCGGGCGCCGGAGCGGGCGCTGGAGCCGCCGCCGCAGGGGCCGGAGCAGGCGCGGGGGCCGCCGCCGGAGCGGTCGTCACGGAAGTCATCACCGGACGCAGTTTGATGGTCTTGCGAGTCACGGTATCCTCGCCGTCGGCCTTGGCCGGCGCCGGAGTCGGTGCCGCCGCCGCAGGGGCCGCCGCCGCAGGGGCCGGAGCGGGAGCCGGAGCAGGCGCGGGAGCCGGAGCCGCCGCAGGTTTCGCCGTCATCACGGACGCAAGCGGCTTGAGTTTGATCGTCCGCCGGGTTTGCGTATCGTCGGCAAGATCGATATTGCCGGTGTCGGTGTTTTGGGCAGGACGGGGAGCCGCCGGTTTTGCCGCCGCCACTCCGGGAGCCGCCATCGGACGCAGTTTGATGGTCTTGCGGGTTACGGTATCGTCACCGTCCTGAGGAAGCGCGGGATTGACATTGATCTTTTCGTCCGCCATCGTTCTGATCTCCTTATTATTGAAAGAAATGTTTTATATTTCCGTAATGCCGTATCACGCGTTTTGATCGGCCGGAGCGGGACTTCCGCTCAACGCGGCGATGCGTTCCGGGATATCCCGGTAGCCCTTGAGGTTGGCATCCACCTCCTGATAACACTTCAGCGCCCGCGCGTTGTCGCCGATGCCTTCGCACGCGTTGCCGAGATAATAAAGCGCCTCCCGCTTGAAGCGATCCATCCGGAACATCTCCTTGAGCGCCTGCTCCAGACACTCGACCGCCCGCGGATAATCCTGCTCCAGCAACGCGCAGCGGCCGAGGTAGACCAAACTCGCGCGCCGCTTCTGCGGGAAATCCAGAAGCCGGGTAAAGACCTCCTTGGCCGAGGCGATCTCGTTGACTTCGAAGTAGAACTCGCCGAGGTCGAATTGGACCTGAACGTCGTTCGGGAACATCTGCACCCGCTTGACCGCATGACGCCGGCGGTAATCCAGCATTTCGGCCTCCAGAGACTTGGCCTGCTCTTCCGCGTTTTCATACAACTGGGGATTGGCGCGCAATTCGGCGACCGCCTGATTCAAACCGGCGATGTATGCCCGCTCGATCTGCTTGTCCAACACCGGATCCGGAACGCCGAGCTTCTCGGCGACGGCGCGGAACTCGCGCAGCGCGTCGTCGTATTTTTCCGCCACCATATACGCCTCGGCTAGTTTGCGGCGGATGTCGATGGAGTCGTTCTTCTTCAAGTCGGCGGTGAACTTGTTTATCAGCAGTTCCGCCTGCGCCGAATCGTGGATCGTGCCTTCCAGCAGCTGCTGCAGCACCGCGTCCTCGGCATCCGCCGCCTTCTGCTGAGTCGAGCCTTCGGCCTCCCAGTTTCCGCGCTCGATGCTGGCCATCGCCATCGCTTCGCGCATCTCGCCCTGGATATTGAGGTCGCCGGGATGTTTGCGGATGAGTTCCTGGAACAATTGCAGCGATTCGTTGGCGCGCCCGCCGAGCTGCATGGCCAACGCCAGACGCCGCAAATTGGCTTCGTTCTTCGGACGGAACTTGCGGTTGACCTCCAGCGCGGAGGCGACCACCCACGGCGCATCGGCGCTGTCGGCCGCGGATGCCAGCACCGCCAGAAGCAGCGGATTGTCCACGCTGGCGGCCAGCGGCTTTTCGCACATGGCCATCGCCTTGACGGGATCTTTGGCCGAAACGATCATGATCACGGGAGCGATGAAAAGCGAAAGGATAATCCACAGCAGTTTGACCAGCGCATTCTGCTTCTCGGCTTTTTTCATCTCGTATTCGCGCAGCCGGATGTAGAGCGCCGGGACCTCGGGGTTTTCCATGACCACCGGGACCAGCACGCCGATCGCCTCCGACAATTTTCCTTCCGCGGCGAGCTTGCCCGCCCGCCGATAAGCCTCGCGCACGTAGATGTGCGCCTTAGTGAAAGTCTTGCGTTCCATTCTCTTCGCTCCGCGCGGATCGGAGCTCACGACAGTTCTCCCGAATCCGCGGCAATTGCCTGAATACACTTATTACGGTAAAAATAGATGACGATCGTACAATTTTCAAGTTGTTTTTGCGAAAAAACGCCTAAAAAGTCCGAGGTGCCCCGTACCGAACCGTCAGGCGGATTTTTTTGACGAAACTTTTGGCGGCGGCGGCGCAAAATATGAAGCGCTTTTGCCCATTTTTTTTGCAAATCTGTCGTTTTTGAACTTGACAATTCAATTCCGGCGGGGTATTTTTATACACTGACAATTCGATAGCGGAGAGATGCCTGAGTGGCCGAAAGGAACGGTTTGCTAAACCGTCGCAGGGGTAACCTTGCCGGGGGTTCGAATCCCCCTCTCTCCGCCAACATTTGCAAAGAGTTACGGCGCGGGGAAATTCCTCGCGCCGCTTGTTTTTTCTGCCGTTTATGTGCGGATTTTGTGCGGATTTTGTCTCAAACATCCCTGCTTGAAACGGATTTTTCGCGGTTCGGCATCCGGGCGAAGGCGCGGATTTTGGACAAAAAAAGAGGCTGGCGGGAGTTTGGCCAGCCCCTGCGGCGGATGCGCCTGATACCGTCGCCGCCGCGCGCCGGTTCTGCCCGGTGCCGCATTGTCCGCCCGGCACCGCCCGTCAGACGCTGGCGGGGTTCATCGGCGAGATAAAGCTATTTCTTGTCGGCGGTCGCACCGTCGGTGTATTCGTCAAGCTGTTTCGGCGTCGCTCCGGCCTTGATCGCGTCGACGTAGTAGCCGGTGATCTGCTTGCCGACCTTGATCTTCACGCTGGCCTCGGTCTTCGCCGCCGTGCTGCCCTTTTCGGAACCGCCGCCGGTGGTATTGTTGCCGCCCTGCATTTCGATCTCGGTCTGCTCGCGCACGCAGGCGGTGAGAATCTTTCCGTAGCGAAGCGACACGCCGAAAGCGTACGTTTCGGGGTTGACGGTCGTTTCGAGCATGATTCCGTCGCCGTAGCTCACCGTATTGTGTCCGCAGCCGGTCAGTAGCGCGAGCGCGAGGAGACCGAAAAGGATCAATACCGCCTTGCCGACGTCGTAGACCTTGCGATCGCGGAACTCTTCCTTTTTGCCCTTGTTCCACGCCGAGACCGGACGGAAATAGCCGGTCACCCGGCTGTAGACTTCGGTCTTCTCGCCGCACTTCATTCGGCACCTCCTGCAGCGGGCGGATCGGGCGTTGCGGGCGTGCCCGCGGAACTCACCCCGCCGGTGGTGAGCTGCAGGTCGTACTTGGTTGCCCAGACCGTCCGCGAAATGCCATTCCAGTCGGTCTGATTCGGCAGCGCCGAGTCGCCTATAAGAAAAAATATGCTGTCCGCGATATGGAGGTCAGGGTGTGGTGCCGCGGTATCGCGGAGCGTCGATGCTTGAAACAAACTGTTCTTGTTTTTGCAGCGGCATCCGAAACGGCGTCTGTCGCTTCGGGATCGGTATTGAAAACCCGCCAGCGGGATGTATATTAGTGGGCAGGCATCCGTTCGACGGTCACTCGGGAGAAGGCTGAGACCATGGCACCGCTGCTGGAAGGCATCACCGCGCTCAATACGAACAACAACCGCCGCATCTATCGTCCGATCAGCGGCGGCGGCGAGATACACCGCCGTTACGGGCTGTGGATCATCGGCGGCCAGACGACCCGGCAGCCTCCCGGCGGCATGAAAAACTGTCCATTGCGGTGTTTCGACTTCTACAACTTGTCGCACCTCACCGAAGGCGAAGGGCTCGCCTCCTTCGAAGGCGGTACGCAGCAGCGCGTCCGCGAAGGCGACTGCGTGGTGGTCACCCCCGGCATGGTCAACGCTTTCGGCAGTACGGACGAAAACATCTACGTCGAAGATACGCTGCTGTTTCTGGGACCGGTGGCGGACCGGCTCCGCGAGGACGGCGTGCTGAGTGCCGGAGTTTACCCGTTCGGCACCCAGCGCAAACTGCGCACCATCGCGGAGATGGTACGCGATCCCTCCGTTTCGGCCCAGCTCAACGCCAATCTGGCGCTGTTGCAGCTCCTGATGGATATGTACAATCAGAAGTGTCGACAGACGCCCCGGCGCGACGCCATTGAGGAAGTCATTTCTGCGATCAAGCGCGCCCCCGAGCGCTGGTGGACGGTCGAAGATCTGGTGGAGATTTCCGGCATGTCCTACGGAAAACTGCGACGCAGTTTCATTGCCCAGACCGGCGTCTGTCCCAAAAACTACATCGAACAGTTCAAGATGCACCGCGCGGCGGAACTTCTGCACAACGGCAATTCGATTGCCGACACGGCGCGGCAGCTCGGCTATCGCACGGCGTATCACTTTTCCTCGCGGTTCCGGATGCACTTCGGGACCTCGCCCGGACATTTCCGGTTGAAAATTAAGCGAGTGTAGATATTTCACAAAATCTCCCTCGCCGCCGTTGGAGCCGCCTCGTCTTTTGTCCGACAGGTCCGACCTGTCCGACGGAGGCGGCGATTATGTTCAAGGCGCTTGCACACGCGGCAGCGCCATTTCATCTTTCATCTCTCATCATTCATCATTCGCGCCGTCGCTCCTGCGCGCGGCGCGATATACGCGCGTGAAAAATTTTTGTATCGCCGATGATAAATTTTTGTATTTTATTTTTTCCGAGCGGCGGTATTTTATGTTGATGGGATATGAAATCGCCGCAAAAAATATCGCTGAAAAAGGTGTCGATTTTTGGATTTTGCGGTCAAAAACCGTTTTGAGACCGACGAAACAGGGATTCTGTCACAAAAATATAAATTCTGTTCGCGCATCGGCGCAGAAGGAGGAAACGCAGAAAAAATCAACTCTCCACTGCAAGTTTTCAAAGGTCAGGAATCAATTTTTTCAATGAGGGAACGGTCATGAGTTACAATTACGCTGAAAGTGCAACGATCTCCGCCGCCGCGAGCAATCTCAAGCTCGCCAGCGACAGTTATGTGAGCTACATCCCGGACTACCAGACGCTGGTGATGAGCGGCAACGGTTCCGATATGGGCGTCGTCTATCAGAACATCACCGTAGATTCCGGCGGTCATGCTCAATTCGCCAACCGCGCATGCGTCTCGGCGATGACGATCTCGTCCGGCGGCAGCGCCGATTTTTCGACGACGTGGTGCATGGTCAAGGATCTCACGGTCAAGGACGGCGGCGTGATCAAATTCACGAACGGCAAGCTGGCCGGAAACAACTTCGACATCGCGGTCGGTGGCATATACGGCTGTGCCGCCGCTTACGCCTCGGGCGACACCATCTACGATTACGACAACTCGCTCAACATCGACCTCTGGGACGGCGTGAAGTTCGAGCGCGCCACCATCCGGGGGACGGTCAGCGCGACCTCAAATACGGCGGTGTCGAGCTCGATCGTCTCCGGAACTCTGGCGCTGCGCGCGAGCTCCTTCGCTGCGGACATAACGGTCAACGGCGGCACCGTCCGGATCGATCAGGGCGCGACGCTCCAAACCGCGACCTTCACGACCGGCGTTATTTCCTCGCTCGACAGCGGTCTGCTCAAGGGGACGATCAACGGCGGAACCGTCACGGGCGGCACCATCAGCGCGACCGCCGGGGCGAAGATCAGCGGCACCACCGTCACGGGCGGCACGCTTCAGGCGCTCTACAACACCGACGCCGTCGGGTTCGACGGCGTCACCGTAAACGGCGGCACGATGATCGTCAACAGCGCCGGGAACAGCGTCTCCGACCTCACCGTTTCGGCGGGGCTGGCGTACATCCAGGTCGGCGCGTCGGGGTCGCGTGTCACGGTCAAGGGCGGCACATTACTGCTCGTCAACGGCGGCGTGGCGAGCGCGATCACCGCCGACGGCGGCCTCGTCCGGGCGCAGGGCGCGGGAACTCTGGCGAGCGGCATCACCATCAACGCGGGCGCCAGCGCCAGCGCCAACATC
>Ga0310696_10001811_pt1 | contig 29914 bp, 24 predicted proteins | sample AusTroGonzalo_MG_4_FD_203885 | JGI IMG/M metagenome (GOLD analysis project Ga0310696, IMG submission 203885) | Bovine rumen microbial communities from tropical cattle in Woodstock, Queensland, Australia - Gonzalo_02 (v2) (version 2) | ecosystem: Host-associated > Mammals > Digestive system >... | reverse complement strand
ATTTGCTCATTTCTTACAATGATGTGATTGAGAGCGTGGCATATAAGTTCTATGACGATGAAGAAACATTCGTAGAGTCTCTGGATAGTGTGATGGATATTGCCGAGGGAATGGTTATGGACAAGTATCAGCATTATCTGGATGCAGAAGAGGAAGGACAAGCAGGTGTCATGTTAGGGGAGATGGCTTCATGTAAGACTTTTGATGAGCAATGCTCCCTGTGGCGTAATTGGGCCAACTGTGAGAAGTCCGGCATAGATGATGAATGGATTGCAGTTGTAGGTTGTGCGTTGATGAAGAGCGGCAAATATAGCCCCATTCTTCATCGTATATGGATAACATGGCGAGCTATCTGCCAAGGCTTATATTTTGGTAGTTCCAGAGATTCGTCTATCCCGAATGATTTCTACAACGAGTACCGTAAGATGTGCTATACTACTTGTCTGAAACGCATTGAACGTCATCCCGATGATGTCTATGCCATGAATTGTGCAGCTGCCATCGGCGGTAGAACCAACATGAACCGCTTCGGACAGAACTATTTTGGAAACGAAGCGATGATAGAAAGGGCGATGATGTTGCCAAAGCGCTATCATAGTGATGATGAATCGGACGAAGACTCAGAAGAAGAATAGACGATACTTCCCAATATCGCAATTGGTTTGTATAAATTCGGCAATAACTCTGGTTTGTTGCCGAATTTATATTTCTGTAATAAGGGATAGCAAGGGGTAATCGATAAAAGAGAAAGTCCACTTGCCAGATGTGACAGGTGGACTCTATAAACTCTAAATGATAAATACCTCGTCTTTATAGACTGGTATTTCTCTGCCATTGGTCAGTTGAACGAGCCATTCATTGCCGTAGTCATCAACTATGATGCCGTTACGCTGTCCTCGTTTCGGGAAAAGGAGTTCGCAGAATGCTCCAATCAAATCGGTGCTGTTTTCTTCGTCTGTGTACATAGTTTTTTGTTTTTTTATTTCCCTACTGTAGATTTCTCTATTTTCGGGAGTGATTATAAATTATGTTGCTTTACAAGGTGTTGTGACCATCAGCACAAGGTTATGGCTCCAAATACTACCCGAATGGAGTGGAGATTTTGAGTCATACCAACGGATCACATTGAGCGGATGAAGGAACAACAGTTACCTTTGCAACCTAATTTCATCAACTCACGAAAGAAGAAACACCATGAGTTATGATGTTAGCCTGTAACTTCATAAGTCATGTTTTCAGTAAAAAAGAAAAATGAAATAAAAAGGGGAGGGCACAAGTAGGTTCATCTTGCCAAGTTTGGGTTTACGTTTACCCATGTATTATACATGCACATCTAAAATGACAAATTAAACCTTCAATCGTCTGATTCGGGTTTATTACACCTTATTATATATAAGAACATCTAAACTTAAACCTAAACTGGCAAGGATTGCCCATGTTGTTTCTTTTTTGATTGAAAACTTGTTTGCGTCTAAGTTTACAGAGACATCTATATAAGCATTTTGATCCGTTTTCTTGTCAATGAAACCATAAAACAATCCAATTTGAATGCTAAAATCAAAAAAATCAGGAAAACCTTTGGCCATATCAGATTATTTTAATACTTTTGCATCGTTTTAATAAGAATTAAAATGAAGCAGAATGGTTAAAACGAAAGAAGTTTTCATATTAGGAAGACCTATACAGCTGCAAGAACGAAGCAAGGCGCAGATGAAGGGTGTCACCATCGGAGACTCGTTATCGTACAAGTTCTACGATGGAGAGTTCCATGGTATGCCATTGCTTTTCGCCGAACCTAAAGGCAAGGTGGCTGCACCACGAAGCTTGTCTGTCACGGCAAGCAATTTTACTTCATTGTTCCAGCTTCCTACGGTCTTTTTATTGCCTGCATGTCCTGCCTATGAACGGCAAAGGCTCATCGACAAAGACGTTTATTTCGTCGTCTCAGACAAATACGTTCATTTACCAATGCTTCTGGCTAATGAGCGCATCCGAAAGACCAAACAGGCTAAAGTACTGACACCAGTAGCCCAATACCTGCTGCTCTATCATCTGCAGATAGAGAGCATCGAAGGACTTGCTGCACGTGACATAGAGGATAAGATACCGTATTCATACGCAAGCATTACGCTTGGTGTTACTTGCCTTGAAGACTTGGGACTGTGCCAAAAAGTATCAGCTGGCACAAAACGGAAGGTCATTCACTTCGGCAAGACGGGAAAGGAACTGTGGGAACAAGCCCAGACCCTCCTTGTCAATCCTGTTGAAGAGCGTATTTACTGTGATGAGCTATTAACAGAAGAGCATTTCACGACATGTGGCATCAACGCCCTGGCTCATTACACATGGCTCAATCCTGATCCTGAAAGGATAATCATGATGACCGTCAAACGACTTCGTGATTTTAAGGCATCAGGAATCATAGTACGTCCCAATGAGTTTGATGGCAACATCATCATTGAGGCATGGAAATACCCACCTGTCACCAGCATTGACACGAAAGCCGAATGGGTGGACAGATTATCATTGGCCATTTCACTGCGTGAGGATGCTGACCCACGAGTGGAAGGTGAAGTTGAACGTTTAATAAATGAAATAGAATGGAAGGATTAGAGAAATTCCGTGAAGCTTTTGAAGCTTACTCTGAGAACTACGTCATCATCGGTGGCACGGCTTGTGACATTGCCATGACCGGCACGGCTGTTCGCCCTCGTGCCACGCACGACATCGATATGATAGTCATCGTGGAGAAGATGACAGCTGACTTTGCTGAGCATTTCTGGCAATTCGTGCGTGAAGGTGGGTATCGTCCTGAGAGACGCAAACAGGAAGAGGGCGAGACTCCGAAGTACGAACTGTACCGCTTTGTCGATGGCAAACCAGGCTATCCCGAAATGATTGAACTGCTGTCACGCCATCCTGATATACTCGGCGAACCGAAAGGACTGACTATAGAACCAATTCCCACCAGTGAGGACACATCCAGTCTGAGTGCAATTATCATGGACGATGATTTCTATCACTTCACAATCGAGCACAGCAAACTGACCAATGGGCTACGCCATGCAGATTCTGCTGCGCTCATAGCCCTGAAGGCACGTGCATACCTCAATCTTCTGCAAGACAAGGCTAACGGAAAGCATGTCAACAGCAAGGACATCAAGAAGCATCGTTCTGATGTACTGAAGAACGTGGTCATTATGGAAGACGGTCAGATTATGGCTCCAGAACCTATAGTAACTTGTATAAAGGAGTTTGTCTCTTCAATCAAGAAAGAATGGAACTCACTCTCAGAACCTCTTGCCAAGGCTCTTGATCAGGATGCATCATTTATCGAAGCCTTGCTGGAACAATTGGACGGATTATTTGTCACAGAACAGTCATGAAGATACAATATGCCTCTGACCTCCATCTGGAGTTCGCCGACAACTGGAGATACCTGAAGGAGAATCCCCTGCAAGTAACAGGGGACGTTCTCGTTCTGGCCGGGGACATTGGCTACTTGGGGGATGACAACTACACAAAACATCCTTTCTGGGACTGGGCATCGGAGAACTATCAGCAGGTGATAGCCTGTATGGGCAACCATGAGTTTTACAAGTTCTACGACATCGCCAAGCTTAACGATGGCTATTGCCTCGAAATACGCTCCAATGTCCACAGCTATTATAATGCTTTCGTACACATAGAGGACATTGACTTCATCATAACGACACTATGGGCCAAGATTCCGCTGAAGGAGGCATACTATACGGAACAAGTGGTAAGTGACTTCCGACGCATCATCTTCAATGGCGAACTTCTCACGTTTGCAGACTTCAACCGTGAACACGAAAGATGCTTAGCTTTCTTGAAGGATGCCGTTTCAAACAGCAAAGCCAGAAGGAAGATTGTTGTAACTCACCACGTACCATCCTTCCAGATGCAATGCCCCAAGTTTGCCGATAGCCAAGCCAACGGAGCCTTTACGGTAGAATTGGAAGACTATATCAAGGATAGTGGTATCGATTATTGGATATATGGACACTCTCACTACAATGTGGATGTCAAAATCGGCAATACCAAGTGCGTTTCCAATCAGTTGGGATATGTATTTCATAGTGAGCATAAGTCTTTCAACCCTGGCAAAAGTCTCGAAGTATAGCAATGAATCGTTCATTTTGACTCTATAGAATGAAATTTTCGGTAAAAAGAAGATAGGGCGGAAGGACGTTTACTACACCTTATTATATATATAAGAACATCTAAACTTAAACCTAAACCTAAAACTGTTTCTTTTTTGACCGAAAAAGTGGATTTGAGATGACACATTGGTCTTATTTTTGTAAAAACAAGCATATTCTGCGAGAAAAACAAGCAAAACGTGTCTAAAGTCGAGGAAATTTTGTACTTTTGTACGCAGAATATGCTGAACGTGTTATGAAGTCAAAATCTTCTGACTCATGAAGCATTAATAGTTAACGATTGCAAGACAACGGTCGAGCAATTTAGTGTAAAACCAAAATTGAAATATTTACATAGGAAAGAGAATCGTCTGCCATTAAGCACGTTTTTGTTGCCATGAGCGTGTAAAAATGTGCAGAATGTGTCGAAAAAGAGTAGCCAGTACTTTACACTACCTCTGTAAGCCGCTGATTTTCAACCCTCGTTAGCCGCCGCGCAGGCTGCAGTTGAGGAATAATCAGAAAACTCTGAATATCATCAAGTCGGGTGTAGCATCCTTTTAAATAGGATGTTACACCCAATTTCTTTTAAAACGATAATCACGATAAATGCAACGAATTTGATGTAAAAAAATTACAAAAAAATTACAAAAAAGCGAGTGGTGATATTGCGCCCCAAATGGCGATTACAAAAGTAGAAATAACGTCAGTTTTGATGGTTACTAGCAACATCGTTAATGACAGTAGTGAGGGGTAGCAGCTCTGTAGCAACGATATCCTCGTCAAGAAGACCGAGCAGAACTACGACGACTGGAGCAAGTAAGCAGAGGATTTCTTACATGGGCATCGTGTGTTTTCGGCTGTTTTGTTTGGCGGTTCCACGAAGAAGGTGTAACTTTGCAGCCAAATAAAATCCTTGAACCTTAAACTTTAAACTAAATAATGTACAGGACACATACCTGCGGCGAGCTGCGTCTCGCCAACGTGGGCCAGACGGTGACGCTGGCCGGATGGGTACAGCGTACCCGCAAGATGGGCGGCATGACCTTCGTGGACGTGCGCGACCGCTATGGTATCACACAAGTGGTCTTTGAGGCCCCCCATTGCTCCCAGGAGGGGGGCGATTCGGCAAACAGCAACTCCTTGTCCCCCGCCGGGGGACTTCAGGGGGCTGCCAATGCGCTCGGACGTGAGTTCGTCGTCCAAGTGACGGGTACCGTCAACGAGCGCTGCAACAAGAACAAGAACCTGCCGACGGGCGACATCGAGATTATCGCCTCGGAACTGCGCGTGCTCAATGCTGCCCAGACACCTCCCTTCACCATCGAGGACCAGAGCGACGGCGGCGACGACCTGCGCATGAAGTACCGCTACCTCGACCTGCGCCGTACTCCTGTGCGCAAGAACCTGGAGCTGCGCCACAAGATGACGATGGAGGTACGCCGCTACCTCGACAGCCTTGGTTTCCTCGAGATTGAGACGCCCATGCTCATCGGTTCCACGCCCGAAGGTGCCCGCGACTTTGTGGTGCCCTCGCGCATGAATCCCGGTCAGTTCTACGCCCTGCCCCAAAGCCCGCAGACGCTGAAACAGTTGCTCATGGTCAGCGGCATGGACCGCTACTTCCAAATCGTGAAGTGCTTCCGCGACGAAGACCTGCGCGCCGACCGTCAGCCGGAGTTCACGCAGATTGACTGCGAGATGTCGTTCGTCACTCAGGAAGACATCCTGCAGACCTTCGAGGGCATGGCCAAACACCTCTTCCGCGAACTGCGCGGTATCGAGCTGGAAGGTGCCTTCCCCCGCATGACGTGGGCCGATGCCATGAAGTACTACGGCTCGGACAAACCCGACACGCGCTTCGAGATGAAGTTCGTGGAGCTGAAGGACGTCTTCGCCGCACAGTCTGGCTTCTCTGTCTTCGACGACGCTCAGTACATCGGCGGCATCTGCGCCAAGGGTCAGGCCGTTTACACACGCAAGCAGATTGACCAGCTCACCGACTTCGTCAAACGTCCACAGATTGGCGCCAAGGGTCTCGTCTATGCCCGCGTACAGGAAGACGGCAGCGTGAAGTCCAGCGTGGATAAGTTCTACGGTGCCGAGGTGCTCAACGCCTTGAAGGAGAAGATGCAAGCCCAACCCGGCGACCTCATCCTCATTCTCAGCGGCGACGATGCCATGAAGACGCGCAAGCAGTTGTGTGAACTGCGTCTGGAGATGGGTGCCCGTATGGGACTGCGCGACAAGAACAAGTTCTCACTCCTGTGGGTCATCGACTTCCCGATGTTCGAGTGGAGCGAGGAGGAGGGCCGCCTGATGGCCACCCACCACCCCTTCACCCATCCGAAGGACGAGGATATCCCTTTGCTCGATAGTGACCCGGCAGCCGTGCGTGCCGATGCCTACGACATGGTGTGCAACGGCGTGGAGGTCGGCGGCGGCTCCATCCGTATCCATGACCCGGAGCTGCAGGACAAGATGTTCCGCATCCTCGGCTTCACGGAAGAGCGTGCCCAGGAGCAGTTCGGCTTCCTCATGAATGCCTTCAAGTACGGCGCACCGCCTCACGGAGGTCTCGCCTACGGTCTCGACCGCTGGGTCAGCCTCTTCGCCGGACTCGACAGTATCCGCGACTGCATCGCCTTCCCGAAGAACAACAGCGGACGCGATGTCATGCTCGACGCTCCCGCCTGCCTGGAACAGAAGCAGCTCGACGAACTGTACTTGCAGCTCGTGCCGACGGAAAAGTGATATGAAGACTATTCGTAATATAATCATCGGTGCAGGGGTCGTGCTCGCGCTCGGCTCTTGCACCGAGTCTTTCTCCGACCGTTGTCGTCGCGAGGCGAAAGAGTATACCGAACGCGAGTGTCCGCGTTTGGAGCACCAGTTCGTCATCCTCGACAGCATGACCTACGAGGATGCGCCAGAAGGCTTTACGTACCACTACCGCCTCACGGGCGACTTCGACGACACGAACATTCTCACGCCCGAAGTCCTCCATGATTTCTCAGAAGAAATCCGTCTGGGCCTTCGCCAGAACATCAAACTGAAAGCCTACAAAGAGCGCGGCTTCACGTTCACCTACCGCTACCTCTCCGACCGCAACGACTCCCTACTGCTCGAAGCAAGCTTCGGCCCGGAAGACTACAATTAAGAAGGTATATTTTACGGGAACCACAGATTACACAGATTACCCGGATTTCTCTGCCAGCAATCTCGTAAATCTGAGAAATATAGAATAAAATTACACAGATAAGGTGCGGGAAAGAATCTGTTTAATCTGAGAAATCTGTGGTGCATATTGTAGAGTAATTCACCGATGAGTGGCGATGAGTTCGAGGAGGTCAGAGCCGTGGTCCGTGACCGTCTTTTCGCCGATGCCGGGGACAGAGAGGAGTTGTTCGTGAGTGGAGGGTTGGGCGTTGGTGAGGGCGATGACGGTGCGGAGTGCCATGATGTAGGCGGGCGGCAGATGGCGCTCACGGGCGACGTCGCGACGCCAGTCGAGAATGGCGTGGTAGAGAGTGGGATTATGGACGGCCGAGGTGTCGACACTAACTTTCGCGGGACGGGACTTTCTGGGAGAGGAGGAGGGAGTGAAAGCCTCGGCAGATGACGAGGAAGCGGTGGTGTTGGAGGGGAGAGAGGAACTCTTGCGGCGGGAAGAGGATTTCATCTTCGGGGCTGTGTCCTCGGTCATGGAGGCGCGGGCTTTGGCATCCCAATAGGCATCGAGGGAGAATTCGTTGAGGCAGGAGATGAAGATGTTCATCTTCTGCTCGAAATCGGTCTTGAGGAGCTGGAATTCGCGTTCTATCTGTTCGCGTCCACGGGCATTGTCCACTTCGGGCTGTTCCGTCTCCATGAGTTCGCCGAGGGCTTCGCCGGTATGCTTGCAGTAGTAGTCAATGGCGGCGTGGATGCGCTGGCGCAAGGGCTGGTTGGCACTGTAGGTGTCGGCCAGGGAGATGAGTTCGTGGATTTGCTTCTGGAACTTTACGCCCACAGCAAAGAGGACGTTGTCGGTCTGTGCGGCGGCGTTCTGCACGAGAGCAACATACTCGGGGAAGTAAGGCATGAACTCGCTGGTGAGACGGAGGTAGTGGCGTAGCCGCATGGAGATGGCGCGGAAGTCGAAGATGTCGCAGAGTATCTCCTCGACGAAGGTGCGGCGGTCGGCGATGAAGGTCTGGGCCGTGGGGATCAGGTCGCGGGCGTGGTCCTCAAACTGGATGACGTCGGGGTCGGTGGTGATGACGCTGGGAGGGATGGGCGTGGAGAGTATGAGGCCTTCAAGCGTGCGGCAGCGAGAGAGGGCGACGTAGACCTGTCCGTGGGAGAAGGCGCGGCCAGCGTTGATGATGGCGCGGTCGAAGGTGAGGCCCTGACTCTTGTGGATGGTGATGGCCCAGGCGGTACGGAGGGGAATCTGGACGAAGCGACCAACGACTTCTTCGCTGATGATGCCGGTGGAGGAGTCGGTAGTGTACTTGCTGTTGGTCCATTCCAAAGGGGCGACTGTGATGCGGTCGTTGCCACTTAGGACGGTGACTTTGCCATCTTCGATGTCCTCGACGCGGCCGATGCGACCGTTGTAGTAGGCCTTGGCGGCGGAAGGGTCGTTCTTGCAGAACATCACTTGGGCACCAACCTTCAGGGTGAGCTGGACGTCGGTGGGGTAGGCGAGTTCGGGGAAATCGCCCTTCACGGTGGCTTGGAAAACCACGGGCTGTGAAGGCAGTTCGGCCAGACGGCGGCTGTTGAGTTGGGCGGCCTGGTGGTTGTGGGTGGTCAGGGTAATCCATCCCTCGTCGTCGGGCGGGTTGAAGGCGGGTTGGTAACGGCTGTTGAGCTGCTGGAGGGTGGCGGTGTCGATGTTTCCGTCGCGCACGGCGTTGAGCAGGCGGACGAAGTGGTCGTCCTGCTGGCGGTAGATATGGCGCAGCTCGATGTAGACAAAACTGGTCTGTTGCAGGGCGAGGGACGAGAAGAAGTAAGGCGTCTGGTAGAACTGCTGGAGGATGGGCCATTCCTCGTCGGTGGCCACGGGGGCCAGTTGCTGTAGGTCGCCGATGAGGAGAAGCTGCACACCGCCGAAAGGAAGATCGTGCTTCTGATAACGGCGCAGCACTTCGTCGATGGCGTCGAGTAGGTCGGCTCTAACCATGGAAATCTCATCGATGACCAGCAAGTCCAGCGAGCGCAGAATGTTCAGTTTCTGCTTGGAGAAGGAATAACGGTTGCGTTGGTCGCGTCCAGCCACCATCTGTCCGCCCGGAAGGTAGAGTCCGGGAGCCAGTTGGAAGAAGGAATGGATGGTGACGCCGCCGGCGTTGATGGCCGCCACGCCTGTGGGTGCCACGATAATCATACGCTTGTGCGTCTCTTGTTGCAGTCGTCGCAGGAAGGTCGTCTTGCCCGTTCCGGCCTTGCCCGTGAGGAAGATGTTCCGATGGGTGTATAGCGCATAGTTCCGCGCCATTTCCAGTTCTTGATTCTCGTCGTTCATGGGTGCAAAGTTAGGGAAAAAAGGTGATATGGCTGCTTTTTGGTGTAAAAAAGTAAAAAACTCCAAATTCAAACCCTTAAACTCTAAACTTTTTGCCTACCTTTGCCGCCGTAAAAACACATTATATATAATAAGGTATATGGAAAACTTCTCTGACCTCGTCCGTCTGCGCCGTTCGATGCGCAAGTTCACGGACGAACCGCTGACTCCCGAACAGGTGGAGACACTGTTGAAGTCTGCCCTGATGGCTCCATCAAGCAAGGGCAAACACGCGTGGCACTTTGTCGTCGTCGATGACAAGGCGCTGCTGGAACAGCTCTCTCGTTGCAAGACCGTAGGCTCCGACTTCCTCGCCGGTGCTCCCCTGGCTATCGTGGTCGTAGGCGACCCGCAGGAGAGTGACGTATGGGTGGAGGATGCCAGCGTGGCCACGACCATCCTGCTCTATCAGGCCGAAGATCTGGGTCTCGGTGCCTGCTGGATTCAGTTGCACAACCGCCAAGCCCCTGACGGCACTCCCTCCGAGACCATCGTGAGCGAGCTGCTGGGCATCCCCGGCGAGCTGCGCCCGGTAGCGATGGTAGCAGTCGGACACAAGGGGATGGAGCGCAAGCCGTTCAACGAAGATCGCCTGCTCTGGGAGAAGGTGCATGTGAATGGGTTTGGAGTTTAAGGTTTAAAGTTTAAGGTTTAATGGGGATTGCGTTTATTGGCGCGGGTCGCTTGGCCACGAACTTGGCTCCAGCTTTGCAGGAGGCGGGTTGCGAAGTGGTCGAGGTGTGGAGCAAGACGCAGGCTTCGGCCGAGGCGTTGGCTACGCGTATTGGTTGCAAAGCCAGTTGGGGCAGGGTGGAGCAGGTCACGTCGAAGGCTGACCTCTACCTCCTTAGCGTAAAGGACTCCGTGCTCCCAGAGGTCATCCGTTCGCTGCACGCTGGTCGTGAAAGGGCGCTCTTTGCCCACACAGCAGGCTCGATGCCGCTCTCGCTTTTTGCCGAGGCTGGTCACGGACGCGGTGCCGTGTTCTATCCCATGCAGACTTTCTCGAAGGAGCGTGCGGTGGACTTCTCGCATGTGCACTTCTTCCTCGAAGCCTCCGCCCCCGAAGACCTTGACCTCTTGCGGCAAGTCGCTTTGAGGCTGACGCCCAAGGGCAACGTCCACAACACCTCTTCCGCAGAGCGTCGCCGCCTGCATCTTGCTGCTGTCTTCGCCTGCAACTTTGCTAACCACTGCTTTGCCCTGTCTGATGAAGTGCTGCGCGAGGCCAAAATCCCCTTTGACGCGATGCTGCCCCTTATCGAGGAGACGGTGCAGAAGCTCCACGAGTTGCCACCGTGCGAGGCACAGACAGGGCCAGCCATCCGTCGTGATGAGAATGTCATCGGGATGCAGCGTGCGATGCTGCTCGACAAGCCCGACCTACTCGCCGTCTACGACCTTATGACGCGAAACATTCAGAAGTTGAAAGTTAAAAGTTGAGAGTTAAAAGTTCTGAGTTCCAATGATAAACTACGATTTGACTAAGATACGTGCACTGCTCTTCGACGTCGATGGCGTGCTGAGTGCCGAGACCGTCTCGCAGGACGCTGAAGGCGAACCGCTACGCACCGTGAACATCAAGGATGGCTATGCCTTGCGGTTGGCTTGTATGTCAGGCCTGCATGTGGCCATCATCACGGGTGCCCGTCCCGAAAGCATCCGCCGCCGCTACGAATACCTCGGTGTGCCCGATATCTTCCTCCGTTGTTCCGTGAAGATTGAGACCTACCGCCTCCTGAAGGAGAAGTACGACCTGAAGGACGAAGAGGTGCTGTACATGGGCGACGACATCCCCGACTACGAGATCATGCGCATGGTGGGCTGTCCCGTATGCCCTGCCGACGCAGCGCCCGAGATTAAGGCGATTTCCACGTATATCAGTCATAAGAACGGTGGCTACGGCTGCGTGCGCGACGTGCTGGAACAGGTATTGCGCGCCCAAGGCAAGTGGATGGCCGACAAGACGGCATTTGGATGGTAGGAGGGGCAGGTTTAAAGTTTAAAGTTTAAAGTTGCTGCGCACAGCGGTTAAGTGTTGCGCGTATTCGCGCAACAATCTGAATAGGAAACAAATGAAATTGATTCTTGCAAGCAATTCCCCCCGTCGCCGCGAACTCCTGGGCGGCCTGGGCCTGGACTTCGAAGTCCGCGTGCTGCCAGGCATCGACGAGAGCTACCCCGACGACCTCCGCGAGGGGGACATCCCTCTCTATATATCGCGCGAGAAGGCCAACGCCTACCTCGCCTCGCTCCAAGCCGATGAACTACTGATAACCGCAGACACCATCGTGTGGCTGGACGGCGAAGTTCTGGAGAAGCCCAAGGACGAGGCCGACGCTTGCCGCATGTTGCGCGAGCTCTCAGGCAAGACGCATCAGGTCTTCACGGGCGTCTGCCTAACTACACGCGAGAAACAGGTAGCCTTCTCCTGCCGAACGGACGTCACCTTCGCCCAACTGGACAAAGACGAGATTCAGCACTACGTCCGCACCTACTGCCCACTGGACAAAGCGGGAGCCTACGGTGTGCAGGAGTGGATAGGCTACATCGGCGTGGAGCGCGTCGAAGGCTCTTATTTCAACGTCGTCGGACTTCCCGTCCAACGGCTCTACCAAGCATTGAAACAAAACTTTAACATACAATGAAAAAGAATCTTATTTTCACGGGTTTGCTGTTTATGGCAATAAGCGTTGCTTTCATTAGTTGTAAAGAAGATGATGGCATCAGCATCGTTCCTCACTTCTCAAGCATTACGTGTGAGCCCAGCAGTCCCGCCCCCAACGACAGCATCACGCTGACGGCCGTTCAAGATCAGATTGGAAACTTGATTAACCGAACTTCCTATAACTGGTCGTTCAGTTACAGCTACTTCACAGGCAATGGCTCTGAGGCCAAGGACACAACAGTGACGAAGTCCACCACAGTGGTCTACGACGTCAACAAGTCGAATCCCGTCATGGGCTTCCGTGTGCCAGAGAAGATTGCCAGCGACCTCTCCGTCAGCCTCGACGCGAACTACAATCTTTCCGGCCAAACCGAAGGCGGCCAGATCTATGGTCGTGCCACGCGGAGCACAAAGGTCTATATTAACAGATAACCTATGCGAAAGCTCTTCTGCCTTCTCTTCCTGTGCGTGCTGAGCTGTGTGGTGGCTCAGGCTGTCGTGAGGGTTCCCTCGGGAGAACCTTCGGGAACGGCAACGGGGGAGAGTAGGGAAGAAGTCCGGTTCGATGAGCACTTTACAGATTCGACCCTGCGCGTGGACTACCTCTTCTCGGGTACCAATCGCACGCAGCACATCGCCCTCGCCCAGCTCTCGAAGACGGCGGGATGGTACGGCCGACGCCAGAACCTCGACCGCCTGCCGCTGATGGGCAACGGGCAGTTGACCGTTGTCTCTCCGACCTCGGGCGATACGCTCTACCGCCACAGCTTCTCGACGCTGTTCCAGGAGTGGCAGGAGACGGCTGAGGCGCAGCGTGTGGAGAAGTCCTTCGAGAACACTTTCGTCATCCCCATGCCCAAGCAGCCCGTGGACGTCATCTGCCAGCTCCGGGACAACCATCGGCAGGTGCAGGCCACCCTGCGCCATCGCATTGACCCCAAGGACATCCTCATCCGCGACCGCAGCCACGACGTCCCGACTCCGTGGAAGTACCTCCGCAAGGGCGGCGACTCGCGGGAGTGCATCGATGTGGCCTTTGTGGCTGAAGGCTTCCGCGCAGACCAGATGCAGGAGTTTCTGAACGTCTGCGACAGTTGCATCCTTGCCCTTCAGACCCACGAACCCTTCCGTTCGCTCATTGACCGCTTCAACTTCGTGGCCGTGATGCCGCCCTCTACCGACAGCGGCGTCTCGATTCCCCATTGCAACCTGTGGAGGGACACGCCGCTGGCCTCCAGCTTCGACACCTTCTACAGCGACCGCTATCTTACGACGCTGCACCTCCAGCGACTCTACGACCTGATGACGGGCATCCCCTTCGAGCACTTCATCATTCTTGCGAACACGCCTGAATACGGTGGAGGCGGCATCTACAACAGCTACAACATGGCCTCGGCCAAGAGTTCACATTCGCGCTACGAGGTCGTCGTCCACGAGTTCGGCCACAGCTTCGGCGGCCTTGGCGACGAGTACGCCTACGACGCTCAGGCCGAACCCATGTACCCCGCCGACACCGAGCCGTGGGAACCCAACCTGACGACCCTCGTCGACTTCGCCTCGAAGTGGCAGGATATGCTGCCCGACGGAACGCCTGTGCCCACGAAGCCCGACGGCAAGGAGCTGACCACCAAGGTCGGGGTCTACGAGGGTGGAGGCTATCAGTCGAAAGGAGTCTACCGTCCCGTGCAGGAATGCCGCATGAAGATCAACGAGGTCAAGGAGTTTTGCCCCGTCTGCCAGCGGGCGCTGCGCAGAATAATCGAGTTCTATACGAAGTGAAGCAGACACTACAACCCGCCTTTCCCCTTTAAGGATAGAGCGGTTTACTCAACAAGAACCATAATCCCAAACAATGAGATCAACATTCAAACTCTTATTTGCTTTAGGACTCACCATAGCACAAGTGACCGTTCCCTCCCTGACAGGGAAGGTGGGGGGAGAGTCCGCTGCAGCCTTTGCCCAGCGCCCAATTCCCGCTTACCGCGAAGGCGTACCCACGGACAGCATCATCCTCAGCGACCCTTTCGTACTCGCCGACCAGGCTACCCATACCTACTACATGACGGGCACGGGCGGCCTCCTGTGGACGTCTAAGGACCTGAAGACCTGGAACGGTCCGCGTTCGGTCGTCGAGACGGACACCGCCTCGTGGATGGGCAAGCACCCACAGATCTGGGCCGCAGAGCTGCACCACTACCGGGGCAAGTACTACTACTTCGCCACCTTCACCAACAACGAGATAGCCATTGATACCGTATGCGGACGCCGCATTCCGCGCCGCGCCTGTCACGTACTCGTCTCCGACCGACCCGAAGGCCCCTACCGTCCCATGTCCTCGCCCGTCTACACGTCGCCCCACATGCCGACGCTCGACGCCACCCTATTCGAAGATCTCGACGGCCACCCCTACATGGTCTACTGCCACGAATGGCTGCAGAACCTCGACGGCACCGTGGAGCGCATCCGCCTCAGCGACGACCTCTCCAGCTCGCTCTATACCGCGCGAACCCTTTTCCGTGCCAGCGACTGTCCCTGGAGCTTAGAGGAGGACACGGACTCTCTGGCCGCCACCCGCCACCGACGCCCCGACGGCACCCTGCCTAACCGCGTCACCGATGGCCCCTTCCTCTTCCGCACGCAGACGGGACGCCTCGGAATGCTTTGGACCAGTTGGATCAAGGATGTCTACACGCAGGGCGTAGCCTACAGCCTCTCGGGAACCATCGACGGGCCGTGGGAGCAGGAGCCAAAGCCCCTCACGCCGCCCAACTACGGCCATGGGATGCTCTTCCGCGACTGGCAGGGACACCTCATCTGTTCCCTCCACAGCCACAAGGAGGTCAACGGCCGCACCATCCGCCACCCTCATTTCTTCCTCATGGACGACGAGGGCGAACGCCTCGTGACCCTTGCACACTTCGAATAAAACACCAGATAGCATGAGAAAACAGATTCTTTTGTCCATCCTTGCGCTGGCTGCCGCCACGGCTGCACGCGCACTGACCATCACCGTCACGGTGAACGACACGCGCTACCAGACCATTACTGGTTTTGGCGCGGCTTGCTGCGACGGTGCCATGTGTCCCTATGCTACCGACACACAACCCGTGCGATTGCTCTATGGGCCGACCTCGAAGATTGGCCTGAACATCATGCGCATGGAAATCTCGCCGAACTTCGTGGGCAACGTCATCGTCCCGGAGTGGGGAAACTACGACACGCCCTACGACTGGGAAGGCGGGGTGCCTTCGGCCAAAATCGTCAAGCAGCGCGGCGGCATCGTCTTCGGTACACCGTGGTCGCCTCCCGGTGACTACAAGACCAACGGCACGTCTGCTGGCGGCAACTCCGATGACCAGGGCAACCAGCGCGGCGAACTGCGCGAGGACTGCTACGAGAAGTTCTTCCCTTGGCTGAACACCTTCTTGAAATACATGAAGTCGAGGGGCGTCGCAGTGGATGCGGTTTCCATCCAGAACGAACCCGACTGGTGGGTAAGCTATTCCGGCTGTCTCTACACCCCCCAGCAGCAGCTCAACCTGGTCAAGAACTATGCCCACATGCTTGACCGCGAAACGTACTCCGGTGTGCGGCTAATCAGCGCTGAACCCCTGGGCTTCGACCCCCAGTATTCCAACCTGCTGATGAAGGATAGCGTAGCCCGCAAGCAGATTGACATTATCGCAGGTCACCTCTACGGCCATCCGCCATTGGGGAACATGAAGACGGCTGCCACCCTCGCCGCCAAGTACGGCAAGGAGGTTTGGATGACGGAGCACTCGGTGAGCGACTACCTGAAAGACCGCCTGCCTACGTGGCATGAGCAGTTGCTCTTTGCCGAGGAGCTGAACGAGTGTATGCTCTCCGGCTGCACGGGCTACATCTATTGGTACATGCGCGCCCACTGGTCCTTCGTCAGCACCGGCGAGGCCCAGTATGGAACTGAGAACAAGACGAAGAACCGCCTGCTGCCCCGCGCCTACGTCATGTCCCATTTTGCCAAAAACGTCACCGGCTCCACGCGACTCGGCACTCGTGCCAGCGTCACCACCGGCACGGAATCCGCCTTCGAGACCTCGGCCTACATCAAGGGAGACTCGCTGCTCATCGTCATGGCCATCGACACGACTAAGAACCAGCGCGACCTCAAGCTGAAACTGCCCATGAAGGTCAGAGGCGGCGTCCATCTGCTGTCTACGGGCAACGAGACGGAGAATCTCTGCCAGACCTCGGACATCGTACTCGAGGAGCCTGTGCAGGAACTCATGGTTCCCATGCCTCCCCGCAGCCTGAACACCTACATCTTCGAGATCGACCGCGTGGAGACCGCCATCCACGAGATTGCCCAGCAGCAGCCTCGCAGCGGCGGCAACGTCTACTACGACCTGAACGGACGACGCGTGCAGAAGCCCTTCGGACTCTGCATCGAACAGCGTCCCGACGGCTCCACCCGCAAGGTATTCATCAATAAACTGAGCAATTAGCGGCGCGGCGGAAGGCGTCACCGACAAAGACGCCAGACCCTACGCTCAGAACCCTTAAGGGTTCACGCCATAACCCTTAAGGGTTTTCGCCTTAACCCTTAAGGGTTCCCGTCGGAACCCCTCGGGGTTCGTAGAGGCGGGGCTAGACCATAACGTACACAACGCATTTCACGAATTAGAAAACTCCGTCTAATACCTCTCTTTCGAGCAGGGATGGAATTTGTCTAATTCGTGAAATGCGTTGTGAAAGGATGATGGCTGTATATGACACAGCCCCGTCCTATGTCGCCGAATCAGCAGACAGGAATCTTGTCGACGCGGACCTGATGGCGTCCGCCCTCGAATGTCGTCGTGAAGAATTCGTCGAGGCAGGCGGTGGTGGTGGCTTCGTCGATGAAGCGACCGGGGAAGACGATGACGTTGGCGTTGTTGTGCTGACGGATGAGGTGGGCAATCTCGGGACGCCACACCAGTCCGGCACGCACGCCCTGATGCTTGTTCAGCGTCATGCTGATGCCTTCGCCAGATCCGCAGACGGCAATACCCGGATAGACGGTGCCGTCTTCTATGGCTTCGCCCAACGCATGACCGAAGTCGCTGTAGTCGCAACTGGCCTCGCTGTTGGTGCCGAAGTCGCGGTAGACAATGCCGCGGTCTACCAGGTACTTCTTGATGAATTCTTTAAGTGGGTAGCCAGCGTGGTCGCTGGCTAACCCTACTACTTTAATATCCATGATGTAGAGAGAAGAAGCCTCACCCCTCTCCCCCTTGGAGAAGGGGCGAGGGAGTGAGGCATTTTGTTTAGAGGATGGCCTTGACCTGCTTGTAGACGTTCTCTGCGGTGAAGCCCAGCTTCTCATCGAGCACCTTGTAGGGAGCGCTGAAGCCGAAGCTCTGGAGACCCCAGACAGTGCCGTCGGCACCTACGAGACCTTCGAGGTTCACGGGCAGACCGGCGGTGAGGCCGAACTTCTTCACGCCGCAGGGCAGGATAGCCTGCTGGTAGTCCTTCGGCTGGCTGCGGAACAGACCTTCGGAGGGAACGCTGACGATGCGCACCTTCACGCCGTCCTTGCGCAGGAGCTCGGTGCCGGCCACGAGGGTCGAAACCTCGGAACCGCTGGCGAGGAGGATAACATCGGGGTTCTCGTCGGAGCCAGCCACGATGTAGGCACCCTTACCGGCCTGGGCATAGTCGTTGCCTGCGGGCAGGTCGGCGATGTTCTGGCGGCTGAGGATGAGGGCTGTGGGGCTGTCGGTGTTCTCCATGGCCAGACGCCAGGCAGCGGTGGTCTCCTGGGCGTCTGCGGGACGCAGGACGAGGGTGGAGTTCTTGCCGTGGTGGTTCTTCAGCTTCTCCATGAGGCGGATCTGGGCTTCCTGCTCTACGGGCTCGTGGGTAGGACCATCCTCACCAACGCGGAAGGCATCGTGCGTCCAGATGAACTTCACGGGCAGCTCCATGAGGGCAGCCATGCGGACGGCGGGCTTCATGTAGTCACTGAAGACGAAGAAGGTGCCACAGGCGGGGATGACGCCTCCGTGGAGAGCCATACCGATGCAGCAGCAAGCCATCGTAAGCTCGGCCACGCCAGCCTGGAAGAAGGCACCGCTGAAGTCGCCGGCCTTGAGGGCGTGGGTCTTCTTCAGGAAGCCGTCGGTCTTATCGGAGTTAGAGAGGTCGGCGCTGGCGCAGATCATGTTGGGAACTTGCTCGGCGAGGACACTGAGCACGGCTGCGCTGGCGTTGCGCGTGGCATCGCCGCTCTTCTGAGCAACCTTTGTCCAGTCAACCTGAGGAGCCTTGCCGCTGAACCACTGGGCCTGTGCGGCAGCCTTCTCGGGATTGGCAGCAGCCCAGGCAGCCTCTTCGGCCTTGCGCTCTGCGGCGATGGCCTTCAGCTCCTCGGCACGCTTTGCATAAAGTTCCTTCACGTCGTCGAAGATGACGAAGGGGTTCTCTGCATCGCCGCCCAGGTTGGCCACAGTCTTCTTATAGGCGTCGCCGCCGAGGGGAGCACCGTGGGTCTTGCAGTTGCGTTCGTAGCTGGAGCCATCCTCCTTGAGGGCGCCCTTGCCCATGATGCACTTACCGATGATGAGGGCGGGCTTGCCCTTCACAGCCTTGGCGGCTTCGATGGCCTTGCGAATTTGTGCAGCGTCGTTACCGTTAATCTCGAAGACTTCCCAGCCGAGGGCGCGGTACTTGGCGGCCGTGTCCTCGTTCATGACTTCCTTCGTCTCGGTGGAGAGCTGGATGTCGTTCGAGTCGTAGAACATCACGACGTTGTCCAGACCCAGCGTTCCGGCGATGCGGGCTGCGCCCTGAGAGATTTCCTCCTGCACGCCGCCGTCGGAAATGTAGATGTAGATGGTTTCCTTCTCAAAGGTGGGGTTGCCGGTGTGGGCAGCCAGGAACTTGGCAGCGATGGCGGCGCCGATTCCGAACGTGTGGCCTTGGCCCAGAGGACCGCTGGTGTTCTCAATGCCACGCTTCGGGTCAGCCTCGGGGTGACCAGGAGTGGGAGAACCCCACTGGCGAAGCTGCTGAAGTTCGTCGAGGGAGAACTTGCCGATGAGAGCCAACTGGCTGTAGAGCATCGGAGCCATGTGACCGGGATCCAGGAAGAAACGGTCGCGACCCACCCATGTGGGATCAGCGGGATCGTAGTTAAGGTACTCGCTGTAAAGCACGTTGATGAAATCTGCGCCGCCCATGGCTCCGCCCGGGTGACCGCTCTTGGCCTTCTCGACCATCGACGCAGCCAGGATACGGATGTTATCGGCTGCGTGGTTCAAAACTTTGATGTCGTTCATCTTTGTTAGTGGATATGATTAGTAAAAAGTACTATTTGCGTGGCAAATTTACACAAACATTTTGAGTTCACCGCACATTCCCCTAAGAATTTTAAAAAAAAGTGTTATTCGTGCACGACTAACCGCCAATAAGCTGTTGGGGAAAGGGAAAGGAGAACCAAAAGAAAGGAATAGGGCTGTCTGATTCGCGCATTTCGGCGCGAAAACAAAAAAGCTGTGCCGTAGTGAACGACACAGCTTTTTTGAATAGTCTTTAGTTGTTGAGGACGGGCAGCTCCAGCCACTTCACATAGCAGAAATCCTGACGGTGGGGCAGGAGAGCGTTCTTTGGATACATGCGGATAGCGCTCTTGTACTCTCCCGACTGCTTGGGTGTCAGCGTGGCCTCGAAGGTATAGTAGTTGCCCTCGCGGTTGGTCACTTGCAGCGGCTCCACGCTGAAGACACTCTCCTGACCATCCTTGTCTACGCTGATGTTCACCTTCTCCAAGCCCACGGCATCGTCCAGGCCTTGCTCGTTGATGACGTACTTCAGGTGGTAGGCCTGGCCGGTCTCACCTCCCGAAGACGGGAAGGAGTATTCGGCGCTGACCACGCTGATAGCATCCCAACGCTCGGCCACGGCTTCCTTCCACTGGGCGATGTCCTTGGCCAGCCGGTAGTTGTCCTTGGCGATGGCCTTGAAGCGTTTGGCTTCCTTCTCATAGAACCTCGTGTAGTAGTCGTCGAGCTGGCGCTTCATGGTGTAGTGGGGTGCAATCTGGGCGATGGAGTTCTTGATAACCTGAATCCAGCCCTTCGAGATGCCCTTCTTATCCTTATTATAATAAAGGGGAATGATTTCGTTCTCGAGCAGCGAGTAGATGGTGGCGGCGTCAAGGCGGTCCTGGAACTCCTGGCTCTTGTAGGTACGCTTCTCGGTCAATGCCCATCCGGCGCCCTTGCGATAGCCTTCCAACCACCATCCGTCCTTCACACTGAGGTTGACGACACCGTTCATCTCGGCCTTCTCGCCGCTCGTGCCGCTGGCTTCCATCGGGCGTGTCGGCGTGTTCATCCAGATGTCGACGCCAGCAACGAGGTTGCGGGCCAGCATGAAGTCGTAGTCCTCGACGAAGATAATCTTGGCTTGGAACTCAGGACGCTGGGAAATCTCGTAGATCATCTTGATGAGTCCCTGTCCGGCACCGTCGGCAGGGTGAGCCTTTCCGGCGAAGAGGAAGATGACGGGGTGTTCGGGATCGTTGACAATCTTCTTCAGTCGCTCCAAGTCGGAGAAGAGCAGGTGGGCACGCTTGTAGGTGGCGAAGCGTCGGCAGAATCCGATGACCAGCGAATTGGGGTTGAAGCGTTCGGCCATCTTGGTAATGCGCGAGGGGTCACCCTGGTTCTTCAGCCACGTGTTGCGGAACTGAATCTGCACGTAGTCGAAGAGCTTTTTCTTGAGCAGCATTCGGGTCTCCCAAATCTCTTCGTCCGGGCAGTTGTAGATGCCGTGCCAGATTTCTTCGTTCGACTGGTCCTGCATGAAGTTCTTGTCGAAGTACTTGTCATAGATCTTGCGCCATTCCGTTGCGGCCCAGGTGGGGAAATGTACGCCGTTGGTGACGTAGCCTACGTGGCTCTCTTCGGGGTAGTAGCCCGTCCAGATATTATTGAACATCTTCTTGGAGACTTCCCCGTGGAGCCAACTCACACCGTTTACTTCCTGACAGGTGTTGCAGGCGAAGGTACTCATGCAGAACTTTTCGTTGTGGTCGTCGGGGTTCGTGCGTCCCATGCCGATGAACTCGTCCCAGGAAATGCCAAGCTTTTGGGGATAGCCGCCCATGTACTTGCCGAAGAGGCCTTCCTCGAAATAGTCGTGACCGGCGGGTACAGGAGTGTGGACGGTATAGAGCGACGAGGCGCGGACGAGTTCCATGGCCTGGTTGAAGGTCAGGCCTTCCTCGATGTAGTCGCAGAGGCGCTGGAGGTTGCACAGGGCGGCATGGCCTTCGTTGCAGTGGTAGACGTCCTTCTTGATGCCGAGCTTCTTCAGCAGCAGCATACCGCCGATGCCGAGCAGGATCTCCTGCTTCAGGCGATTCTCCCAGTCACCGCCGTAGAGGCTGTGTGTGATGGGCTTGTCGTACTCGGAGTTCATCTCGTTGTCGGTGTCGAGCAGGTAGAGCTTGACGCGGCCGACGTTGACTCGCCAGACGTAGGCGTGTACCATGAAGTTCATGTAGGGCACGTCGACGACGAGCGGGTTGCCGTCCTTGTCGAGCTGACGCTCGATGGGCAGGCTGCCGAAGTTCTGGGCTTCGTAGTTGGCAATCTGCTGGCCGTCCATGCTGAGGCTTTGCGTGAAATAGCCGAAACGGTAGAGGAAACCGACGGCGCACATATCGACATTGGAGTCCGAAGCTTCCTTCACGTAGTCACCGGCCAGCATTCCAAGGCCGCCGCTGTAGATCTTCAGGGCCGAATGGATGCCGTACTCCATGCAGAAGTAGGCCACGGAGGGGCGAGTGCGGTCTGGCTCTACGTCCATGTATTTGCGGAATTTGGCGTAGACGTCCTTGACGCGTTTCATCAAAGCTTTGTCGTTCAGGATTTCCTGCTTCCGGTCGAAGCTGAGGCGCTCCAGAAGCATCACGGGGTTGTGGGCCACGTCGTGATACAGCTTGGGGTCAAGATCGCGGAACAGGTCACGGGCTTCGTAGTTCCACACCCACCACATGTTATGGGCGATTTCGTCCAAGCATCTGAGCTTCTCGGGCAGTGTGGCCTTTACGGTGAGAACCGTCCACTGCGGAGCGTTGGCGTAATCTGCTTTAATCTTCATAATCTAAAAAATCTTAAGTTTTGAGGTTAATACTATATGTTCTGATTTGTTTTCTATAGCCGCACGCCGAAGATGGCACGGGCGCGCCATTTGTTCTGGTTGACGATGACCACGTTGTCGTCGAAGACAGAGTTGTTCATGACGAGGGTGGCGCCGACGAAATAGCGTGGCGAGAAGTTATAGATGACGGCGGCTCGCTCGTTGAAGAGCATATTGAAGCGTATGTGCTTGGCCTTCTTCTTCTCATCGCCGATGCTCATGTTGTTGCGGTTGTAGACAACGACGGTGGGGAGCATGGAGAAGTGGAGGAGCCATTTGCCGCCGAGTACCCAGTTGTAACCGTAGCCGCCGCCGATGCCCAGGTGGCCGACGTAGATGCGGATGTCGGGTAGGTCGGGCCTCCTGGCCTTTAGCTCATCGGTGGTGCAGATGCTACCTCCCTGATAGCTGATGCCAGCCAGCCACGAGCCGGCCGAACGGCGTTGGATGTAGCTCTGGTTGAAGGCTGCGGGATAGGAAAAGCGGCGATGGTTGAAGGTATAGTAGGCTGCAACGTTGGCCACCTTCAGGGTGACGTCGCCCGACTCCAGGTGCTCCAGATTGCCGTCCCTTTTGACGTCCCCGGACAAGGTTTCGGCCCGCTGATAGCTGAAGTCGAGGCTAATGCGGCTGCTGTAGTAGTTTAAATTGAATTCGTAGTCCTTATACACTCCTTTCATCTTGGCCGGATTGATGGCCAGCGAAGCCGAGAGGCCACGATACGAGGCACCGAGACTTAAGGTGGTCTTATGGCTGGTCTGCAGGTCTGCCTTCGAGTTGATGCCGTTCACCGTGCCCTTTGCGTGGAAGTCGTTGCCCGTCTGGTTCAACCTTACTTTCAATGTCAGCCGACCCTCTGGGCGCACCACATAGTTCGTGTCGTAGCTCGTCTTGAAGTAGCGAAGGGCAAGCACGCTGTCCGCCCTCTCCGCACGTTGGTGGAGGTTCGCCTTCTGTGCTTCGGCCTCCGTCAAGGTGCAAGACAACAACCCGGCTATGACAATCGTCTTCAGTCTCATATCCGTTCTTTTCGGGCACAAAGGTACGAAATACTTTTCGTTTTCTCGCGCTTATGCACAGATTTTATACCATAAATTCCTGACTTATCGCCAAAAAAAGGCAGAATGAGGCCGACGAAGAGCCGCAGGTGCGCGATTTCGCACTTCGGAGCCGCTTTTCAGAACCCTTAGCCCTTCCCGTCAGAACCCTTAAGGGTTCAACCGATAACCCTTAAGGGTTCACGCCCCAACCCTTAAGGGTTCGCGGGGGAGGCCCTCGGCCCTCTGACGGCCACAGTTTCCCACTCCGCCGTCAGGCCGTTCGGTTTTGGCACGCCTTTTGCAAGTGTAGGGCAGACAATCATAAACAAGAACCAAAACAAAATAATGACTATGCAAAAAGGAAACATCGGAGTGACGACCGAGAACATCTTCCCGGTCATCAAGAAATTCCTGTATTCGGATCATGAAATCTTCATCCGCGAGATCGTGAGCAACGCCGTGGATGCCACACAGAAGCTGAAGACTCTCGCCGGAAAGGGAGACTTCCAGGGCGAACTGGGTGAGCTGAAGGTCAGCGTAAGCATCGACAAAGAGGCCGGAACCATCACCGTCAGCGACCAAGGCATCGGCATGACGGCCGAGGAAATCGATAAGTATATCAACCAGATAGCCTTCTCCGGCGCCAACGACTTCCTTGACAAGTACAAGGAGGACGCCAACGCCATCATCGGCCACTTCGGTCTCGGATTCTATTCCAGCTTTATGGTCAGCGACCGCGTGGACATCATCACCAAGAGCTACCAGGATGCCCCGGCTGTGAAGTGGAGCTGCGACGGTAGCCCAGAGTTCACCCTTGAGGAGGTGGAGAAAGCCGACCGCGGAACGGACATCGTCATGCACCTCTCTGACGACTGCAAGGAGTTCCTGGAGAAGGACAAGTTGGAAGGCCTGCTGAAAAAGTTCTGCCACTTCCTGCCCGTGCCTGTCGTCTTCGGCAAGAAGCAGGAGTGGAAGGACGGAAAGATGCAGGACACCGACGAGGACAACCAGATCAACGACACCACACCCCTGTGGACCCGCAAGCCCGCCGACCTGAAGGACGAGGACTACAAGGAATTCTATCGCCAGCTCTATCCTATGGCCGACGAGCCTCTCTTCTGGATTCACCTGAACGTGGACTATCCCTTTAACCTCACGGGCGTCCTTTACTTCCCGAAAATCAAGAACAATCTCGACCTGCAGCGCAACAAGATTCAGCTCTACTGCAACCAGGTCTTTGTCACCGATCAGGTCGAAGGCATCGTGCCCGACTTCCTGACCCTGCTCCACGGTACCATCGACTCGCCAGACATTCCCCTGAACGTCTCGCGCTCCTACCTCCAGAGCGATAGCAATGTGAAGAAAATCAGTGGCTACATCACCAAGAAGGTGGCCGACCGCCTGAACCAGCTCTTCAAGAACGACCGCAAGGAATACGAGCAGAAATGGGACGACCTGAAGATTTTCATCTCCTACGGTATGCTGACCGAGGACGACTTCTACGAGAAGGCAAAGGCTTTCTACCTGCTGAAGGACACCGAGGGAAAATATTATACACTCGAAGAGTATCAGACGCTCATCAAAGACCAGCAGACGAACAAGGACGGACAGCTCGTCTACCTCTACGCTGCCGACCGCGACGAACACTATACCTACATCGACGCTGCCCACGCCAAGGGCTACAACGTACTCCTCATGGACGGACAGCTCGACACCCCGCTGCTACAGATGCTGGAGCGTAAGCTGGAGAAGACCACCTTCACCCGTGTCGATGCCGACGTCATCGACCGCCTTATCCAGAAGGAAGAGCCCAAGGGTGAAGAACTGGAGGCCGAACGCTCTGCCAATCTGTCAGCAGTCTTCGAAACCCAGATGCCCAAGACTGACAAAACGACGTACCACGTGGAGACGCGCGCCATGGGTGCCGAGGCCATGCCTATCGTCATCACCCAGAGCGAGTACATGCGCCGCATGAAGGACATGGCACGCATACAACCGGGCATGGGATTCTACGGCGAAATGCCCGACATGTACAGCCTCGTACTCAACACAGACAGCACGCTCGTCCAGAACGTTCTCGCCGACAGCGAGACGAAGACCGCCGAGGCCCTGAAGCCCATCGAGGCAGAACTGCGCGGACTCAAGGCCAGGAAAGCCGTACTGCAGGCCGAACAGGACAAGAAAAAGTACGACGAAATCACCGACGCCGAGCGCGAGGACATGAAGAAGTGCAACGAGGACATCGAGGCCGAAGAAGGCAAGAAGAAAGAGGTCCTCAGCACTTACGCCGCCGGAAATGAGCTTGTTCATCAGCTCATCGACCTTGCCCTGCTACAGAACGGACTCCTCAAAGGCGAAGCCCTGACCCAGTTCGTAAAACGAAGCGTTGACTTGCTTAAGTAAAAATAATCCCTCAAAAATTTGCAGGTTCAGCCGAAAAGCCATACCTTTGCAACGTTTTTGAGGGTACATGATGGCTCCTTAGCTCAACTGAATAGAGCATCTGACTACGGATCAGAAGGTTATAGGTTTGAATCCTATAGGAGTCACAGGCAGAGGCAACCAAGGCACGACAGCAAGGTTGCCTTTTTACAAAACTAAGGGAATAGCGATTTTTCATACATGGATAATAAATTATCACCCAAGATAACGGAAATCCTGAACTACGGTAAGCAAGAGGCTGTCCGCCTGCATAGTCCCGTCGTGGAGCCGGAGCATTTGTTGCTGGCTCTTATGCGCGAGGAGACGTGCACCGCCGTGGGCATCCTACAGAACCTTGGACTGGACTTCCAAAGCCTGAAGAAGAGGCTCGAGGAGTCCGTCGTCAAAGGTTCCCTGCAACGTGACCCGCTGCTCAGTGAGTCGGCCAGCCGCATCATCAAGCTGATGCTGCTCGAAGCCCGTTCCATGCAGGCTGAGTGGGCCGACACCGAGCATTTGCTGCTGGCCATGCTCCACAATGGCGAGGAAGCCATTTGTAAGCTCTTCGGAGAGTTTGGCGTTGATTACCAGATGGTCAGGAACTCACTCACCCAGAAGCAGAACCCACAGGCTGGATTCGGTTACACCGATGAGGATGAGGACGAAGAGGAAGAAGAGGACCCGCACGACAGCGGACGTCCCGGAAATACAGCCTCGCAGACTCAGGCTCAGACCCAGCAGCGTCGCCAGGGCAAAGGCCCCGGCACGCCAGCCCTTGATACTTTCGGCACCGACCTCACGAAGGCGGCCGAAGAGGGCTTGCTCGATCCCATCGTAGGCCGCGAGAAGGAAATACAACGCGTGGCGCAGATTCTCTGCCGCCGCAAGAAGAACAACCCCATACTCATAGGTCTGCCCGGAGTAGGCAAGAGCGCCATCGTCGAAGGACTGGCATTGCGCATCACCCAGCGAAAGGTGGCACGGCTGCTCTTCGATAAGCGTGTCATCGTACTCGACATGGCTGCTGTTGTGGCCGGAACCAAGTACCGCGGACAGTTCGAGGAACGCCTTAAGGCCATCATCAATGAGCTCCACGAGCATCGCGAAATCATCCTCTTCATCGACGAGATACACACCATCATCGGAGCCGGTTCGGCTGCTGGAACGATGGACGCAGCCAATATGCTGAAGCCCGCCCTCGCAAGGGGAGAAGTGCAATGTATTGGCGCCACGACCATCGACGAGTACAAGAAGAGCATCGAGAAGGATGGCGCCCTCGAACGACGCTTCCAAAAGGTGATGGTCGAACCGACGACCGTCGAAGAGACCGTGCAGATTCTACAGCAAATCAAGGAGCGTTACGAGGCACACCACAACGTGCGCTACTCTGACGAAGCCCTCGTCGCCTGTGTCAAGCTGACCGACCGCTACATGACCGACCGCAGTCTGCCCGATAAGGCTATCGACGCAATGGACGAGGCTGGCTCGCGCTCACACCTCATCAATATTCCTGTCAGCGAAGAGATTGTGCGCAAGGAAGAGCTCTGCCGCCACTTAACCGAACTGAAGAAGGAGGCTGCCGCACGACAGAATTACGAGCTGGCTGCCGACTACCGAGACCAACTGGTCAACGAGCAACAGCGGCTGGAACAGATGAAGAAGGACTGGGAACACCAGCTCTCCGAGGTTCGCGAGGAAATCGGGGAACAAGAGATTGCCGACGTCGTGGCTATGATGACGGGAATCCCCGTTCAGCGCGTCGGAGAGAGCGAGAACGAGCGACTCCGCAACCTCGGTCAGGCCCTGAAGGGAGCTGTCGTAGGACAGGACGACGCCGTGGACAAACTCGTCCGCGCCATCCAACGTTCGCGCGTGGGACTGAAGGATCCGAACAAACCCATTGGCACATTCATGTTCCTCGGTCCGACCGGCGTGGGCAAGACCTACCTGACCAAGCGTCTGGCCGTAGAGCTTTTCGGCAGCGAAGATGCCCTCATCCGCGTCGACATGTCGGAGTACATGGAGAAACACACCGTCAGCCGCATGGTAGGCGCGCCTCCGGGATATGTCGGCTACGAGGAGGGCGGACAGTTGACCGACCGCGTGCGCCGCAAACCTTATAGCATCGTGCTCCTCGACGAGATAGAGAAGGCTCACCACGACATCTTCAACATCCTGCTTCAGGTAATGGACGAGGGTCGCCTGACTGATGGCAATGGAACTACCGTGGACTTCCGCAACACGGTCATCATCATGACCTCCAACAGCGGAACGCGCCAGTTGAAAGAGTTCGGGCAAGGCGTCGGCTTCACCCGACAGGGCGATGCTGCAGACCCTGAGTTTGCCCGCGGCATCATCCGCAAGACGCTTCAGAAGCAGTTCCCGCCTGAGTTCCTGAACCGTCTGGACGACGTCATCTTCTTCGACCAGTTGACGAAGGACAGCCTGCTCCGTATCGTGGATGTCGAAATGGCTCCACTCCGCAAGCGCATCCACGAGATGGGCTACGATGTGGAGCTGACCGATGCCGCCCGTGCCTGGTTGGGTTCGAAGGGCTACGACGTGCAGTTTGGCGCCCGACCCCTGAAGCGTCTGCTCCAGACGGCCGTCGAGGATGCCCTCTGCCAGCTCATTCTCGAGGGCAAAGTCCACGAGGGACAGGTCATTCAAATTGACGCCGAAAGCCCCGAGGCCAAGGAGTTGACGCTCCTCCCGCAAGCATAAGAAGTTCTACATACGAAGCTCCGCGAATCAGGACAACCTGGTTCGCGGAGCTTCTTTGTAAGGGTTTCAGCCTTGAAGGTATGGGTTCTGCTGGCGTTCGACGTCGGCACGTGTGCTGGGGCCGTGGCCGGGATAGATGGTGACATCGTCGGGTAGGTCGCGCAGAAGGTGATGGAGGCTGCGGATGAGGTCCCAGTGGTTGCCTCCTGGAAAGTCGGTTCTTCCGATGCTCAGTTGGAAGAGGCTGTCGCCGGAAAAAAGGATGTGTTCGGCTTCGCAGTAGTAGCAGACGCCGCCGGGGGTATGGCCGGGAGTGGGAATGACGGTGAGTTGGTGGGTGCCGAAACGGACGATGCTCTCTGGAGTGATAGCTTCTCCGGCAGGGCCGGTCGGGCAGCGCATGGCGTGGCCGATAATGCCGCGCATCTGGCCTTCAGCGTCGTTGAAGAAGGGAAGGTCGGGTTCGGGACAGCGGGCGGCCAGGCCATAGCGTTCGTGGATGAAGGCGGCGGCCCAGAGGTGATCGAAGTGTCCGTGGGTAAGCAGGTGGGCGACGGGCTTGAGCTCCTGGAGGTCTATGTAGTCGGAGATAGCTGCTTTCTCTTGGTCATAGAGGGCACCGCAGTCGATGATGACGGCCTCGCGGGTTTCGTCGCTGACGACGTAGCAGTTTTCGCTGAGGGGATTGACGGGGAAGGGCTTGATGGTAAGCATTGCAGGGTAGGGGAAGATGAGATGTGTGGTATCAGAGGTGGACGTAGACGACTTTCTTGGTCTTAAAATATTCTTCGGAGAAGAAGTCGGAGAGGGGAGTGATGAGCTTAATGGCGCGGACGGCAGAAGCTTCGTGCTCCAGCTCGCCGCCTTTCAGGGCGATAAGGCCATTGGGAAGAGGGTTTTGCTGGTGCTGGGAAATGTGGGGGCGGGAAATCTTCACGAGGTCGGCCAAGGGCATCACGGCGCGACTGACGACGAAGTCGAAGCGGGAGGGGAGGGGGGTGGAAGGGGAAGGAAGTTCCCGCGAATACGCGGGATACCCGACAGAAGGGGGAGAGGGGGAAAGGGAGAATGAGGGGGAGGAAGGTTGGGACTTCTTTAGCTTTTTGGGGTTGGGGGCATACTTTATTTCTTCGGCGCGGGCGTGCTGGGTGGTGACGTTGGTCAGGCCGAGGGC
>Ga0310696_10001810_pt1 | contig 29936 bp, 19 predicted proteins | sample AusTroGonzalo_MG_4_FD_203885 | JGI IMG/M metagenome (GOLD analysis project Ga0310696, IMG submission 203885) | Bovine rumen microbial communities from tropical cattle in Woodstock, Queensland, Australia - Gonzalo_02 (v2) (version 2) | ecosystem: Host-associated > Mammals > Digestive system >... | reverse complement strand
TTCGACAAATTGAGAATATTGACGAAGAATTTCTAAATCATAAGCACCCGGTTTTGCAAGTACCGAGGCAACGCAAGCAATTACAGCAAAAATCAGGACTTTTCTAATCATCAATCGTTCTCGTATTCATTTGATTTCTATCACCATCCTGATTTCGGGCCGTATTCTATTGTACCGTCGTGGCGGATGATGAGGTAGTCACAGTATTCAGTCTTATAGTATTTTGAACGCCATTCCGTGCAACGTTTTTCTGAGACTAGAGAATGATTGCACAGAAAATCTTCAACGTATGATAAAATTCCTTTAGAAGATTTTTAAACCTTGCATTGTTTCAATCTATCATCCGCCAAACGGCCGATTTCATTCCAAGAGACATCTAATATATTTTCTTTTTTAGAATTCCATAACGACATCCTTATTTCAGGAACGAAAACATCCCCATTATCACCCAACAAAAAATAAGGTGATCCACAGTATTCAACTCTAGAACAAAAATCTGGAGCTTCACAAAAAGCTAATGTACCAATATATTTACCAGATTTTACGATTTTATTCCAAGCATTTTCTATAGGTTCGTCAGAATCGTACCAAGATTTACCCCCTACATGTATATCTTTTTGATTCTTTATCACTGCAATATTTTCATAAATAAGTTCTTCTTGATCGCTCATCACTAAAAATTTATTAGCAATTAATAATTGACGAGTTTTTTTCCCCTCCGCACGTTCCTTAGCATTTTTTTCCAACCATTTTTCGAAAGATGGATTTTTATGGATAGCAGCCGCCATTTTCTTAAAAGATTCTACAGCATCTATTGGAGTTTTTTTAAACAAACTATCCGCAAAAGTCATTTCGAATTTAAAAATTATACTTTCAAGAGGTATTTTTTCTTTGGGTGTTACATAAAAGGTGAAATTTTTTCCGACAATTTCACAAGAACCAGTTAACATCATCTCTGCTCTTACTTTTTTTACATCAAAAAAAATTTCAAAATCCTTAAAATTTGGATCAAGACGAGCACAATCCATATCATCAGAAAAACAAAACCTAGTCTTTGGTAACAAGAGTTTATTTTCACAAGGACCGGGCATATATTTACAAGCATAAACATCCAAAACAAGTAATAAGCAAACAACAAAACTAATTTTCTTAATCATAAAAACCGCTCTCGTCAAAACTTACCAATCACCTGATTTCGAGCCATATTCGATTGAACCGTCATTGCGGATGATGATGTAATCATAGAAATGCGTCGAATCCGGGATACAACCGTTTTCATCCCATTTTCCACGTTGAATCATTTCCGCCTGACGTTTTTTGCCTTTAACAAATGGCCTATCATCTTCGATATTAAAAAAGTCTTCCCCTTTCGAGACCCAAGCATCAGTCACAAGAACATCTCCATTATCGCTCAGAACAAATTCATAATGATAATAGTCAAATTTCAGCGTTCCCACATATTGCCCTCTCATACCTACATCTTTCCAAACTTTTTCTTTAGATACAGGATTGGATGGAGCCAACAACGAATCTTGGTAAATAAGAGTCGTTTCTTGATAATTCATCAAATTATTTTTATAACGCAACCATTTTTCAAAAGACGGATTTTTACGAATCGCAATCAAAGTCCTTAAGAAAAGCTTGACCGATTCAATAGGATCCTCATAAAATTTTTCAAACTTCACAAGACGGAAAACGAGCTCATTAAACGGAGTTTCCCCTTTCATTGTCACAGAAACAGAAAAAGCAGTATCGTCTAACGAAAGGCTAGCTACCGATTTGATATTAAAGAAATCCTCAAAAGGTTTAAACCTCGGATCTTCACGGAATGTTTCAAGAATCGGCTCATTGCCCACATCATCAAGCTCTTGGCGAAGGCTGTCTATAACTTTGTAATAAGCGGCAAACGGAGTTGCATTTTCTCGATAAAGTTTAGGCATTTTTTCATATCGAGTTTTTTTATCATAATCCTGAAGATCAAAGGCTCCATAAAGAAGATTATTGCCATAATAACGTTTCCAATTAAGCAAAGAATCTCGAACCAATGAAACACGCCCTTTATCGACAACAATTTCATACAAATTTTTAGGACCACATGCAAAACCTATTGTGTCACTGACAAAATCCGCAAATAAAGGCTCACTCTTTTGCTGTTTGAAGAGACGTTTTTCAGCAGATGTATTCAAAACGATTTCTTGCGGAGGAATACTGACCGAAACAATTCTAGGATCTTCTCCAGTTTTTTTAGGGAATTCCCTCGGAACTTGAATCGAACGAGAATACGATTTTACAAGTACACTATCCAAGTAAAGCGAAGAATCGTGGATGCTCCAATAGGCCGCATAACCACCGCCATTTTCTGGTTTATAATACATATACATCGGGGGTTCGAAAAACGTTCTACCACCATTAATTGTTGGCCTAAACGGCCATTCCGCGTAATGCTTGGCGATATATTCATTAAGCGGATACGTCAAAATGCGGCATTGTACACCATTGAAATAGAAATGGTCCGTTCCGCCTTCAAGATAAGCTCGTTTCGGAACAGTCACAAATATAGCACAAGCTGCACACGCAAACGCAACAACCAAGAAACAGATTTTCTTTATCATATGAATAAATTACAAAAAATGCTTATGCAAGACGTATGGATCCCATCGCCCAACTCGGTGATTCGGCCCTTCGGCAGGCACAGGGACCTTGACAAGGTTGGTGAGTTTGTCGAACTACACCAACCTTAATCCGGGATGACATGTAAGCGGACAATTCTCGAAAATTATTCCCCGAGAACAAACGCGACGGCTTTTTCGAGGTCTTCTTGTTGGCGTTTATGCACTTCGCCGTAACGAGCAACACCGCGGGATGCGTACATGGCATAGATATCCGAATCCAGCAATTGAATCATGCGGTTCTTGATTTCGCTCACGGAATACGGGTCAAAGTAAAGCGCCGCATTTTCACAGACTTCGGGCACAGACGTCGTGCCGCTCGCAGCCACTGGCACGCCATAACGCATCGATTGGACCGGCGGATAGCCAAAGCCTTCGTTCAAGCTCGGGAAAATAAACGCATACGCGTTCTTGTGCAAGAATTCAAGTTCCTTCGATTCCACGTAGCCGAGGAACACAAACGCATCCTTGTTGCGGATATGCTTGCGGTAAACCTTGACGTTTGTCGCCCCCGTAATCACAAGTTTCATGTCGAACTCATGATTTGTCGAATGCATCATCGTCACGAGTTCATCGAACGCCTTGACGGCGCGCAAATTGTTCTTTTCCCAGCGGGCACCGCTCGTGAGCAAAAAGTACTTCTTTGATTTCACGCCCGGCGGCAAGAATCCTTCGGGTTCGTAATCCAGCATCGGACTATAGAAAACAGGAATTTCCTTGTCCAGAAGTTCCGGGAAAAACGACTTGATAGAAGCTCGGCTATGTTCGCTTACGGTAATGCATTCCGCGCGGCCATCGGCAATGCGGGCCGCCAAATCGCGGTACTTCGGCGCATAATAAAGTTTTTTCCAACTGTCGCGATAACGCACCAGCGCTTCGAGCTTTTGTGCAAGTTTTTTCGCAAAGCCAACGCCTTGCCAGCTATACTGCATTTCGAGAGCGCGCACGCCATGCCACGTGAACACAAAACGCTTCACCTGAATTTGCCATTTGCCTTCGAGCGAATAAAGCGGCGTGTAGAACGCGTCAATCGCATTTTCGTCGATAATCTGCTGCGGCGTTTTTTCGGCAATGTCAAAAAGCGGAATGCCACATTTTTCGCAAGCCGCAATAATATCCGGAGCCAAATATTTACGGCTATCATAAACACAACTGAACTTTGAACCGCGTTTCACAAGCGCCCAGAATATCACTTCGCCATAAGAGCCGCCACCGTGAAACTTTGCACTGTGAATCGGCTGCACCGCCACAAGATTGAAAAGCAAATTCATAAACGCCCCCTAGAAAAGCTTGCCCAAGATTTCCAAAGGCTTCACGAGGAAAGGCATTTTCTTGTACAGCCAGGCGAGCGACTTCGCAAACGCATAGCTACGAATAATGTAAGCGCCCGCGGCGCCGACTTTATTCGTCTGGTACATGAACGCATCTTTCGCATGCGCAATCACGTCATCATAATACTCGTTGATGTGAATGGACTTGTCCGCGTTCACCGTCACGGGGAGGTTTTTCAAGTTCGTATAAAAGTCCTTGCGCAAAATCTTCGGCAAAAAGATGTTCATCGATTCCGGCACCTTGCGACCACGTGTATCGATAATGCGCGAGCCGAAGAAATGCAGCACCTTCGCCGTCGGCAAAAAGCGGTTGCCATAAGCCAGTTGGCAGTTCCAGCCGCCATCCATCTTTTTCGTCACGTAACCGAACTTGTAGTTTGTCTCGGCAAGGCTCGCCATATCGTACGGGAAATTCTTCGAAACGCAGTAAAGCCACAATTCATGCCAAGTCTTGAAGAACTCGCGGGCTTCCAGCGTATCGGCGGCAAACATCACGCCCCCGTTAAAAATCTCGTCGTTCAGAATCGGCGAAAAACCCATCATCTTCGCGTTGTTCAAGACCTTCTTGCGGTTAATCGCCTTCGACAAGTTCGTATGGAAGTCGAGCACTGCATAAATGCCGCCTCGCCATTCGTCCGGAATCGTCAAATCATCGACAATCGCGATGTCGGAATCCATGTACAAAAAGTCGCCGTCAATTTCGTTACGCATCACCGTCTTGAGATAACGCGAACGCAGCATCGGCGTGAACTTTTCATCAAGCGTCAAAACCTTGAGCTCATCGACAGCGTCTTTCAATGCAGCACGCGGCCCCGTCAACGTTTCCGCCGTCTTGTCGTCGGTCAAAAGCGTCACGAACGCGTTTGGATTGTGGACACGTAACGAAGCGATCGCCACAAGCGTCTGCTCGCAGAAAAAGTCCTTCGGGGAACTCGTCAACACAAAAAGGTATTTCACAGAAGGCATATCAGTCCTTAAAGCTCAATGGGTTTCTTGTTTTCATATGCGGCAAGGCGGCTTTCCATCGTACCTCGCGGTGCGTTTCTGAGGAAATTCTTGATGCGTTGCCAAAGCGGGCGCCAGCTGCCGTTCGTCACGTGAATCGCAAAGGGCTTCGTCTTCGATTCGTTCAAGCTCGGCAAAAACACGTCGCCCGGATAAATCGTCATCCCTTCGGATAGCTTCTGCAATTCGTTCTTATAGACAAAACCAAATTGCTGTGCCGTGTGAGCATAGACAAACGGAGAAATATTCTGGATGTTCAGTTCACCGTTCGGCAAAATAAACTTTTGATTTTCGTAGTATTCCATGCACTTTTTAAGGAACGGGTGTCCCGCCTCGCCGCCAAAAATAGCCGCCTGCAACGCAAGCCCCGGGAGCGCAATCTGGTTCGGGTCCTTCTTGGTTCCGTCTTCGTTCAGGAACTGCCACGACTTGTTTTTCTTGAAATGCGATGTGAATTCAATATTCGTAAAATAGCGATTGTTAAGGAACGGATCAAAGCTCTGGTACATATATACGTCGCTATCCAAATAGATTCCGCCCTCGCTATAGACGGCATAAAGGCGAATGTAGTCGCTCGCGAACGCCCACTTGGAAAGCGAAACCGCCTCGCGCACAAAAGGGACCGAGTCGATGATTTTCTGGCATTTTGCCATATCCCAATGGACAATTTCGTAATCGGGGCAATGACGTTTCCAGCTGTCAATGCACAACTGCGGCAGTTGCGGCAGCGGGTCATTCGAAAGCCATATATAGTGCAATTTTTTAGGAATCATAAAAATAATGTAGAAAATTACTACTGTTCAGCCTCTCCAAATATATATATTTATATCATGATTTCTATAGCAATGGCGACATATAACGGCAAGACTTTTATTCGGGAACAGCTAGATTCCATTCTGGCTCAGACCGAACAAGATTTCGAAATCGTAATTTGCGATGACGCTTCGACCGATTCCACGCCCCAAATCCTTGACGAATATGCTCGCAAGGATTCCAGAATCCGTGTTTTCAAGAACGAAAAGAACCTGGGTTATCGTGAAAATTTCAACAAGGCCGTATCGCTTTGCAAAGGCGATTTCGTGGCCTTCAGCGACCAAGACGATTTATGGCTCCCGAACCATCTCGAAGCATTGCACAAAGCTATTGGAGACAACCTCGTTTGCGGTGGCCGCACAGTCCGCTGCCGCGAAGACGGATCCACGCTCAAGGAATATTCGCCGACGCCCTACCAGTCCAATTGCCTGAAATCGCAAAAAGACCGTTTTATATACCAGTGCTACGCATTCAACCTTTATCAAGGGGCATCGCAGCTCATCAGCCGAGAAGCGGTACAAAGGTTCTTCCCCATAGAGCCCGAGGAATACGCACACGATTGGTCTCTCGCAGCAAACGCCATTGCCGAAAACAGGTTTGTCTATACCAGCAAAGTCGTCACGAAATGGCGCAAGCACTCTTCGCAAGTCACGCACAAGAGGCATTCGAGAGAAGTCCGCAAAAAACGCCTTGCACAATTTGCGGTGTACATGTGGACCCACAACGAAAAACTCAAGAAGGACAAGCCCATCAGCGAAGTTTTAAACAAGGCCGTTGAATTTCATACAAATTCAGATATAACATACCGCATCAAGAATCTCGCGCATGCGTGGAGAACATCGAAGATTATCTACGGCCGAAACTTTTCCGGAACGCTCAAAACCGTTCTCGGTTACCTGTTCACGGCATCGCTTTAAAATTTTCTTTTGTAAAACAGGAACTGCGCCCCGAGAAGGAGCAGTACGCACACATAAACGACAATCTTGCCGACCATCGTGAGCGAGACCACTTGAGCATTAATCAAAATGTAAAGCGTAAGCAGAAGGACCATCCAAACGATATCGATCCAAAGCTTTGAAGAATACGGCTGAAGTTTACGCTTGAGCAGATAGACGTTGCAATACACCGACGACACAATCCCGTAAATGAGCATCGAAAGCGCTGCGCCCAAAAGCCCCAATTGCGGAATCAAAATAAATCCCACCACGACAGAAGTCAATAGCTGGATAACACTAGCCTTCAAGTTGACAACGCTCTTGCCGATGCCGTCAATGACCGTATTCACCATACCAAAGAACGTGACGACCAGCTGGAAGAACAGCAAAACGCCAAGCGCCATCGGCTGCACCACATAGCTTTTGCCCGCAATGGACATAATTTCTTCGGGGAAAAGCACGATGAAAAATCCGATAATCACCTGAATCATCGTCGCCATCGAAACGCAGTACGAATAAACGGGTTTAAGATCCGTCTTTAAGCGGGATTCTTCCATGCCGGAAACAACCGGTGTAATAATCGGGTTGAACCCGTTTCGAATCGTCTGCAGGCCATTAGCAAGCGTCATCATCAACGCATAAACGCCGGACGCCTCGTCTCCCAAGAAGAACAGCACCATCCAAAGCGTAGAACGCTGGAGCAAGTTTCCGACAAGGACGGTCAAGCCAAGCGGCACCGAATAAAGAACAAGTTCCTTAGAAACGCGCTCCTTCGGGATAATCGGCATTTTCTTGAATTGTTTGCGCACGGCTTTTGCATGCAAAGTAAATCCAATCACTTGTCCGAACAAGAGACCAAACGGCAACGCATGCGGGATGTCCATGTAATGAAGGATAATCGAGACGAGCGGCGCCATCACGGCTATGATAAAATCATTGATAAAAATGGAAATCCAAGGCTTACGGTTCCCTTCCGATGAACTGCTCAGCACGTACATTCCCGAATAGAACACCAAAGAAATGGCGTAATACGGAAGTTCATCCGAAACAAACGGCGTAAACGATCCCAAGATAATGACAACAGTAACAAACAAGGACACGGCAACGGAGATCCAGAACGATTCCATGATTCCGCAGTAAGCCACCCTGCCGTGGAGCTTGTTCTGAGGCATGTACCAACGGAGCCCAATATCCAGGCCAAGCGTCGAGGCTCGCGCAATCGTAAGCAAAAGGCCCTGAGTCGAAACGAATATCCCAAACTCGCCTGCACCAAAGATGCGCGCAAGCATTATGGTCAAAAGCGGTCCGCAAATTTTGAGGACTGTACCCAAAATATTAAACAGGGTGCTTTTCTTCAAAAAACTTTTATCGACATCTAACTCACTCATGTTCAACGCAATTTAAAAAAATGGCTCAATAAATTAAACCCTAAAATTTCGGTGAATTGCGTAAAAAACGAAAAAATTTTACTACATTATACAACATGGTTCAATTCAGTCAAACTTCTTGGCAATACGGTTCGCTTTCGGATACGCTAGACATCATGCGCTACGCACCAATGTCCTTATCCGTCGGGAAAAACGCCGTTCTCTACTATACGTTGCCGAAAAGCATTGAACCGGGCGAGTTTATACGCTACACGATTGTTGCCGGATTCAGAAAAGTAAGTTGGACTGGCATCATCGGAGCGGTCAACGCAGGCAAAACGGACAATGTCATCGAAATAGCCGTTCGCCTTGGAGACGGACCGTTCCGCGGTTTTACCGCAACGCACAAATACGATTCAGTCAAAGGCATCACGACATGTTTTGACGATATGACCTTCCAGGGATGCAAGGATTTTGCCGAAGACACCTTCTCGATTGTCATGGCAAGCGCAAGCATGGTCTACGCCCTTCCTGCAAGAGCAATGGCTCGCGAACAAATCGCATACGTAGAAGCAAAGAAAAAAACGCAATCGTTCGAAGCGTTGGATCAGTCCGCAACCGCCGGATAATATCATGTACAAGTCCCTCGAACAGGCCCTGCTGGATTTGGAAAAAGCGGGAATGCTCAAACGTATTCACGCCGAAGTCGATCCGCATCTGGAAATGGCCGAAATCGCAAGGGAAAATTTTAGGCAAGGCGGCCCTGCGCTCCTTTTTGAGCACGTCAAGGGGAGCAAATTCCGTGCCGCCTGTAACATTTTCGGAAGCGACCAACGGTTCAATTTTTTGTTCCGTGACGGCTTTGAGCAGACGAAAATTGCCGTCGATTTTAAATCGAATCCGGTAGCGTTTTTTAAAGCATTTTTCAAGCACCCAACGCCATCGGAACTGCGTCGATTGATCAAAGCAGGATGCGCTGGACTTAAATCACTTCCCAAGCGTTCGGGAAGCATCAAAGAATTCGAAGAATGCCGTTTGCAAGACTTGCCGCAACTCATATGCTGGCCAATGGACGGTGGCGCGTTTATCACACTCCCGCAAGTGGCGACACGCCCTAGCGAAGGCTCGAATATATTACAGACAAATGTCGGAATGTACCGCATCCAGATTTCCGGGAACGAATACATCCCTAACGAAGAATGTGGACTGCACTACCAAATCAAGCGCGACATTGCACGACATCATCAAAAATCACTCGAAGAAGGCCGCCCGCTCAAGGTGAGCATTTTCATTGGCGGCCCGCCATCGCACACATTCGCTGCCGTGATGCCCATGCCCGAAAATCTTTCGGAACTGTTGTTCTCAGGCATGCTCGGCAACCGCCGATTCCGTTACTTTGAACATGATGGCTACCTCGTCTCCAGCGATGCGGACTTTTGCATTTTAGGCGAACTCGAACCCGGCTTAAAGCCAGAAGGTCCATTTGGCGACCACATCGGTTATTATTCCGGCAAGCACGATTTTCCATGCATGAAAGTCAAAAAAGTTCTCTGCAAAAAGAACGCCATTTTTCCGTTCACGGTTGTCGGGCGCCCGCCTCAAGAAGATACGCTCTTTGGAAAGTTTATCCATAAAATTACAGAACCTATGGTTCCCGCGTCGCTCCCGGGCGTTTACGGAATCCATGCCGTCGATGATGCCGGAGTACATCCGCTTTGTCTAGCGCTTGGCTCCGAAGCGTTCCGCCCTTACGCTACAGCCGAAGAACGCGAACCGATGGAGCTTTTGAAGACAGCAAATGCGCTGCTCGGATTCAACCAGGCAAGTCTAACAAAGTACTTGTTGATTGCCGCAAAGGAAGATGTCGACAACACTCCGTTCAAGACGGGAATGCAGAAACAGCATCAGGCCACTGAGCCTGTCGAAACGGCCCCCAAAAAGTCTTTAAAAAATTTTGTTCACGACGTTCCCGCATTTTTTACGCACATTCTGGAACGCATACATTTCGAACGCGATTTGCATTTCCAAACTGCGACAACCATCGACACGCTGGACTACACCGGCACAAGCCTCAACCACGGCTCGAAAGTTGTCATTGCTGCCGCCGGTGCGAAATGCCGCGAGCTCCGCAACAATCCAAGCGACTTGGAAACGCTTTCACTCCCGCAAGGATTCAAAGCAACAACAATCGTGATGCCCGGCATTCTGATGATTGAAGGCCCGGCGACTCTTGCCCCAAACGAAACCGTCGACAAATCCGACAACGAAAAGCCTGCGACGTTCGCAGAGCTCAAAGCATCCCTCGCCCACTGGGAATTCCGCGAAAACTATCCCTGGATTTCCATCATCGACGAAGGCGCCACAAATGTGGCAAACAGCGAAGCAAGTACAAATAACATATTGAGCGATTTTTTGTGGCTCACGTTCACGCGTTCCGACCCGGCGCAAGACATTTACGGCCTCGACGAAACCGTCGAAGACAAGCACTGGAAATGCAAAGCGCCCTTGATCATTGACGCCCGTATCAAGCCACACCATCAGAAACAGCTCACCATTCCTGCCGAAATCACAGCCAAGGCAAAGCAAATTCTCATAGACTCCGGAGTTCTGTAAAATGAGTCCATTCTTTCCTCGTCATTTTTCGTTCACCCCGATAACACGTTTAGCAGTATTGCTCCTCGTTTCCATATTCTGCAATGTACAAGCCTACGACGGCGAATGCGGAACGATGAGGCGTTTCGAGAGACTCATCCAGCAGCGCAATCAATCACCATATTATGCCCAGATCAGCAAAAAACACGAACCGGTAGAGCAAACTTTATGCCGCCTCGAATCGTTTTATGACTCCGTCTATACTATCGAAACGCAACATTTCCAGGTGATATACGTATTGACAGGCCCGCACGCAACGACAAAAGAATATGCCGACAGCACCGCCGCCATCATGGAAGACGCCTGGGACTTTTACTGCAACAAACGCAAGATGAACGCACCCAAAGGGCCACGCATAAGTCATGAATTCAAAAAAAGAGTCAAAGAAGGTTTGTATCCCGTCGAGATTATCGATATCAATCAAAATAGAAACAACGAGTTAAAAGTAGAAATTTGCAAAGAAACATTCGCTATCACAGACCCCGTTGGCTCCAACGGCGAATCACAAATTTTTATGGAGAACGATTTCTACTACACCTGCCCAAACCAGGCAAATCAAGACACTATTTATGTCAATGGAACACCTTGTACTTACATAAAGGGGACCAATCCGTTATACAACAGAACCTACAACTATCCCTACACCGAGAAATGGTACAAAGGGCTCCGCGTTACGGCCTTCCATGAATTCTATCACGCCATACAGCTCACATACATCAGCTACACGGTAAATGAGTCTTTCTGGTTCGAAGCGTCCGCAGCAGGTTTTGAAGAGATCACAAATCCCGATATCGACGACTATGTTCGCTACATCCCGGGATTTTTCCAAAGAATGGGAAATCCTCTTTCGGATACATTCGCCAATTATGGAGCCTCGACGTTGCTCATTTATCTATACTACAATGTATCCAAGGATTTGGACAAGAGTATTTGGGAAAACTATTCCAGGAATCCGAACAAGAATTTCGAATACCAGATTGAACAAGCGCTAAAAGAACTCAAGCTTGATGCGGACAGCATATTCCATGACTATTCCATCCGTCTATCTTTTTCCGGGAGACGTACCGCCGATTTTAAGAAAAAGAACTGGTTTTACGAAGACCAACCTCTATGGAGCGATGCTATATTCGAAATCGCCCAAGATACAATCAAGCCGAACATCAAAAGTCTCGCTTTCCAGTATTACAGACTTCCGCAAAATTTCACGGAACACTACTATGCCGATTTCACAAACTTTACCGGTAAAGGATCCATCATCGTTTACAGCGAAGGCAAACCATCGATTTACAAAATTGAAAATAACAGGACGCTAGACAGTCTCGCAACAATTTTATCCACAAGCGATTCGAGCCTTTGGATTTTCAGCCGACTCGGCAATTCCGAAAGCATTCCCATCGTGAATAAAGATATCGCCCCGCATGCTTACCCCGTTCCATGGAGAGGAGGACCGCTATGCTTTGCGCCACTCCCCCGCGACAAGAACTTTATTGAGCTTAGAACGAGACGTGGCGATCTCATCGGTCAAGAAAAATACGAAGGAACGTCGTTCTGTCTGCAAGAAGACCAGGTCAAAGCGAAGATGGCCCCGGGAATTTACCGTTTCCGTGTCGGCAACAAAGACAAAACAACGAGCTTTATGGTAGTTTATTAGTGGCTAGTGATTAGTGGTTGGGAATTTGTTAGCAATAAGCAAACACAACGCCATTGCGGTCTCCGAGCCGGAATCTCCATTATATTCATTCGTCTAAACCAACGCCCCGATCCATGGGAACAAATTATTCTTCTGTTCAAGTTTCTTGAGCAGACACATGTCAGGATTCGCCTTTACGGCTTCTTTATAAAGTGCACAGACATTTTCATAATGTCCGTTCAAACGGGCACGGGCGTAATCCGCCGCAGAATTGTTGTGAATCATGAACGCCCAGTCCGAAGCCTGGAACAGCACGAGTTCGCGAGCCATCTGCGCGAGGAAACGCTTTGCAATCGCATTTTTTGAACCGTGCGCATTCCCTACTGCATTTCCAGAAGCCTTCCCATTAGAACTGCGCGACTTCAAATCGTCCATCATCTTCCGCATTCTAAAGAACATCGGGTACTGGAAAGTGACTTCGTCATTCATCCAGACTTCGCCAAAACCGCCCTCGCCCCACGACGAGAAAATCGGCTTATGAACGTCTTTATCAGCCGGCTCGCGAATCGAATCCTCAAGAGACGCCATCTCGACCACGCTCGAGCTTGCCGCACGTTCAAACATTTTCTCGATGAACAGCGGACCTTCAAACCACCAGTGTCCAAAAAGTTCCGCATCGTACGGACAAAGGATCGAGACCTTGTTGCCCTCCATGTTCGGAAGCAAGCTCGATACAGTCGCTTCGCGATTGGCGACAAAAAGTCGCGCGTGGTCTTCCACAAGACGTAACGCATTCCACGGGCGATAAACTTTCTTGTCTTCGCTACCCGTGATGCGGTAATACTTGAGGCCCGTTTCGATATGCGCGCCCGCCGCCAAGAAGTAATCTCCTAGATACTCGCTTTCGCGTTCGTGCGCAATGTCCTTGAAAAACTCGCGGTATTCCGGATGCCCCGGGTAGCCTGTTTTGCGGCTCCACACTTCCATGGAACTGCTCTGTTCGCGTCCCAAGCAGTAAAGCCCCGCCGGAGTCTTGATCGGCGAGAACACGCCGTACTTAGGAGCCGGTTTCGCCAAAAGCACGCCATGCGTTTCCAAGAAGAAATACTTGAATCCGAATTCCGCAAGGATCGCGTCCAATCCTTCAAAATAACCGCATTCCGGGAGCCACAGCCCGCGAGGCTTCTTGCCAAAAGCATCCTCGAATGCTCGGACCGTAATCTTTAGCTGCAAGCGGATCGCTTCGATATCGTTCTGGTACGCCGGCAAAAACGGATGCGTCCCCACGCACGTGAGCAAGTTGATTTTTCCAATCTGCTCCAAGCGCTTGAGCGCAGGGACAATTTCGCAACCGCAATCGCGCTCCCACGTATTGATAAGCGCAAGCTGTCTGCGGCAATAAAAATCTACCACTTCCATACGTTCGGAATCGTTCTGGAAGCGGACTTTTTCACGTTCAATCAGTTCGAGCTGTTTGTGCAAATGATTCGTAAAACGGCTAAGCAAAAGCTTATCCGTAAACATCGCCAAGAGCACCGATGAAACGCTAAAATTGAGAGTGCCCGGCACGCCCTTTTCTTCCAGACGATTCAGCATCTGGATGATGGGCAAATACGTCTCCGCCATAGCCTCAAAAAACCAGTTCTCTTCCAAGAACCGGTCAAAAGAGGGTTCACGCACAAAAGGCAAATGCGCGTGAAGCAAAAGATGTACGCGACCAGGCTTCGCCATTATTCCGTGCGCTTCACTACGATCGGAACGATTGTCGTCGGGAAATCGCCATCCTTATCGGTAGCAAAGACAGGGATAATCTTCGTCACGTCCGGGAGGTCTTCTTCAAAGCTGAAGGTGCCGTCCGGATTGAGCGGGAACGGTTCGCCACGCACCTGCAAGTGCGCATCTGGACGCGTGCCGCCATAGACAATCAAGCGGGTCTTGACCCACAAGAAGAAATCCTTGCCATAATTCACGGAATCCTTCGGGAGTTCAAGCTTGTTGCTCTTGAGAGCGGCACTGGAAAGTGCACCCGAGAACATCGAACCCGAAGAACTCGAGAGCGATTCGAGCCAGTTCTTGGCAGACATCGAAGAAAGTCCCGAACTGCCAAAGCCACCGAGAGTTGCCCCGCCGAGGGAAGCACGAACAAAAACGTTATCCGCATTCACTTCGGAACCTTCAAGCGTGAACGTCTGCATCGGGCCAGCTTCGACAAGCGATTCGAACTTGCCCGCAGCGACTACGCCAAGAGCAGCGGCGCAGTTCTGCGTAGCCTTGTTTTCCACATACCAGCTACGGGCGTCTGCCGGAACTTCGATATCGTGGAACTTGAGCTTTTTGTTGCGCTTGACGGTCAAGTCGTTCGAGATATCGAACAAGCGAAGAACGAGTTTGCCCTTGCCCTTCTTGGCAGCCTTGATACGCTCTTCAGAAACATCCCAGAAGGCTTGCAGCCAGTTCGGATCCTTCTGCATGAGCACGAGGTATTCAGCATCGAAAGATTGCGGCAAAGCTTCCGGAGCAGTAGATTTGGCATTCTTTGCAGCCGGATTTTCAACAACTTCAACTTCGACTTTCTTGGCCTTCGTCGCGGCCTTGATAACCTTCTTTGCGGCAGCAACGGACTTAGCCGTCTTTGCAGAAACCTTAGCGGTCTTTTTCACATCCTTTACGGCTTTTGCGGCTCCGGTCCCTGAGCCCTGTCGAAGGGCAGTCTTCTTTGCAGGCGCCGCCTTCGCAGCAACTTTTTCCACGACAGCAGCAGGCTTCTTGGCGACCTTCGCCACGACTTTCTTAGCCGTTGTGCTTGCCGGACTCACGGCAACAACCTTCTTTGCGGCAGGTTTCTTTTCTTCTGTATTTTTCTTCTCGGCAACCGTTTTTTTCACTGAGGCCTTCTTTTTCGCCGAACTTGCCGAGGCGTCTGATTCAGCCTTCAATACAGTTTTCACCGCTGCCGCTTTCTTCACAACAGCCTTCTTAACATCCACTTCATTTTTTTTAGTAGCCATTTTCGATCTCCTTCTAATTAAATCTTACTGACCACGGGCCTTGCCCCAACTTCCTACACCAACCAATCCCAGGCGAATACCAATAAAGGATTCACTCCAATTATGGTCGTCATCCGTCAGCCGGACGCCACCCTGGATAGACAAATCCAGCGTAGTACCGCGTCTCCCGAGCGGGAATCCGGCGCCAACAGCTCCGCCAATTTCAGAAACGTCTTCTACATACCAATTCTTGTACCAGGCACCGGCCCGATACGTCATGCGATCCCAGTAGGAATCGTAAAAGACATCGCTTCCGTCTCGCTGGTAACCAACAGAAATATTAAAATCGTTTTGGGTTTTTGTCATCTGCGTCATGTTCCAGCTTCCGGCAACATTATCAATATCACGGTTCCAAGCGCGCCATGCCACATCCGCCATCACGTTATGGCGTTTGTTGATGCGGTAATTGACACCAGTGGCAAGCATTGCAGGGATCCTGATTTCGCGCGTTTTACGAGTCGGTGCAAGCGTATCCAATTCGCTGAATCTAAAGTTGTAGTCCAACGTATTTGACAACGTATAAGGCGTCGTGAACGAAAAGAAATAAGACGCCATGCGTCCGCGGTATTGAACAGCGAACGAATAATACGCCGGGTGGTGTTTGATATCCCAGTCGCCGTGCACGTAGTCCGACAAGTCGACATCGCTCGTAGCCCAGGCGTCTTCTTTGGCAATTCCGCTATTATCGGCCCCGAGCGTTAATCTACGGGTAAAGCTTCCCATCACAAAGTGAGCCGAGGCGCCAAGCGAGACCATACGAAGGAATGGAAGCCTGATAGCGTAAGTCGGCACCAGTTCATAGATGGAACTTTGGTATTCAATTTCAGCATTCCACTGCTCTTTTTCGTCTTCAAGAGTTTCTCGCATCGATGCGGAATAATGCTGCCACAGCGAAACGCCAAACGTACCAAAGTCGCCCATCGGGAACGTAAGATTCATCGAAGGCATCGAAATATCGGTTTTTGTGAAATGAGAATTCGAACGGTCTGCCGTCGAAACATCCAGCAAAAAGTTCAAGTTTAGCGAGACCTTCGTATCGAACGCCTGACGCGCCGGGTTCACCGTGGAAATACCCTCGGTATCGCCAGTCTTAGCGTTACCCGCAAAGCCACGACCCGCCATAGCGGCGGAGCCGCCCGCAATCTGTTCTTGACCAATGGCATCAAGGCCAATCATCGACGCAAAGGAAAAACTGGAAACGCAAAGCAATGCACTAATAAACTTTTTCATTATTTACCCCCGCGTGCAGTAGAGGTTGTGACTTTCTTCCCTTCTGTCTTAACAGACTTGGCGGTGTCTATTTTCACGATTTTCTTTTTGTCCGTATTCTCGCCGCGCTTAGAGGCAAGCCACAGCTTGAGCGTCGCCGGTTTGTTCTTGATAGTGGAAAAATCGTAACGAGCGTAGTTCGTATATGGGAAGAACACAGGGATTGTATCCGTTCGAATGGACTTCACCTCTTTTTTGTCTTCATCCTTAAACGTTGTATCCTGACGGATAAGCACACTGTAAGAAGAATCGCTGGGCAAAAGGACCGAACGTTCCAGACGCATCAACATTCTAAACGAACGTCCATCACTGGCCTTATTAATAAAGTTCCGCATACCGGCAGTCACCTGCAATGCAAGGGAATCGCCCTCATAGAACACCATATTCGGATGCCCATGCTCATTGATACGAAGTCTGTCCGGTATATAGTTTTCTGCACGGAACACGACCGATTCGGCACTATCCACATACGAACCGTTGCGCACCATTATCGGCAAGTCGATTTCGCTTTCGCCCTTGGTATCATCCCTGTAGAACGTAAGCTCGGCCATCACGACCGCCTGACGCACATCGTTGCTGTCACCTACATTGTAAGGGAACTCATCGCCATAAAATTCGGACAAGGCTTTCATGATTGGCTTGGACGGGAACTCAACCTCCAAGGAATCAAGAGAGCCACCATGCAGCACCAGGCAGTCCTTGCACTCTTCCTGATTCTTTGGAATTACGGCGGCACGTACTGTATTGAACCTTAAAAAATCGCCCGTTTCTGAATTCTGTACGACAAGACGCGGAGAAAAGACTTCAGGCCCGTAAAAACGGTAAACATGCGGAGCTTCAGGAGCAGACAGGCGTAACTGCAACCGACGAGAACATGTTTTCTTGCGAATATCGTTCACAAGAGCGCTGGGCAAGTTCAACTCGAGGAGCGTGTCCGCCAGGCTTACAGTCTTGCTGCTCGTAACAGCCTTGATCGAAATGGATGCCGTCGTATCAGCGGACTTTTTTGCCTTCCAAGAGGTCAGTCCGTACTGCCAAGCTGAATCGTTGATGCTAGCCAAATCATTGATTTCTTGTCCGGTCAACTTATCCGAAAGAATCCAACTTACGTTGAGTTCGATGTCATCTTCAACGGGCAATATACCCGAGGGCGCGGGTTTAAACAGGTAATACGAATCAACAAGGCGTAACTGCAAAAACGATTTTGCCGAATCAGCTTTTTTCAGCCCCGTCCAAAACGAAGTATATACAGTCGTATCGATAACGAAATCAAAAACGACATCATGCGACATTCCCGAAGTAGCGCCAAAGATTCCGCTAGAATAAATACTCTTTGGACGCAAATTCTCGAAAACCTTAGCAGACACCGGCTTCAAGTCAGGGACCGTTACCGTTTGAACATCATAACTGCTAGGCATTCCTTGATCAGAAAGCCAGTTAGACAGGCCATCGTCATCCGTGTCAAACAAGCAGGACGACAGAAACAGCGCCAAAAGCGGGAATAAAATAAATTTTTTCTTGTTCACTCAGAACTCCGAGTATTTGCTTGTAATAAATTTCGACCATAATATAGCAAAAACGCAATTAGGAAATTAGACGAAAGAACGGACCTTCGGGCCTACGTTCGACTAATTCGACAGGCTCATCAACCGGCTCACCAACCTTGTTGTCCTGGAGGGTTCGCAGAACCCGATAGACAACTCAGAAGGCGAGCGTTGCAAAAATGAGTTTACTCATTTTTATAATCGAGCCGAAGAGTTGGGGCTTTAGCCCAATCCAGTGAAGGTATGGGCTATGGGCTCGGCGCTGCGCGCCTTTGGGGTATGGGGTTTAGTTGGTGGAACTTAGGCGGTAGAGCTTAGGGCAATTCTAAGTTCTATGCTCTAAGCTCTAAATTCTAAATTGCTATATTTGCCTCGTAAAAATTTAAGAGGATTATCATGTCTCAGTTTAACGCTCATTTTAGAAACATCAACGGCGACGACACCTACCCGCTGACCGACGTCATTTACAGGAGCAAGGTCGATGGAAGCCTGCTCGAAGTCGAACACGACCGCGCAGCACTCGCCAGCCGCAGCCCCGAAGAATGGAAGAAGCTCTTTGCCGAACGCCGCATGAGTTTCAAGCCCGAAGATATGAGCGGCATCTGGAGCAAGCGTGAAATGGTTCTCCCAGACATGCCCGTCGAAGACATCGTCACCATGCGTGAAGGCTGGAGCCCGCTCTTTGACGCCGCCCCGCTCGCCAAGGACTTAGGCATCGGAAGCCTCAAGGTCAAGCTTTGCGGCAACTCCCACACGGGTAGCTTCAAGGACCTCGGCATGACGGTTCTCGTGAGCCAGGTGAACCACATCATCAAGAAGGGCATTCACCCGATTGACGCAGTCGCATGCGCCTCCACCGGCGATACGTCCGCAGCCCTCAGCGCCTACTGCGCGAAGGCCGGTATCCCCTCCATCGTGTTCCTCCCGGCCGGCAAGACCAGCACTGCACAGCTCATCCAGCCGATTTCCAACGGCAGCATCGTGCTTGCGCTCGACACCGACTTTGACGGCTGCATGAAGATTGTCCAGGAAGTCACGAAAGACAACCGCATCTATCTCGCGAACTCCATGAACAGCCTCCGCGTCGAAGGCCAAAAAACCATTTCTCCGGAAATCTGCCAGGAAATGGGTTGGACCGTCCCCGACACCGTGATTATCCCGGGCGGCAACCTCGGCAACGTGAGCGCACTCGCCAAAGGCTTTGAAGACTGCAAGGCCATGGGCCTCATCGACCGCATCCCGCGCATTATCGTCGCCCAGGCCGAAAACGCGAATCCGTTCTATCAGGCTTACGAACGCGGTTTCGACAAACTCGTGCCGGTTCAAGCGAAGAAAACGCTCGCGTCTGCCATCCAAATCGGCAACCCGGTCAGCTATCCGAAAGCAGTCCGCGCCATCCAGAAGACGAACGGCATGGTCGTAAGCGTCACTGAAGAAGAACTCGCGAACGCAGCACACCGCGGCGACCGCATCGGACTTTACTGCTGCCCGCACACGGGCGTGGCCCTCGGTGCTCTCGAAAAGCTCGTCGCCGCAGGCAAAATTGCAAAGGACGAAAACGTTGTCGTCATCAGCACGGCACACGGCCTCAAGTTCACGGAATTCAAGGTCGGCTATCACGAACAAACTCTCGCAGGCATTTCAAGCAAGTACGCGAACCCGGTGTTCAAGGCTCCCGCCGAACTCGGCGCCGTCATGGATATCTTGAAGAAAGAAATGGCTGCACGCCGTAGATAGTAGACAGTGGTTAGTAATTAGTCATTGGTCATTAGTCAATAGTTATTAGAAAGGTCCGCATCAGTTGATGCGGGCTTTTTTTCGTTTACAGCGAGAGTTCTCTTTATACCACCCCAAAGCGAGATATTGATTCATCCTAAAGATGACAAGCAATCGTTTAGAGAATGGAAGCGTCGGCCACAACCTTAAAAGGCGAGTATGCCTCAAGGCGAATGTTGCATTCTTACTTGTATGAATATAACTGAGCCGTTTAGCATGACGCAAAGCGTCAACGCAGCGGGGCTGCTTGCAGACCCATTGCTGAGCCGTAAGGTTGGCGCTTGCGCCAGGATGGGCTTAAGTATTTTCCGAGCTGGGGCCCCTCCCGCATAACTTCTTTTTTCTGAAAAAATCTTTTTTATAAAAAAAAGAGAAAGGGCTCTAAAAGAGCCCTTTCCTAAGAAGGAGAAAATATTGAGCGGTTTCCAGAACCTTGAACCTATCAGGAGGGGAGCAATGATAAAGTCGTATCAGGATTTACCCTTCCAACCATTCTCAACACTCCAAATATACCAATTAGTATCCGGTTTGGTTCTTTCCTTTTTCTTATTTCTTCACTCAATAAAATTTACCTTTTTTTTCTCTTACAAGCAGCAAAGTCTGCCGTAAGTTTAGAACAAAGTAAATCTACTCTTCTCTAAAGATAATTTTGCACTTCGGAACAAAACGGAAACCGCCACGGCGATGACGTTCAATTTCGAAGAACTTTTTGACGCCTTCGCTCGGATGTTCCGGATCGTCGGAGCCATTGATATGGGCGATAACGCGGTTCAACCGGCTCTCGAAGTTCGGGCGGAGCGGATCCATGCAAATGGCCGGGTCACGCTTGAATTCACGGTTTTCGTATTCTTCACGACCCGTAACCGTATATTCACGAAGCAAATTGCGAAGAATACGTGCCGGCACGTTGCGCATGAGGTGCTTGCTGTTCACGGAGATAGAATCGTCGCTCTTGTAATAGACAATCGTAACAGAATCGTTCATGGCGTCAAGAAGCTGTTCATGAGCCTTCTGGAGCGGAGCCCAAGCCGCAAATTCCTGTTTCACGACGGAACTCATCAGCTTGATGAACGGTTCCGAAGCATTCACGTTCGCCTTGAAGTCGAAGTCGAGAATATAGGCCGGAGCACCGTAATAGCAATCCTTTTCGATAAGCACGGCGCCGGTCTTCGGGTCGCGGATGTCCACCAAGGAACGTACACAACCAATGCTCTTTTCCACATCGTTCTTCCATTCAAGTTTGTTTTCTTCGATGCAGTCGCCGAACGTCGTATGGCGACCCACCAGTTCATCCTTGATATAGACACCACCGTCTTCCTTCATTTCGGCGGGGACTCTGTTTTCAAGCGCTTCGATAAACGAAGTCTGTGTGGCGATATAGCTAATGTGTTCGTAAGCGGGAGTGTTCAACAGAAGCGGTCCGATGTTGATCATGCTGCGAATCCAGCGCATCGGGTTTGCCGCAAGTACGCCCGGCGTCTCGAACTGGAAAGTGAAGTCCACCCTGCGGTTTTCACCTTCGACCACGTTGCGAAGAATGGACGCCTTGGTGAGGAATGGATAACGTTTCGGTATGATTTCAAGGCAAAGTTCACGAGCGTCTTCAGCAGTGTAGAACGAAGAGACGAACGGCAAGTAGGAGCGGAGCACGCTACGAGCAGGAACAACTTCAAATGCCGCACAACGTTTGACGATGCGATCAATGAAATCATCCGGATTCTCGCCGCGTTCATAGAGCCATGCGACGATGTTATCCATGATGAATCGGTAAGCGCTTTCATCTACGTATGAATCTTCGAAATACAAATCATTTAGAAGTTTCACGTTGAACCGCGAATCTCGTTTGACCAAGGTCAAGATGTCCTTGACCGGGTATGACATAAGCAATTCAATGTGTGCTAGCTGAAGGAATAGATTTGAAACCATTTCACTCACCTCACTTGTTCATTCAAATTCATTAGCTATATTTATAATATAGCAATACAATATCAATTGTCTGAACAAAAAGCTACATATAAAGCAAAAAATGGCAGAAATTCACCTTTTATCCGACGAAATCATCAATAAAATTGCTGCCGGGGAAGTTATCGAGCGTCCAGCATCGGCCGTCAAGGAACTCATCGAGAACGCCATCGATGCCGGAGCCACCCGAATCCAAATACAAATCGAGCAAGGTGGAAAGAAAAAAATCCAGGTTCAAGATAACGGAAAAGGCATGGGAAGTGCCGATCTGGAACTCTGTTTTTTACGCCATACTACATCTAAACTAACGAACGCGGACGATTTGTTTCACCTTCAGACAAACGGGTTCCGCGGAGAAGCGGTCGCCTCCATCGCCGCCGTATCCAAACTCACCATCACAAGCGCCACGCAAGAAGGCGAAAGCGGACGCATTGTCGTCAAGGGCGGCGAAGTCATCGAAAGAGAAGACGTCCAGGCTAGCCGTGGCACCACGTTCCTCGTTGAAGACCTTTTCTACAACACGCCCGTACGCCGCACGTTCCTTGGCAGCGAGACCTCCGAATGTTCCCGCATTTTGGACATTGTCTTAAAAACAGCCATTTCGCACCCGGAAATACGGTTTGACTATAAAATAGGAGACAGGACGGTCTTTACAGGCGTGCCCGGCGAACTCCGCAGCCGTATCGCCGAAGCCATCGGCTCCAAAGTCGCCAAGAGTTTATTGCCCGTCGATTACACCGAAGCGGGCGTCCACGTGACCGGTTACATCTCCCCCACGACAGAAACGAACGGCAAACGCAACCACCAATTCCTTTTCATGAGGAATCGCCCCATCGAAAACAAGATGGTGAGCAAGGCGGTGTCGCAAGCTTACGAGCCGTACGGAGCGCAGTGCAAGCCCGTCACGGTGCTGTTCCTCGACATGCCCGACATGGAATTCGACATCAACGTCCACCCGGCTAAGCGCGAGGTCCGGTTCGCAAACGGCAATTTGGTGTTTCTCGTGGTGACGCACGCCATCCGCGATACATTTACCAAGGATTTAGAAGCGAACTCCCCGTTCATCGACTTGAGCGACGAACTCATGGGAAAACCGGCGCAGGCCCCCTTCGAAAATCCAGCCCATTCATCGAACGCACAATCACCTTTTACAGCAACCCCACAAGCGTTCACGCCCAGTTCGCAAGCACAGTCTCTGAAAGATCCGGTACAAAACGACCTTCCATGGGAAACTCCCCGCAAGCCGGTCCCATCACAGCCAGCCCAATCCGCAAGCACGCTCTCGGACAAACGCTCCAAGTACGACGTAAGCGACGATGTCCAGGACCTGTTTTCGCTGCCCGAATATGGCAAGATTATTTCGCTTGAGAACGACCTCACGAAGCCGGAACAGCCACAAAACGTTCCGTGGGCACCGCCAGCATTTTTCCAGATTGCAAACACCTACATCGCAGGCGAAGATTCCAACGGTCTCCTGATTATCGACCAGCATGCGGCCCACACGCGCGTGCTTTTCGAACAAGCCATGGAATCGCTCCAGAACAACATCGCCCAAGACAGCCAGGAACTCCTGTTCCCGGAACTCATAGACCTATCCAAACAAGAAAAGGAAATATTCCACAACGTTGACGAACAACTGAGGAAACTCGGATTTTTCGTCGAGCCGTTCGGTGGAGACACGTTCCAAATCCGTTCCATCCCGAGTTCGCTCCCCCTTTCGCGTGCAGCAAAAGCCGTTCACGATTTTTTGAACGACGTAGACGAGAACGATACCAAAAACGACATGGTCAAATTCCAGGAGGCGATTGCGAAATCATGGGCAAAGACAAACGCCTACCAGGCCGGCGACAAACTCAAACCCGAAGAAATTACGGCGCTTGTCGCTCAATTGATGATTACGCAGGACCCGCTCAAATCCCCGTTCGGAAATCCCACGCTCATGCGCTTAACGCTCGACGAACTGAGCAAGAAATTCAGACACTAGTTCGTCCGTAGTTTTGCCAACGTTCAACGCCTTGCGAAGACGCAAGGCTATTTCACATACAGTCCCGTAGTCCTGCTGGAAAATAGCGTCAACAATGGATTCCGCCATACGGTTATTCATTTTATTGCGAATAATAAATTCCGGGGTCACGCCACAGCCAAGAATCGCATTTGGGAGCGACAAGAACTCAGAACGGACCATTAAGCGGCCCATCGAAAATGTTAAAAAGTCAGGGACCATGCAAGCAGCAAACGGAGTTCCTACGCAGGCCATTTCGAGCGTACTCGTTCCAAACGATGTCACTGCAGCAGAAAAACTCGCATAAAAATCCAAGCGGTCGCTAAGTTGCTTTGGAGCCACGGCCACCTTCAGCCAGCTAGGCAAGCGTCCATCATGGAGCTGTTCGAGAGCGACCAAAAGCGGAACTTCCAGACTTTCGCGCGAGGCCATTACAACGACATCGGGTATCGGGCCTTTATAGCGCTCGGCCCAAATGTTGCGGTATTTTTCGGCAACAGCCACAAAAGCGGGCAGATTGCGAAGCGCACTTGCACGGCGGCTTCCGGGCAAAAGCACCATGTCGGGCTTGCGCTCAATATGACGATGTTTCCAGCATGTCACGGGATGTTTCAGCCGAATCGTTTCGCATTGCATCTGCTGATACGCCTTGGCTTCTATATCAAAGAACACCGCCAAACGAATCTTATCCGCCTGCTTAAACAAACTCGCACGTTTTGATTTCCAAGCCCAAATTTGCGGAGGACCCACATAAAGCATGGGTTTTCCCCACTTTTTTGCAAGGCGGGCAAGCCTCATGTTGAATCCAGGATAATCAATTGCAATAATACCAAGGCACTTTCTGGATTCCGCAGCATCACTGAGAATTTCAAAAACATTCTTTAACGAAAAATATTTCGGAACAACGTCACCCACTCCCGAAACAGGGAGCTCGTTGTAATCCCACAAAGGAGAAAGGCCCTGTTCCTGCATGAGGGGGCCGCCCGTTCCAACCGCCTTAAACCCATGACGTACAACAGAGGCAACGACTTCGGCGCCAATCATATCGCCGGAATCTTCGCCTGCGCAAATGAGGATGTAAGGACTCTTTTCTTCGTTAGCGTTTCGCACGATTTGATACCCAAACCTTCAGAGCACCCAGATCGGTCCTGAGCCACTGCAACAATTCCTGAGTATATACAACTTTATATTTCTTTAGAACAACAACATGTTCGTAACCCGACTCTGCCTCCAAATGAAGCACCAATTCGCACCCACGGGTGTATTCGTCGGCCAAATTCGCCTTCATTTCGACTTCTAGCTTATCCAAAAATTCGTCTGTGAGCATTCCTGTATAAAGAGACGCATGGATGTGGCTCACCATGTCGCAACGTACACGGTCAAGCTGCAAGACCTCTTCAACGATAATTTGATAACCGTCGCGATCACGCTGCTGTTCGAGCGCACCCTTCACAAGCACGCGGTCGTCAATCGAAACCGTATCGCGCAGGCGCTCCCAAACGTCCTTCTTGAAAAACAGTTCGACTTCGCCATGGAAGTCCTGAACGGCACCAGAGCCAATCGTATCGCCGCGCTTCGTTTCAATAGAACGCATCTTGATGACCACGCCACCGACAACAATCGTCTCGCCTACATGCCGCGTGATTTCATCTTCCGAAAGCGAGCACGTCGTAAAGCCTGAAAGTTCCGGGCGGAACTCGTCCAGCGGGTGCCCGGAGAGGAACAGCCCCAGCACGCTGCGTTCCTTGTTGAGCATTTCCATCGCCGTCCATTCTTCCGCATCTTCCAAAACTTCGGCGGTATTCTGGATGGCGGCCCCGCCACCCATGTCAAACAGCGAAACCTGCCCCATCGCCTTGTCTTCCTGGCTGCGCAAGGCCACTTCCAAAGCACGGTCGACCGTTGCTATTTGCACGGCCCGACTCCCGGGCAAATCGTCCAAGGCGCCCGCCATGATGAGGCATTCCAGCACCTTCTTGTTGAGCGGCGGACGTTTTTCCGGCTGCGCCGCCTGGAATTCCGTCACGCGCTTGCAAAAATCGAAAATATCCTTGTAAATGCCACGGCGTTCACGTTCTGCGACCACGTCTTCGACGACCGCAATTCCCACGTTGCGGATGCCCGCAAGCCCGTATAGAATCTGCCCCTTCGCATTCGCCGAGAACACACCCAACGACGTGTTGATATTCGGCGACAAGACTTCGATGCCGAGGCGCTTGCATTCCAGAATGATGGTGACCGTATCTTCGGTCTTGCCCATCTTCGATGTCATGGAGGCGGCCATGTATTCGGGACCGTAATGCGTCTTGAGGTAAGCCGTCTGGTAGGCAACGTAAGCGTAAGCCGCAGCGTGACTCTTGTTGAATGCGTATCCGCAGAACGGGAGCACGGCATCCCAAACCTTCTGGATCATCGCACGGTCGTAGCCCTTGGCCAAGCATTTCTCGAAAAATTCCGGTTCGAGTTTCGCCATCTTCTCCGGCATCTTCTTCGCCATGATGCGTCGGATGTTGTCTGCACCGCCCAGCGTGTAACCACCCAAAATCTGGGCCAGTTTCATCACCTGTTCCTGGTACACAATCACGCCGTACGTTTCGCCAAGCACCTGTTCCAAATCAGGATGGTAGCAGTCGATTTCTTCCTTGCCGTTCTTGCGTGCAATAAAGTGCGGAATCTGGTCAATCGGCCCCGGACGGTACAGGGCGTTCATAGCGATAAGGTCAAATATTCGTGTCGGCTTCAGCTCGCGCAGGTACTTCTGCATGCCCGGAGATTCGAACTGGAACACCGTCGTCGTAAGGCCCTTGCCCAAAAGTTCGAAGGTCGCCTTGTCATCAATCGGAATCTTGTTCATCACAAGCTTGATGTTCCTGTTCTGCTCGACCATCTTCACCGTATCCTGGATGATGGACAAGTTGATGAGTCCAAGGAAGTCCATCTTCAAAAGCCCGATGTCTTCGGCGTAATGCTTGTCGTACATCACCACGGGCGTATCGGCAGGTGCCGCACGGTACAGAGGAGCCAAGTTGTATATCGGGGTCGGCGTAATCACGACGCCGCAAGCATGCACGCCCGTCTGGCGCGGCAAGTCTTCGAGCGTGAGCGCGATGTTCCACAAGTTCTGCAAACTCGGGCGGCTGTTCACGAGCGCCTGCAAAGGTTCCGGGCTGTAACCATCTTCGAGATTGTTGCCCTTCTTGTCCTTTCCCGTCCACGCCTGCTTCAAACTAAAATTCAGCGTTCGCTGCGGGAAGAGCCCCGTAATGGCTTTCGCTTCGCCGGGAGCAAATCCGAGCACGCGTGCGACGTCTGTAATCACCGCCTTGGACTTGAGCATACCGTAAGTAATGATCTGCCCCACGCACTCCTTGCCGTACTTGTCCGTCACGTACTGGATGACGCGACCGCGGTCCCTATCCGCAATATCGGTATCGATATCCGGCATGGACACACGTTCCGGGTTCAGGAATCGTTCAAAAAGGAGGTCGAACTTTAACGGGTCGATGTCGGTAATGCCAATGATGTAAGTGACAAGGGAACCAGCGGCGGAACCACGCCCCGGACCCACCGGAATCCCATGTTCACGCGACCAGTTGATGAAGTCCCACACAATCAAGAGGTAACCCGCCACGTTCATGTTGCGGATACAGTTGATTTCCTTGTACATGCGCTTGCCCACGTCGGTCTCGTGGGTCGGGAACTTGAAATCTTCGTCCGGGAATCGCCACTTGAGGCGTTCATTGCACAAGTGCGTGATATACACGTCGGCATCGCCACCGGGTTTACACCAGCGGTGCGTATTCTTTTCCCAAGCCTTCTTGTCGTCGTCGTCAAAAAACTCCGGCTGGGACAAACGATCTATTTCGGCGTTGTCCGCATCCGTCAAGGCGTCTTCGGCAATGCCCTTTTCGGCGCAGTAATTCGCCCGGACCTTTTTCTTCCGGTCCTTGATGACACCCTTGAGTTCACGTTCGCGGATTACCGGATATTCGGCATCGTATTCCGCCTTCATGAAGGCTCGAATCTTCGCGCATTCTTCGCTCGCGAGGAACTCGTCCGGAATCTTGAAGCGCGGCCAGAACTCGTCACCGATACCGGTTTTTACCGTAAAGTTGCAGCGTTCCGCAATCTTCACCGTATTTTCAATCGCTCCCGGGATATGCCCAAAGAGCTTGACCATTTCCTCTTCGGAACGGAAATGGAACTGGTCCGTCGGGAAACGCTTGTCCGTAAAATCGTTCAACGTCGATTTGAGCGCAATGCAACGGAGCACCTTGTGCGCCATCGCATCTTCGGGCTTTATGTAATGGACATCGCCCACCGCCACGACTTCGCGACCGTACTTCTTCGCGAGTTCCACGTTGAACTCGTTCACGCGCTTTTGCTGCGGAATACCGTTATCACAAACCGAGAGGTACAAATGGTCGTGGTCAAAAATCTCGTTCAGGCGGTCCATGTACTCGAGCGCGAGGGAATCCCTGCCCGCCGCCACATTCTGTCCGTAACGGCTAAAGAAATCTCCAGCAATCGCAATCACGCCTTCCTTGAACTCGTTCACCGTCTCCAGCGGAACAGACGGAATTTCAGCCCAGCGGTCGCCATCTTCGTAACGGTAACTTACGATACGGAGCAGGTTGTAATACCCCTTCTCGTTTTCGACGAGGAGCGTCAAGCGTTCAAACGTCGTCGGATCTTTCTGGCTTGCGCTTGGAGTGTCTACGTAAATATGGCAGCCATAGACGGTTTTGACCGGCGGGAGACCTTTTTCCTTGCGCTTCTTGTTCAAGTCCTTTCCGCGCGTCTGTATTTCGAGGATTCCAAACATGGCGCCGTGGTCCGTCAAGGCCACTGCGGGCGCATTTTCTGCCGCGGCCGCCGCCAAAATATCGTCAAGCCGGGCCGAAGCCTGCAAAATCGAAAATTCAGAATGAGTCTGTAGATGAACGAACGCCATGATTCCGTCCTACTATTCCTTCACCAGGAAACCGACTGTGGATTTTTCACGGACGAAAGTTTTCTTCGCCACAGCCTGCACTTCGTTCACATTGACTTTATCCAAGTTGTCCGCCCAATTAAGGAAAATGCGGTAATCGCCATAGACTTCGTACCAGCCAAGCATCGTCGCCACTTTTTCCATGTCCGTCAAGCTACGGATAAGAGCCGCATAGGCGCCATTCTTGACCTTCTGGAATTCACGTTCGCTCACGCGTTCCGTCTTGAGTTTTTCAAGTTCTTCCCACACCACTTTTTCGACCTTTTCACGATCGGCACCGGGGCGCAAGTTCACACGTACGGAAAACTCGGAAATGTACTTGTTCGGACTGTTGCTTGCACTCACGCCAACGGCGAGTTTTTCTTCTTCGACGAGACGTTTGTATAACCTACCGGAACGACCGTTCAGAACGCCTTCGGCAATATCGAGAGCGTAAAGCGTACTGTCGCCCACGGCAGGAGTCTTGAAGACAAGCGTATATAAGTTCGGGGCATCCTTGCGTTTGACAATCAGGCGCTTTTCGCCCGCCTGTTCCGGGTCGCGCACCGTAAGCGGCGGGAACGCATCACCCGTCGGGATTGGACCAAAATATTTCTTGACGACCTTCATCGTTTCAAGCGTATCCAGGTCGCCCGCCAGCACGAGAATCGCATTGCGCGGCTTGTAATACCTACGGTAATGTTCTTCGGCCTGTTCACGCGTCAGGTTCTCGATATCGCTGGGCCAGCCGATGGTCGGCACTCGGTACGGGAACGCTTCGTATATCATGGAATTGAGCGTTTCGTAAAAACGGCCCGTCGGGCGGTCGTCATAGCGCATGCGACGTTCTTCCCGGACGACGGAACGTTCCGAATAAAACTCTCGAAGCACGGCATTCTGCATGCGGTCGGATTCGAGCCACATGAAAAGTTCCATCTTGTTTTTAGGGAGGGTCACCGTGT
>Ga0310696_10001809_pt1 | contig 29958 bp, 24 predicted proteins | sample AusTroGonzalo_MG_4_FD_203885 | JGI IMG/M metagenome (GOLD analysis project Ga0310696, IMG submission 203885) | Bovine rumen microbial communities from tropical cattle in Woodstock, Queensland, Australia - Gonzalo_02 (v2) (version 2) | ecosystem: Host-associated > Mammals > Digestive system >... | reverse complement strand
ATGCCGTAGGAACCGTTGCGGGTACCGTGACCTACCGGGTCAAGGACATCTATCCCAAGCCGCTGGACGCTGATGCCCTGCAGGTAATCTTCGACTTCGGCCGCACCCCGGCCGGCACCAAGATCACGGTCACCGACATCGTTTTCCAAGAGTACATAGATTAAAGGTTATTGGTTAATAGTTTTGGTTGGTTGGAGGGGGCAGGAAATCGGTCTTGCCCCCTTTTAACCAAAGAATCCCCAAGAATGAAGAAAATGTTGTCCTTGATAGCCATGCTCTGCCTGCTTGTCGCCTGCGGCGAGAAGCTGCCCGATCCGGAACCTGCGCCCGCGGCGCCCACGATTACCTTTTCCGTTCAGGAACTGAGCGCCGGAGCGGAGGGCGGAGAGTTGTCCGTCCGCGTCAACGCCTCGGCGGTCTGGTCCGTGGAGACGGACGGACAGGACTGGTATTCGCTGACGACTGCCACGCAGATTTACAAAGGAGAGAGCATCCTGCGCGTTTCAGTCCAGGCAAACCGGAGCTTCGAGGCCCGCCGGGCCGCGTTGCATTTCAAGAGCGGCGACAAGGAAGAACAGCTCGCGATAGTCCAGGAGGCGCGTGCGGCTGATGCCTACGTTCCGGCCGGATATCAGCTTGTATGGGCGGATGAATTCTCCGCCACCTCAAACGAGCTTACGTCGAAATGGCGTTTCGAAGACTGGGCGCCGGGCCGTGTCAATCACGAGCTGCAGCGCTACGTTCCCGACGATCGCCGGACCGCTTTCGTCAAGGACGGGGCCCTGAATATCGTGGCATGCAAAGACGGAAACCAGGTGATTTCCGCCCGCATGAATTCCCGCGGGTCCTGGCTCTATGGTTATGTGGAAGCGGCCATCCGCCTGCCCAAGGGCAAGGGCACCTGGCCCGCCTTCTGGATGATGCCGGATGATTTCTCCAAGGGCTGGCCGGCCTGCGGCGAGATCGACATCATGGAGGAAGTGGGCGTGAATCCCGACTATACCTCCTCTTCCATCCACTGCACATCCTACAACCACGTCAAGGGCACGCAGAAGACGGCGGAGCGCCTGACGTCCGGTGCGGAAAACGAATACCACGTCTATGCGCTCGAGTGGACGGAAGATTATATCAAGACTTACGTTGACGGCGAGAAACTGCTTGAGTTCAAGAACGACAAGGCCGGCAACGACGATACCTGGCCGTTCAACAAGAAATTCTACATCATCCTCAATCTCGCCTGGGGCGGTGACTGGGGCGGCATGAACGGCGTGAATGAAAGCGCACTGCCCTGCACGATGCAGGTGGACTATGTGCGCGTTTACCAGAAACAGTAATGAAGACGATACGAAACCTTATCCTGATGGTCCTCGCGGCGGCTGCGACTGCCTGTGCCGGGCCGCGTCCGGCCCCGACGGTCGGTACGACCCCTGAAGTGGAACGCCGCGTGGAGCAGCTCCTCGCGAAAATGACCCTGGCCGAGAAGATAGGCCAGATGAACCAGATATCCGCAGGCAGCGACCCCGCCAATTACGCGGAAGCCGTCCGCGGCGGCCAGGTCGGCTCCATCCTCAACGAGGTGGATCCGGTCCGGCTCAATGAGTTCCAGCGCATCGCCGTGGAGGAATCCCGCCTCGGTATCCCCCTGCTGGTGGGCCGCGACGTGATTCATGGGTTCCATACGGTCTTCCCGATTCCCCTGGGCATCGCCGCGACCTTCGATCCCGTGCTGGCGGAGGAGGGAGCCCGGATCGCTGCCCTCGAGGCCACGGCGCAGGGCATACGCTGGACCTTCTCCCCGATGCTGGACATCGCCCGCGACCCCCGCTGGGGCCGCATCGCAGAAGGCAGCGGCGAGGACACCTGGCTGGACGCCCGGATGGGCGAAGCCATGGTGCGCGGCTACCAGGGCACACAGTGGGATACCACGGCGATGGCCGCCTGCGTCAAACATTTTGTGGGGTACGGCGCAGCGGAAGGCGGCCGCGATTATAACAGTACTTTCCTGTCGGAGCGCCAGTTGCGCAATATCTATCTGCCGCCGTTCGAGGCGTCCGTCAAGGCCGGCGCATTGACGCTGATGACCTCGTTCAACGACAACGACGGCGTGCCTTCGACAGCCAACCGGTTCGTACTCAAGGACATCCTCCGGGACGAATGGGGCTTCGACGGCCTGGTCGTCACCGACTGGAACTCCATGGGTGAAATGATCTCCCACGGCTACGGCGCCGACCGCAAGGAAGTGGCGCGGGAGGCCATCGAAGCCGGCGTGGACATGGATATGATGACCTATGGATACATCTCCCATCTGGAGGAGATGGTCCGTGCGGGCATCGTGAAAGAATCCGCGATTGACGCCGCTGTGCGCAACATCCTGCGCGTGAAAGTGTTGCTCGGTCTCTTCGAGCACCCCTACGTGGACGCGGCGGCCGCCGAGGCGGTGCAGTACGCGCCCGCACACCTTGACGCCGCCCGCCGCACCGCAGAGGAGTCCGCCGTCCTGCTCAAGAACGACGGTGTCCTGCCACTCGATGCTGCGCGCGTCCGGACGGTTCTCGTCACCGGGCCGATGGCCGACGCGCCGCACGACCAGCTCGGCACCTGGGCCTTCGACGGCCAGAAGGAGCACACCGTCACGCCGCTGGCGGCGCTCCGCGAGCGTTTCCCGGGCCGCGTAGTTTACGTGCCCGGCCTGACGTACAGTCGCGAGAAGCGGGCCCGTTTCGACGACGTAGTGGCCGCCGCGCGGAAAGCCGACGTCGTGCTGGTTTTCCTGGGCGAGGAAGCCATCCTTTCCGGTGAAGCCCATTCGCTCGCGGACCTGAACCTGAAGGGTTCCCAGAGCGAACTGCTGGCCGCCCTGCGGACTGCCGGCAAGCCGGTCGTGGCCACGGTGATGGCCGGCCGGCCGCTCACCGTCGAGCGCGACCTGCCGAACTGCAGCGCCCTGCTATACGCCTTCCATCCCGGTACGATGGGCGGTCCTGCACTCGCCAACCTGATTTTCGGCGACGTCGCCCCGTCCGGCAAGACGCCGATCACCTTCCTGCGTACGGTGGGGCAGGTGCCCATGTATTATAGCCACAACATGACCGGCCGCCCGTATCAGGGTGAGACCCTGATCGACGATATCGAAACCGAGGCCGGGCAAACCTCGCTGGGGAACACGTCCTACTATCTGGACTACGGCGCCTATCCGCTGTTCCCCTTCGGCTATGGCCTGAGTTATACCACCTTCGCCTATTCCGACGTGGCGCTGGATGGCGCGTCCTACGCGCGTGACGGCGTTATCCGGGCTTCCTGCACCCTGACCAACACGGGCAGCCGCGCGGGCACTGAGGTGGTGCAGGTCTACGTGCGCGACCTGGTCGGCTCGCTCACGCGTCCGGTCAAGGAACTCAAGCACTTCGAGCGCGTGGCCCTGCAGGCCGGCGAGAGCCGCCGGCTGGAAATGGAAATACCCGTTTCCGACCTGGCCTTCTGGGGTCTGGACGGCACGAAACAGGTGGAGCCGGGCGACTTCCAGCTGTGGATCGCCGGCGACAGCGCTTCCGGCGAACCGGTAGCCTTCAGCGTCCGGTAGCCATGCGTGCCGTTTCCGTTCTCTCCCTGGCCCTGGCCCTGTCGCTGGCCGCCTGTGGCGGCTGCACGCAGGGCCAGGCGGATCCGGATCCCGCGCCTGCGGCAGAGGCCCTGGTATGGACGACCACGGCCGACGGCGGCCGTCAGATGAATGCCGGGACCGTCCGGCTGATGAAGCCGGCGGATGCCAGTTTCAACCGCATCACCCTGTCCGGAGAGACATTCCAGTCCGTGGACGGCTTCGGCATGGCCATCACCCAGGCCAGCTGCTATAATCTGCTCAAAATGACCCCCGCTGACCGGACGGCTTTCCTTAAGGAGGTATTCAGTCGGGAGGAGGGCCTGGGATCCTCGCTGATCCGGGTCTGCATCGGCGGTTCGGATTTCTCGATGGACGAGTTCACCTGGTGCGACGAACCCGGCCTGGAGCATTTTGCCGTCCATCCGCTGGACGAGCAGTACCTGTTCCCCATCCTGGACGAGATTTTCGCCATCAATCCCGCCGTGAAGATCATCGCCTCGCCATGGAGCGTTCCGCTTTGGATGAAAGTGGCCGAAGACGGCAAGACGCCGTACGAGATCTGGTACGGCGGCCATTTGGGCGAGGCCTATTATCAGGACTACGCCAGCTACTTCGTCCGCTGGGTCAAGGAGATGGAGCGCCGCGGCTATCCCATCATGGCCGTGACCCTGCAGAACGAGCCGCTCAACCGCGGCAATTCGATGTCCACCTACATGTCCTGGCAGGAGCAGAGCAACTTGATCAAGTGGGCTGTCGGCCCTGCTTTTGCGGCCGCCGGCCTGAAGACCAAGGTGCTGGTCTTCGACCATAACTATAGTTACGACAATGCTTCCGGCCAGCAGGATTACCCGCTCCACATCTTCGAAGACCCGGAAGCGAACCGCTACGTGGCCGGCTCCGCCTGGCATAATTACGGCGGCAGCGTGTCGGTCCTGGACGGCGTGCATGACCGGTTCCCGGAGAAGGAAATCTATTTCACGGAAGCGTCCATCGGGACGTGGAACTACAAGTTCGGAGACTGCCTGATCAATGATTTCCGGGACGTCTTCCTGGGTACGCTCGGCCGCTGGGGCAAGGGCGTGACGCTGTGGAACCTGATGTTGGACTACCAGGGCAAACCGTTTCGCCCGAAAGGATGCAGCACCTGCTATGGTGCGGTGTCCATCAATTCTTCCGATTATTCCCTGGAATCCGTCGTGCGCAATTCGCACTACTACGACGTGGCGCACTGCTCGAAGGTACTGCAGCCCGGCGCCGTCCGGCTCGGGACGGCCGGCAACAAAATCTCCGGCGTGACTTATCAGTGGTATCGCAACCCGGACGGTTCCTACGCCGCCCTGATTCTGAACGAGGGCGGTTCCGATGCGCAGGTCAGTTTCGTGACGGGGAAATATTCCGTCCAGTGCCGCGTCCCGGCACGGGCGGTCCAGTCCGTTCTCTGGCGGGAATGACCCGTCATCCCCGACCTGATCGGGGATCTCATCCTAGCGGGATTCCAGCACCGGGGCGTGGGGGTCGCGGGCGACGGCGGCCTTCCAAAGGTCGTTGTAGCCGCCATACTGCAGGCCCTTCGGGAAACCGGGGCCGTACTCGGTGTGGGCGAAAGAGCCGTCCTCTTCCTGGGCCTTGATGTTGCCGTCGATGAACTTGACGAGCAGCAGCTCTTCGAGCTTCGTCCAGGCCGCAAACTGCCGCTGGGCCGTCTCCACGCTGTATTTCGTCATGAGCTTGCGCGCCTTGCGCAGGCGGCCGCGCTCCACGAGTTTCGCGAGTTTGGCGTCCATTTCTGGGATGCCCTTCTCCAGTTGCGCGCGCTCGAATTCGTCCGCCGCTTCACGGGCCACGGGCGCCATCCGGTCGTACATCTTGTAGCAGGCGTTCGCCACGCGGTTGCACATCCAGAACTGCGCGGTGGGGCTGTAGTGCAGCAGGTCGCCGTTGCCCTCGCGCAGGCACTCAGGCACCTTCGTGAGGTTGGCGTAGATCGGGGTCAGGTAGGAGGTGGCGGCGTCGTCGCAGCCGAACCAGATCAGCGCGCCCACCTCGGCGGGGAGGTAGCCGCGCGCCTGGGCGACGAACCAGAAGCCCGTCTGCTGCGTGGCGATGGCGCGCTCGTTGAGGTAGGTCTTTCCGTCCACGGTGAAATTCATCGGGCGCCAGCGGTAGGGCAGGCCGTTGCCGCCCGCGCCGATGTCGGTGGTCATGTCCATCGGGGTGCCCTCATAGTGGTCGCGCATGACGTCGGCCACGTCCTTGACCGTGATCTTGCGGGCCGGCTTGACGAAGAGGGGCATCTCGCCGCTCAGGTCGTAGCCCATCGCGTAGTCCAGCCAGTCGGCGGCCGGGCGGGAGACCTCGGCGCCGTTCTCCTCATAGGTGAAGACGCCGTCGCAGAGGATGTTGAAGGCGCTCCAGGCGCGGGCGTCGCAGGCGCGGGCGCCGCCGAAGTCGAGCGGATTGTAGGCGTCGCGGAAGCTGAAATCAGCGTCCTCGCCCTCATACCAGCCTTGCTCGCGGGCGAAGCTGATCACGTCCGGGGCGAAGAGGCAGTTCTCCGGATCATCCTGCGGGAAACGCGTGATGCGGGCCTGGTTGGCGTGGGCGCAGATGTAGCCGTCCGGCACGCGCCGGGCCACCCACACGATGCCCTTGTTGTCCGGGCCCTTGCCCACGAGGTCCATCACCCAGGCCTCCTGCGGGTCGGCGATCGAGAAGGTCTCGCCCTCGGAGGGGTAGCCGTAGGTGTTGGCGAGCTCCACGATGGTCCGGATGGCCTCCCGCGCCGTGCTGGCGCGCTGCAGGGTCACGTAGATCAGGGAGCCGTAGTCCATGATGCCGGTGGTGTCCATCTGCTCCTCACGGCCGCCCCAGGTGGTTTCGCCGATGATGAGCTGGCGGGCGTTCATGTTGCCGACGGTCTGCCAGGTGCGGGCCACCTGGGCGATGCTGCCCAGCGGTTTGCCCGTGTCCCATTCGCGGATGGCCAGGCTGCTGCCGGCCTGGAAGCGGCCCGCGGGGCGGAAATAGAGTTCGCCGAAGAGGTGGTGCGAGTCGGCGGCGTAGGAGACCATGCTCGAGCCGTCCGCACTGGCGCCGGGGCTGATGATGACGTTGGTGCAGGCGTCCGCGCGACCGGCGGCGATGGCCGCGGAAAGCACGATGATACACAGAAATTTTCTCATTTTATCTTTTCTTCTTAAATTTGCAGGCTTATGAGTTACAAAGCTATAAAATTTTTCGGGATTATCTGTTCGCTGTTCCTGTGCCTGGCGGCATGGGCGCAGCAGCCGCAGAGCGAAGAGGAACAGCTCAAGCAGATGCGCGAGACCATCGACCGTACGGTCGAGAACTACGAGAACCTGCTCGACCTCGAGGACTGGCAGACCTTCTACGTGGACTCCATCCTGACGCACGACTACGAAGCCATGCGCCTCGAACTCAAGGGCCTGCAGGCCGCGAAGATCAGCAACTCCGACGTCTACCAGCAGATACAGGACAAGTGGGCGGAGCAGATCTACGTCGCCATGCAGAAGGTGTTCACCGAACAGCAGTGGCAGAAGTACCTCAAGGCCGGCGCCGCCCGCGACAAGAAAGCACGCGACAAACGCGCCACGAAACGTTAGAATATGAAAAGAGAAGACATCGATAAAGTCTTTGCGGAGCTGAAAGCGCTCCAGTGCAAGACGCAGAAGGAAGTGGAAGAAGCGCGGGTGCGCTTCCTGGGCCGTAAAGGCGAGATCACGGCGCTCTTCGACGAGTTCCGCACCGTGGACAAGGAGATGAAGCGCGAGTTCGGCCGCACGCTGAACGAGCTCAAGAACGCCGCCCAGGAGACGATCGACCGCCTCCGCGACACCATCGGCGGCGAAGGCGGCAGCGAGGGCCCGAAGCAGGATCTCTCCATGCCCGGCGACCCGCTGGAACTGGGCTCCCGCCATCCGGTCTCGATCGTGCGGCAGGAGATCGTGGACATCTTCCGCAAGTTCGGCTACGACGTCGCGGAAGGCCCCGAGGTCGAGGACGACTACCACGTCTTCGAGGCGCTCAACTTCCCCCCGAACCACCCGGCCCGCGACATGCAGGACACCTTCTTCGTGTCCACGGGACACCCCAATCCGCTTCTGCTCCGCACGCACACCTCCAGCGTGCAGGTGCGCACGATGGAACGGATGAAGAACCCGCCCATCCGCGTGATCTGCCCGGGCCGCGTGTTCCGCAACGAGGCCATCAGCGCCCGCGCGCACTGCATCTTCCACCAGGTGGAAGGCCTCTACATCGATGAGAACGTGACCTTCGCCGACCTCAAGCAGGCCATCCTGCTCTTTGCCCGCGAGATGTTCGGTCCCGAGACCGAGATCCGCATGCGGCCGTCCTTCTTCCCCTTCACGGAGCCGTCCGCCGAGGTGGACGTCAGCTGCAACATCTGCCACGGCAAGGGTTGCAACATCTGTAAGGGAACGGGCTGGCTGGAGATCCTGGGCTGCGGCATGGTGGACCCGAACGTCCTCGAGGCCAGCGGGATCGACTCCAAGAAATACAGCGGCTTCGCCTTCGGAATGGGCCTGGAGCGCATCGCGATGCTCAAGTGGCGGGTGAACGACCTGCGCCACTACTTCGAGAACGACATGCGTTTCCTCCAGGAATTCAACTCCGCCGTCGAAGTTTAGATAATTAAAGGGATCCGCCGCCCGGATTTGACAGGGCGGCGGACCCTGTGTTCTTGAAACCACGTAAAAAACAAGATTGACAATGTCAAAACCTCATTTTACCACCCGATTCGTGGTGATGGCGGTCGCGTTGACCGCCTGCCTGATTACATCGAATTTCTTCGTGCCGCGCCTGTGGCACGTGGCCGGACACCTGCAGCTGTCCGGCGCCGTCCTGCTGTTCCCGGTGACCTACATCCTCAACGACTGCGTGACGGAGGTCTACGGCTACCGCAAGGCCCGTTTCGTCATCTGGATGGCCTTCGTGCTCAGCGCGTTCGTGGCCATCATGGCGCAGCTGGTATGCTGGCTGCCCGCCCCGGTGCAGGAGGACAGCCGCCCGGTGGCGGAGGCCTTCAACTCGCTGTTTGCGATGGTGCCGCGCACCACGGTGGCGTCGCTCTTCGCCTTCTTCGTCGGCTCCACGGTCAACGCCTGGATCATGAGCCGGATGAAGGTGTCCTCGCGCGGCAAGGGCTTCGGCTGGCGCGCCATCCTCTCGTCGCTGGGCGGCGAGGCGGCCGACTCGCTCATCTTCTTCCCGCTCGTCTTCTGGGGCGTCCTGTCCCTGCCCGCTGCGGTGCAGCTGGCCGTGACGCAGATCTGCGCCAAGGTGCTCTACGAGATCGTGGCCCTGCCGTTGACCTCCTGGTTCGTGAACAGCGTCAAGCGGGCCGAGGGAATCGACGTCATCGATGACGGCGTCTCCTACAATCCTTTTAAAATCAAAGAAATCTAACGATATGGACAGAACGAAAGACGGGCTGCAGGCCCTTGGCCACGAGGCCCGATACAGTCAGAACTATGCCCCCGAGGTCCTCGAGACCTTCGAGAACCGGCATCCGGAGAACGACTACTGGGTGCGCTTCAACTGTCCCGAGTTCACGACGCTGTGCCCGATCACGGGCCAGCCGGACTTCGCGGAGCTGCGCATCAGCTACATCCCCGACCGCCGCATGGTGGAGAGCAAGAGCCTCAAGCTCTATCTCTTCAGCTTCCGCAGCCACGGCGATTTCCACGAGGACTGCGTCAACACCATCATGAAGGACCTGCGCGCGCTGATGGATCCCAAGTACATCGAGGTCACGGGCTTCTTCACGCCGCGCGGCGGCATCTCCATCTACCCCTACGCCAACTGGGGCCGCCCCGGGACCAAATACGAGGCCCTCGCGGAGCAGCGCTTCGCGAATCACGAATAATTCTTATATTTGTGATATGAAGAATTACTTTGACCTTTCCGGACGCGTCGCCGTCGTGACCGGCGCATCCACCGGCCTGGGCCTGCAGATGGCCAAGGCTTTCGCGAGCCAGGGCGCCAATCTGGTGCTCCTCGCCCGCCGCATGAACCTCCTCGAGGAGAACGCCAAGGCCATCACCGCCGAGTTCGGCGTGGAGGTGCTCCCGTTCGCCTGCGACATCACCGACACGGAGAAAGTCAAGGCCGCCGTGGCCGCCACGATCGAGCGCTTCGGCCGCGTGGACATCCTGATGAACAACGCCGGCACGGGCGCCGTGGCCCCGGCGGAGGAAATCACCGACGAGCAGTTCAAGAAGGAGCTGGACATCGACCTCTTCGGCACGTTCAACTGCTCCCGCGAGTTCGGCAAGGAGATGATCAAGGCCGGTTACGGCCGCATCATCAACATCGCCTCGATGTACGGCCTCGTGGGCAACCTCATCGTGGGTTCCGCCCCGTACCATGCCGCCAAGGGCGGTGTCGTGAACCTGACCCGCGCCCTCGCCGCTGAGTGGGGCAAGTACGGCATCACGGTCAACAGCATCTGCCCGGGCTACTTCTACACCGACCTGACCACCGCCACCCTGGATTCCGACTACTTCCAGGCCATCGCGAAGAACAACATCCCGCTCGGCCGCTACGGCAAGCAGGGCGAACTCGACACCTGCGCCCTCTTCCTCGCCTCGCCGGCGTCGACCTATGTGAACGGTCAGAATATCGCCGTGGACGGCGGCTATACCTGCATCTAACCTAATCCTAAATAGTAAAATGACCGCGTTGCGTTTGCAATGCGGTCATTTTTTATAATAAATTGAAAGCTAGAAAGGGGCAATACGTAATGATTATTAATTAATCGAATAGAAGAATTGCTTTTCCTCCAATTTTCATGATTAAATATCAATTAGTTACGAAAATGTTTTTGTTTATCAATTTTTTCACTATCTTTGTGACGTGACGACTCCCGGTCCGTTCGCGGATGACGGGAGCGCCACGAACGCTAGTTAGTTGTGTATATACCTGGTTAGAAGATCCGTATGTTCGATTTGGAGACCGTGAAGTCCTTTTACAAGGGCTATGGTGAGCGGGTAGCGGCCGTCCGGCGTATGCTGGGCCGGCCGCTGACGTTGTCGGAGAAGATCCTGTATACCCACGTCTATGATCAGTCCGCCCTCCAGCCGCTGAAGCGTCTGGAAGACTTCGGCGAGTTCCGCCCTGACCGCGTGGCGATGCAGGACGCGACGGCCCAGATGGCGCTGCTGCAGTTCATGAGCACGGGCCGCGAGGCCGTGAGCGTGCCGACCACGGTCCATTGCGACCATCTCATCTGCGCGAAGAAGGGCGCGGAAACGGATCTCGCGGACGCGCTGAAGACCAATGCGGAGGTCTATGACTTCCTGGCTTCAGCCGCGGCCCGCTACGGCATCGGCTTCTGGAAGCCGGGTGCCGGTATCATCCACCAGATCGTCCTGGAGAACTACGCCTTCCCGGGCGGCATGATGGTGGGAACGGATTCCCATACGCCCAACGCGGGCGGCATGGGTATGCTGGCCATCGGTGTCGGCGGCGCCGACGCGGTGGACGTGATGACGGGCATGCCCTGGGAGCTGCGGATGCCGCGCCTGATCGGCGTGCGCCTGACCGGCTCGCTCAAGGGCTGGGCTACGCCCAAGGACGTCATCCTCAAGCTCGCCGGCCTGCTGACGGTCAAGGGCGGCACCAACGCCATCCTCGAATATTTCGGCCCCGGCACGGAGAACCTCTCCTGCACCGGCAAGGCCACCATCTGCAACATGGGTGCGGAGGTCGGCGCCACGAGCTCCGTCTTCCCGTACGGCGTGCACATCGCGGAGTACCTGATGGCCACGGGCCGCAGGGAAGTGGCCGCGATGGCGTCGGCGATCTGCAGCGAACTGCGGGCGGACGACGCCGTGATCGCGCACCCCGAGCAGTACTACGACGAAGTCGTGCAGATTAACCTCTGCGAACTCGAACCTTATATCAACGGTCCCTACACGCCCGACGCCGCCTGCGCGCTGAGCGGCATGAAGGACCGGCAGGCGCGGGAGCATTTCCCGCACCAGGTGGAAGTGAGCCTGATCGGCTCCTGCACCAATTCCTCCTACCAGGACCTGGCGTCCGCGGCCTCCGTGGCCCGCGCGGCGCTGGATGCGGGCCTGAAGCCGAAGGCGAAGCTGCTCGTGGTGCCCGGCAGCGCGCAGATCCGCGCGACGGCCGAGCGCGACGGCCTGCTGGACTCCCTCCGGGAAGCCGGCGCCACCGTGATGGCGAACGCCTGCGGCCCCTGCATCGGCCAGTGGGAGCGCGAGACGGACGACCTGACGCGCCCGAACACCATCGTGACGAGCTTCAACCGCAACTTCGCGAAGCGGGCGGACGGCAACCCTGAGACGCGCGCCTTCATCGCCTCCCCGTCGATGGCGGTGGCGCTCGCGTTCGCGGGCAAGCTGGACTTCGACCCCCGTTCGGAGACGCTGGACGGCGTGTGGATGCGCGCCCCGCGCGGCAATGACCTGCCCGCGCAGGGTTTCGTGCCCGACACGACGGGCTATGTGGCCCCGCAGCCCGGCAGTCCCGAGCCGGTGATCCGTCCCGACAGCAAGCGCCTGCAGCGCCTGGAACCCTTCACTCCCTGGGACGGGAAGGACCTCCTGGGTCTCCCGCTGCTGATCAAGGTCAAGGGCAAGTGCACCACGGACCACATCTCGATGGCCGGTCCCTGGCTGAAATACCGCGGCCACCTGGAGAACATCTCCGACAACCTCTTGATGGGGGCGACCGACGCCTTCACCGGCAAATCCGGCCCCGTGGCGCCGCGCGCCAAGATCCTTCGCGACGCCGGCACCGGCAGTGTCGTCGTGGCCGAAGACAACTACGGCGAGGGATCCAGCCGCGAGCATGCGGCCATGGAGCCGCGCTACCTGGGCGTGCGCGCCGTGCTCGCCAAGAGCTTCGCGCGCATCCACGAGACCAATCTCAAGAAGCAGGGTGTGCTGGCCCTGACCTTCGCGACGCCGACCGACTACACCAAGATCAAGGCCGGCGACAAACTGGATATCCTCTGCGCCGACATCGCGCCCGGCAAGCCGGTTTCCGTCGTGATCCGTCACGAGAACGGCTCGCAGGAGCGCATCCAGGCACGCCACAGTTATTCCCCGCAGCAGATTGCCTGGTTCCGGGCCGGTTCTGCGCTCAACACCCTCTCGAAATGACCACGAAAGCAAAAAAGGAGTACCTCATCTACAAGCTCTCCGACGAGATGAAGGGGAGCACGAGGATTGATGCCGCCCTGTTCAAGAAGCTGGACGTCAAGCGCGGACTGCGCAACGAGGACGGTACCGGCGTGCTGGTCGGACTGACCAACATCGGTAACGTCGTGGGTTACGAGCGCAAAGAGGACGGCACCCTGGTGCCGATCGACGGCGAACTCTATTTCCGGGGCTACGAAGTCAAGGACCTCTGCCGCGCCATCATGCGCGAGGACCGTTTCGGCTTCGAGGAAATCGCCTTTCTGCTGCTCTCCGGCCGGCTTCCCGACCATGAGGAGCTGGAGGAATTCTCCGACCTGATCCTGGACAACATGCCGCTGGAGCAGAAGACGCTCCTGCACATCATCGAGATGGAGGGCAGCGACGTGATGAACATCCTCGCGCGCAGCGTGCTGGAGTTCTACACCTTCGACGACAACCCCGACGACGTCTCTCGCGAGAACCTGATGCGTCAGAGCATCGAACTGATCTCGAAGTTCCCGACCATCATCGCCTACGCCTACAACATGCTCCGCCGCAAGGAGCAGGGCCGGACGCTGCATATCCGCGACGCCCGCCCCGACCACTCCCTGGCGGAGAACTTCCTCTATATGCTCAAGGGCTCCGACTTTACCCGCCTGGACGCCCGCACGCTGGACCTGCTGCTCATCCTGCACTCCGAGCACGGTGGTGGTAACAACTCCACCTTCACCGTGCGCGTGACCTCCTCCACTGGCACGGACACCTACTCCTCCATCGCGGCCGGCATCGGCTCCCTGAAGGGTCCCAAGCACGGTGGCGCCAACCTCAAGGTCTGCGAGATGATCGACTTCCTGAAGGAGAAGATCTCCGACTGGAACAACGAGAAGGAGATCGCCCTGTGGCTGCGCCGCATCCTGCAGAGCGAGACCTTCGACAAGAGCGGCCTCATCTACGGCATCGGCCACGCGGTCTACACCAAGTCCGACCCGCGTACCGTGCTGCTGAAGGAGATGGCGCGCGAGCTCGCGATCGAGAAGGGGCGCCTGGAGGAATACGAATTCATGGAGCGCATCGAGCGCATCGCCATCCAGGAGGTCTACGCCGCCAAGGGCCAGCGCAAGACGCTCTGCGCCAACGTGGACTTCTACTCCGGCCTGGTCTACGACCTGATCGGCATCCCGCGCGAGATCTACACGCCGCTCTTCGCCATGGCCCGTATCGTGGGCTGGTGCGCGCACCGCAACGAGGAACTCAACTTCGAAGGCCGCCGCATCATCCGTCCCGCCTACCGCTGCGTCACCGACGAGAAGCCGTACGTGGAGATGGGGGAGCGCTAGCCACTGCGTTTTTACAACAACCTGATATTACGTTTATTACAAAATTACTCCGGGGCAATCGCCCCGGAGTAATTCTATAATCGGCTGACACTCAGCCGCATCCAAAAACGGCCTAGAATCCCAGCAGCGCCTTGATCAAGAACCAGAGGGCCGGGACGACGAGGGCGGGGATGTAGTTGAGGGTCTTGCAGTCCTTGATCTTCAGCAGCGAGAGGCCGGAAGAAATGATCAGCAGGCCGCCCACGATGGCCATTTCGTTGACCATCGTCCCCTGCAGCAGCGGGCTGGATGCCGCAAATTTGCCGAGCAGGTAGAAGAAACCCTGCCAGCAGAAGAGGATGGGCGCGGCGAAGATGATGCCGATGCCGTAGGTAGTCGCGAAGACCATCGAGGTCACGAGATCCAGGGTGGCGTTGGTATAAAGGAAGGTGTTGTCGCCCGTGGTGGCGCTCAGGATCGGGCCCACGATGCTGAAGGTCCCCACGCAGAAGAGCAGGCAGGCGGTGATGAGGCCGTTGGCAAGGCCCTCGCCGCCACGCTTCGCGATGAGCCGCTTGGTGCGGCCGTCCAGGTCGAGCGCCGTGCCGAGGATGCCGCCGAGGGCGATGGCCAGGATGAAGAGCACGGGGAATTCGCTCTTCGGCATGTTCTGCACGAAGGTGTTGGCGCCGAGCGCCAGCGAGGCGAGTCCCATCGCGTTGTACAGGACATTCTGGTATTTTTCTCCGAGGCCTTTCTTGAGGAGGCTGCCGACGATGGAGCCGACGATAATACACCCGGTGTTGACGATGGTTCCTAACATAACAGTTGCAAATATACCAATAAATTCCTACCTTAGTACCCGGTTGGTTTGTATTGTATTAAAATTCCCATATTATGGCAGTCAAGTTCTATCAGCCTGAGAATCAGGTTCCCCTGGAGATGCACAAAGTGCGCGTCGTCCAGAAACTCACCTTGCTTCCCGTTGAAGAGCGTCTGAAGCGCATCCAGGAAGCCGGCAACAACACCTTCCTCCTCCAGAACAAGGATATCTACCTGGATATGATCACGGACTCCGGTGTGAACGGCATGTCCGACAACCAGGTGGCGGCGATGAGCATCGCCGACGATTCCTATGCCGGATCTGAGACCTTCAACCGCGTCAAGGCGGCCATCAAGGAGGTCTTCGGTACGGAGAACGTCCTGCCGGCCCATCAGGGCCGCGCGGCGGAGAACATTCTCGCGGAGGCGTACGTCAAGCCGGGCATGTACACCCTGATGAACTTCCACTTCACCACCACCAAGGCGCACATCACCCGCCTGGGCGGCGAGGTGATCGAGTTGGTGGACAAGAAGGGTCTCATTCCGCAGACCGACGACCCGTTCAAAGGCAACTTCGACCTCAAGCTGCTCCGCAAGACCATCAAGGATCTCGGTCCGGAGAAGGTGGCCTTCGTGCGTGTGGAAGCAGGTACCAACCTCATCGGCGGTCAGCCGGTCTCGCTGGAGAACATGCTCGCCGTCACCGACATCTGCCATGAGTTCGGCGTCCGGAGCGTCCTCGACGCCTCCCTGCTGCAGGACAACGTCTATTTCATGAAGATGCGCGAGCCCCGCTGCAAGTTCATGACGACCAAGGAAATCTACCACATCCTGGCCGACCGTTTCGACATCGTATACTTCTCCGCCCGCAAGCTCGGCTTCTCCCGCGGCGGTATCATCACCGCGCACGACAAGAAGTTTACGGACGAGATGATGGAGTTCGTGCCGCTCTACGAGGGCTTCCTCACCTACGGCGGCATGGAGGTCCGTTCCATGGAAGCCATGGCCGTGGGTCTCTACGAGTCCCTCGACATGGAATACATCAGCCAGGGTCCCGAGTTCATCGCCTACCTGGTGAAGGAACTGGACGACTACGGCGTGCCGGTGATCAAGCCTGCCGGCGGCCTCGGCGCCCACCTCAACTGCTCCGAGATTGTTCCCGACCTGCCGCATAACCAGTATCCGGCAGCCGCCGTGGGAGCCGCCCTCTACATCGCCGGCGGTATCCGCGGAATGGAGCGTGGTACCGTGAGCGAGCAGCGCAACCCGGACGGCTCCGAGCGCTATGCCGAACTGGAGCTCCAGCGCCTCGCCATGCCGCGCCGCGTCTTCACCCTCTCGCAGGTCAAGTACTGCGCCGACCGCGTGAAGTGGGTCTGGGACAACCGCAAGCTCATCGGCGGCCTCGAGTGGGTCTCCGAGCCGAAGGTGCTCCGCTTCTTCTTCGGCCGCATGAAGGAAATCGGCTACTGGCAGGAGGATCTCGTCAAGAAGTTCCGCGAGGACTTCGGCGATTCGCTGTAAAAATTTTTAAAAACTCCTTGCATTTCCGATTGCAATGGCTATATTTGCAGAAACATGAAGCACACGAACGCATATTGGTGGTGGCGCCTGTTACAACTTGATTAGGTCGTAAGAGGTTGACGCTCCGTATGTATTCAAAAGCATAAAGATTACAAAGGGCCCTGCCGCACTGCGACAGGGCCCTTTCAAGTAAAATAAGGTATGAGTTATTTAGTAGATCAAGAAGGTTATTACGGCGAGTTCGGCGGCGCCTATGTCCCCGAGATCCTGCACAAGTGCGTATCTGACTTGCAGCAGGCCTACCTGCCCATTCTCGAGAGCCCGGAATTCCAGGCGGAGTACCGCGCGCTGCTGCGCGACTACGTGGGCCGCCCGAGCCCGCTCTATTTCGCGCGGCGCCTCTCGGAGCGCTACGGCACGCAGATTTACCTCAAGCGCGAGGACCTGAACCACACCGGCGCCCACAAGATCAACAACACCGTCGGCCAGATCCTCGTGGCGCGGCAGCTCGGCAAGAAGCGCATCATCGCCGAGACGGGCGCCGGCCAGCACGGCGTCGCGACGGCCACGGTCTGCGCCCTCATGGACATGGAGTGCGTGGTCTACATGGGCGAGACCGACGTGCAGCGCCAGCGGGTCAACGTCGAGAAGATGAAGATGCTCGGGGCCACCGTGGTCCCCGTCCATTCCGGCAACAAGACGCTCAAGGACGCCACCAACGAAGCTATCCGCGACTGGTGCTGCCACCCCGCGGACACCTTCTACATCATCGGCTCCACCGTCGGTCCGCACCCGTACCCCGATATGGTGGCGCGCCTCCAGTCCGTCATCAGCGAGGAGATCAAGGTCCAGCTGCAGGAGAAGATCGGGCGCGACTACCCGGACTACCTGATGGCCTGCGTGGGCGGCGGCTCCAACGCCGGCGGCACGATCTACCACTATATCGACGACGAGCGCGTGAAGATTGTCCTCGCGGAAGCAGGCGGCCTGGGCGTGGACAGCGGCAAGACCGCGGCCACCATCGCCCTCGGGCAGGTGGGCATCCTGCACGGCGCCAAGAGCTACGTGATCCAGAGCCCGGACGGGCAGATCGAGGAACCGTACTCCATCAGCGCGGGCCTCGACTATCCGGGCATCGGCCCGATGCACGCCAACCTGGCGGCGAAGGGACGCGCCCGGGTGATCCCGGTGAATGACGACGAGGCGGTCGAAGCCGCCTTCGAGCTGACGCGCCTCGAGGGGATCATCCCGGCGCTCGAGAGCGCGCACGCCCTCGGCGCCCTGCCCAAGATGCAGTTCCGTCCGGAGGACGTCGTCGTGCTGACCGTCTCCGGACGCGGCGATAAGGACATCGAGACTTACCTTCAGAGAATCAAGAAATGAAACAATTCCGTTATACTCTCGTCAGCCACGAATTGCCGGGTGATCTGCACACTCCCGTGTCGGCTTATCTGCGCCTGCGGGACGCCTCGCCGCGCTCCATTTTGATGGAAAGCAGCGATTTTCACACGGGCCGCGACTCGCGTTCGTTCATCGCCCTGGAACCGCTCGCCGAGGTGGGCGTGGCCCACGGACTCGGCTTCCAGGCGCTTCCGGACGGCACCCGCGTGGAAAAATCCGTTTCCGCCGCTTACCCGGTGGACCGCCTGATCCGCGACTTCATGGACAGTTTTCAGCTAAGTAACAAGAATGTTTCTTTGTGGGGTTTCACCACATTCAACGCGACCCGCTACTTCGAGAACATCCCCGTCAAGGACGAGACGCGCGCGGAGAACGACGCGCCGGACCTGCTGTACATCCTCTTTCGCTTCACGCTGGAGTTCGACCACTTCCGTAACGTGCTGACCCTGCATGAGTTGGTGCCGGAGGGGGGAGAGTCGGAATCCGCGCGCGTGGAGCGCCTGCTCGGCCGCGCGGGCGTGAACCTCTACGACTTCCGCGCGGTGGGCGAGGTCAGCTCACCGATCACGGACGAGCAGCACCGCGAGAACGTCCGCCGCGGCGTGGCGCACTGCCGCCGGGGCGACGTCTTCCAGGTGGTGCTCTCGCGCCGCTTCGTTCAGCACTACGAGGGCGACGATTTCCAGCTCTACCGCGCCCTGCGCAGCATCAACCCGTCGCCGTACCTCTTCTACATGGACTTCGGCGGCTACCGCATCCTGGGTTCCTCGCCCGAGACGCACTGCCGCATCGCCGGCGGCCGCGCCTGCATCGATCCGATCGCGGGCACGACGCCGCGCACCGGCGACGACGCGGCGGACGCCCGCGGGGCGGAATTCCTCCGCAACGACCCCAAGGAGAACGCCGAACACGTGATGCTGGTGGACCTGGCCCGCAACGACCTGAGCCGCAATTGCCACGGCGTGCAGGTGGATTTCTACAAGGAACTGCAGTACTACTCGCACGTCATCCACCTCGTCAGCCGCGTGAGCGGCGCCCTCGACGAGGGGGCCGACCCCGTGCGCGCCTTCATCGACACCTTCCCCGCCGGCACGCTGTCCGGCGCCCCGAAGGTCCGCGCGATGCAGATCATCTCGGAGCTGGAACCCCACAACCGCGGCGCCTACGGCGGCTGCGTGGGGAGCATCTCCTTCGACGGCTCGCTGAACCAGGCCATCACCATCCGCTCCTTCGTGAGCCGGGCCGGGGAGCTCTGGTTCCAGGCGGGCAGCGGCATCGTCGCCAAGAGCGACGCCGAATACGAACTGCAGGAAGTCAACCATAAACTCGGCGCGCTCCGCAAAGCCATCGAGCTCGCCGCAACACTCTGAGCGCCATGAACATCGTGATGATAGACAACTACGACTCGTTCACCTTCAATCTGGTGCACCTGGTCAAGGAAATGGGCGCCTCCGTCCGCGTCCTGCGCAACGACTGCTTCTCGCTCGACGAGCTGGAGCCGTACGACAAGATCATGCTCTCGCCCGGCCCCGGCATCCCGTCCGAGGCGGGCCTGATGCCCGAGGTCATCCGTCGCTACGCCGGCGCGAAGCCCATCCTCGGCATCTGCCTGGGCGAGCAGGCCATCGGCGAAGCCTTCGGCGGCACGCTGGTCAACCTGGACGAAGTCTTCCACGGCGTGCAGACCCCCTGCCGCCGCACGGTGGACGACTACCTCTTCGCCGGCTTGCCGGCGGAATTCCCCGTCGGGCGCTACCACTCCTGGGTGGTGGATGCCGCCACGCTGCCCGCGTGCCTCGAGGCCACGGCGCTCAGTCCGGAGGGGCAGGTGATGGCGCTGCGCCACCGTGAGATGGACCTGCGCGGCCTGCAGTTCCACCCCGAGAGCGTGCTGACGCCGGATGGTCCGGCCATCATACGCAACTGGTTGAATCATTAAAAGTTAAAGAATATGAAAAAGTATCTGAACCAACTCATCGAGGGCGAAACCCTCACCCGTGAACAGACGCATGACATCCTGCTCGGCATCACCCGGCAGGAGTACAACGACTGCCAGATCGCAGCCCTGCTGATGGCCCTGCAGACTCGCGGCGTGACCGTGGACGAGCTGCTCGGCTTCCGCGACGGCCTGCTGGAGACCGGCAAGCGCGTGGACCTGGACGGCTACAACACGCTGGACATCGTGGGCACGGGCGGAGACGGCAAGAATACCTTCAACATCTCCACCTGCGCGGCCTTCGTGATCGCCGGCGCGGGCTACAAGGTGACGAAGCACGGCAACGGCGCCAGCACCTCCGTGAGCGGCGCCAGCACGGTCCTGGAGGCCCACGGTGTCAAGTTCACGGCCGAGCCGGACATCCTGCGCCGCGCGCTCGACGAAGCGGGCATCTGCTACCTGCACGCCCCGCTCTTCGCCTACGGCATGAAGTTCGTCGGGCCGGTGCGTAAGGCGCTCGGCGTGCCCACCTGCTTCAACCTGCTGGGCCCGCTGGTGAACCCCTGCCATCCGAAGAATTCCCTGCACGGCACGGCCACGCAGGCGCAGCAGCGCCTCTACGTGCGCGCCCACCAGAAGATCGGCGACAACTACGGCGTGGTCACGAGCTACGACGGCTACGACGAGATCTCGCTGACCTCCGGCTTCAAGCTCGTGACGCCGCATTTCGAGAAGGTGTTCACGCCGAAGGACCTGGGGCTGAATTATGTGGAGCCGAAGGACATCTACGGCGGCTCCACCGCCGCCGAGGCCAAGGCCATCTTCGACGCGGTGCTGGACGGCAGCGCCACGGTGGCGCAGAAGTCCGTCGTGTTGGCGAACGCCGCCTGCGGCATCTCGGTCATCGACCGCAACCTCTCCGTGGAGGAGTCGATCGCCCTTTGCCGCGAGTCGCTCGAGAGCGGCAAGGCCCTCGCCGCCTTCAAGCGCTTTGTGGAAATCTACAGCTAGCCATGGACATTCTTGAGAAAATCATAGAGACCAAGCGGCAGGAGCTGCATTTCGCGAAGAAGCGCTCGCTGAAGCAGGCGTTGCTGGTGTCGCAAACCGGCATCATCGCAGAGTTCAAGCGCAAGTCGCCGTCGAAGGGCTGGATCCACGCGGACGCGTTCCCGGAGGAAGTGGTGCCCGCGTATGCGGCGGCGGGCGCGGCGGCGCTCAGCATCCTGACCGACGAGCAGTACTTCGGCGGCAGCCTGGACTTCATCCGCCGGGTGCGGCCGCTGGTGGACATCCCCATTCTCCGCAAGGATTTCATCATCGATCCGTACCAGCTGTACCAGGCCCGCGAGGCGGGCGCCGACGCCGTGCTGCTCATCGCCGCGTGCCTGAGCCGCGAGGCCTGCGCCGCCCTGCTCGCCGAGGCCCACCGCCTCGGGCTGGAGGTGCTCCTGGAGGTCCATAGCCCCGAGGAGCTGGACTACATCACCCTGGACGTGGACGTCGTCGGCGTCAACAACCGCCACCTCGGCTCCTTCGTCACCGACGTGAAAACGTCCTTCGACCTTGCCCCGTTGCTAAATGACCGGGGGGCGTTCCCCCCGGACCCCCTGCGTCGCTCCGCTTCGACGGCCCCGTTGCGTGCGTCGGCGTTGCGGAGGGCGGAGCAGGAATTGGTTTTTCGGCAAACTTGCCCGAAAAAAAATTCCTGTCCGCCCGCGGGGGAAGCAAAGGGGCCGGTCTTCGTCTCCGAGAGCGGCATCAGCGATCCGGCGACCGTGCGACAGCTGCGGGAAGCGGGCTACCGCGGCTTCCTGATGGGCGAAAACTTCATGAAACAATCCGACCCGGGCGCCGCCCTGGCCGACTTCATCCAAGCGATATGATCAACGGACAACTCATCAAGGTGTGCGGCATGACCGAGGGCGAGAACATCCGCGCCATCGAAGCCCTCGGCGTGGACCTGCTCGGCTTTATCTTCTATCCCGGTTCGCCGCGCTGCGTGCGCCAGAAGCCGTCCTACCTCCCGACCCACGCCGGCCGCGTGGGCGTGTTCGTGGACGCGGACCGCGACGAAATCCTGCGCCGCCACGACGAATACCAATTCAACTATATCCAGCTCCACGGCTCGGAGAGCCCGGAATTCTGCGCACGCCTGCGGGAGCGGGACGGCCTGCGCGTCATCAAGGCCTTCGGCATCGCCGACGAGAGCGTGCGCAACACCGTGGCGGGCTACGAAGGCGCCTGCGACCTCTTCCTCTTCGACACCAAGACCCCCGGCCACGGCGGCAGCGGCCAGCGCTTCGACTGGTCCATCATGGACGACTACGAGGAGAAGACCCGCTTCCTGCTGAGCGGCGGCATCGGACTCGACACCGTCGAGATCCTCCATGACTTCATCTACCCGTACCTCGCGGGCATCGACCTGAACAGCCGCTTCGAGACGGCTCCCGGCATCAAGGACCCGGAGCTGATGGAAGTATTTTTGGAAAACCTGCAACGATAAGAAAATGAACCGAATAGACAGACTCTTCAGCGGCAGCCCCAAGCGGTTGCTCTCCATCTATTTCTGCGCCGGGGCGCCGACCCTCGACGGCACGGCGGACGTGATCCGCAGCCTTGCCCGCGAGGGTGTGGACATGATCGAGATCGGCATCCCGTTCAGCGACCCGATGGCCGACGGCCCCGTGATCCAGGATGCCGCCACCAAGGCGCTGCGCAACGGCATGACGCTCGAGAAGCTCTTCACGCAGCTGGAAGGCATACGCCGCGACGTGGACATCCCCCTCATCCTGATGGGCTACCTCAATCCCGTCTTCCGCTATGGCTTCGAGGCCTTCTGCAAGCGCTGCACGGAGGTGGGCGTGGACGGTATCATCCTGCCGGACCTGCCGTTCAAGGACTACATGGAGAGCTACAAGGACGTCGCCGAGCGCTACGGGTTGCGCTTCATCATGCTGATCACGCCGGAAACCTCCGAGGAGCGCGTGCGCCTCATCGACGCGCACACCTCCGGTTTCATCTACATGGTGTCGTCGGCCGCCACGACGGGCGCGCAGAAGGATTTCGACGCGCAGAAGCAGGCCTACTTCCGCAAGATCGAGGAGATGGGGCTGCGCATCCCGCGCATGGTCGGCTTCGGCATCAGCAACAAGCAGACCTTCGACGCCGCGTGCGAGCATGCCTCCGGCGGCATCATCGGCAGCCGCTTCGTCACGCTACTCGACCAGGCGAATGGCGACGCCACCGCCGCCATCCGCCAGCTGAAAGCCGATATCGGGATTTAATGCCGGGGGGCTAACCCCCCGGACCCCCTGTGTCGCTTCGCTCCGAGCCCTTTCCGTCATTCGCCGGCTTGACCGGCGAATTTCCTATTTAAATCGAGAATAATGTGTACCAATTTGGTACATATTCAAATAATTATTTATATTTGCAGCAACAAATAGAGAAGAACAATGGTTGTTGTAAGCAGCAGAGAATTCAGGGCCAACCAGAAAAAGTACTTCTTGCTGGCCCGCACCAACGATGTCGTGATCACCTCAAGATCCCACGGCAGCTACCGTCTTGTTCCTGTGGCTCAGAGCGATACGCTCATGGACCAGGCAACCCTGGATGCCAGGATCAAGCGTGGCATTGCCGAATATGAGGCCGGGAAAGGACATCGGATGAACGAAGGGGAGAGCATGGATGCTTTCCTCGAAAGACTGATAGCAGAAGACTGATATGTATTCCATCGTTTTTTCCGAGGACGCCAAGAAAGATTTGAAGCAGTTACAGAAAAAGGCGCCCCTGGCTATACCCAAACTGTCCCGTCTCCTTGAAGAATGCAAGGAGCATCCCCGCACGGGAACTGGTCAGGTCGAGCAGTTGAAAGGGTACGATGGTACAGTTTACTCAAGAAGAATCACGCAGGAGCATCGCCTGGTATACAGAATCTACGATGACGTAGTGGAAGTTCTGGTCCTGTCGGCCTTTGGCCATTACGAATAGGAAAAGCATACACAGGAAATGAAGCAGAATCGCCTCGGCGGTTCTGCTTTCGTTTTACGTTATTACCTCATTTTCAAAAACATTTCCTATATTTGCCTTGTCCCTCGGGACATTACATACTGATGAAAGTGTTTTCGCTTTTATCCTTGCCGGAAATCTGGGAAATTTCACGTATCAAGGATAGGCAATCCATTCATCACCATGTTTTGGTGCATCGTGCCACTGGTACATCGCCATAACTGGTGTGGAGTGTTGTTTATTTGATACGGGCTTCCCAGAGCCTCCGGCAGATAAACGAAAAATGCTCCACACTTTCTTGTATATAAGGGGCTCAGGAGCATAGCCCACACTAATAACCACAATAATGACACGCAAGTATCTTTGGCCGGTGCTTTGCGCTGCACTTTTTCTTTTCGCTGCTTGTCAGAAAGCTCCGGAGCTTACGATTACAAGCCCTTCCAGCATCGAACTCGATGTCAATGGCAATAGCGGCGCCATAACATTTACTGCAAACCGGGATTGGTCTGCGAGCACATCCGATTCCTGGATCTCGATCTCCCCGTCTTCCGGCAAGGCGTCCGACACCCCCGTGACCGTTACCGTCCGTTGTAATGCCAATACAACCTACGATGAACGCACCGCCACGGTGACTATCAGCATGGAGGATCTGTCTCAGACTGTCTCCGTCCACCAACCCGCCAACTTGACCGTTATCCTTCCGAAACAGGTGTTTGATCTGCAGAGTAATTCAAATACTATCGAAATAGAGGTTCAGGCAAATGTCCAGTACTCGGTTTCTACTTCAGTGGATTGGATCAAACAAGTCGGCACAAAGGGCCTCACATCAAAAAACATCTCCTTCAGTATCGAAGAGAATAAGACATACGATCCACGTGAGGGAAAGATTACTATCAAGCCACAAGACAGTAGTGTCCAGGAGCAAGTTGTCAGTGTTAAGCAAGCTCAGAAGGACGCGCTCATTGTTGAGAAGACCTCATACGACATGCCTTACGGCGGTGGTGAGATTGAAATCAAAGTAGAGTCCAACGTCCCGTTCGATGTTACTCCGAATCCAGATTGGATTCACTACACGCAAACTAAAGCTCTCAGCAGTTCAACTGTATGTCTGAAGATTGATGAGAACACAACCTATAGCTCCCGTCAGGGAACGGTGGAAATCAAGCAACAGAACGGCTCGCTGAAGTATACAATCACGGTTAGCCAGGCTGGCCGCATCGCAATTACCTCCGTTGAATTGGATCAAACCAGCCTCTTTATAGAACCCGGTGAAACAACTACACTTACTGCTACCGTAAAGCCGGACAATGCAACCGACAAGACCGTGACTTGGAGCAGCTCAAACACAGCCATTGCTACAGTTGATGAAACTGGTAAGGTCACAGCGGTTAAAGAAGGCACCGCAAGAATCATCGCCAAGGCCGGAGAGAAAGCCGCAGAATGTAAAGTGACTGTCTGCATACCGGTTTCCTCCATCGAACTGGATAAAAAGGAGCTTGCGCTGAAACCCGGTGAAACAGCAAAACTTACCGCTACGGTAAAGCCGGACAATGCAACCGACAAGACTGTGACATGGTCTTCATCGGATGCTGAGGTTGCTTTGGTTGATGATTCTGGCAAGGTTACGATGGTCAAGGAGGGTTCCGCAATCATTACCGCCAAGGCGGGAGACAAAGCAGCAGAATGTAAGGTGTCTGTCTTCATCTCGGTCACATCTATCGAATTGGACAAAACGGAGCTCTCACTAGAGTTGGGCGAGTCGGCAACGCTTGCGGCTATAGTGAAGCCAGACAATGCCACTGATAAGACCGTGACCTGGTCTTCTTCGGCCCCCGATGTCGCTACGGTCGATGGCACAGGAAAAGTCATAATGGTCAAGGAAGGCAGCGCGACCATCACTGCCATGGCGGGAGAGAAAACCGCGGAATGTTATGTGAGTATTTACATTCCGGTAACATCCATCGAACTAGACATAACGGAACTCACATTAGATCAGGGTGAAACCGCCTACCTCAAGGCTGCGGTATTGCCGGTCAATGCCACGGACAAGACAGTTATTTGGAGTAGTTCCGATACTACCATTGTTGCCACGGTCGGTTCCAGCGGCTATGTCAAGGCGATTAAGGAGGGCTCTGCGATTATTACTGCCAAAGCTGGAGACAAAACAGCAATATGCTCTTTGACGGTAGAGACTATTATTCCGGATGGAACTGTTGATCTCGGAATCCTTTTATCACGGGGGGATGGCATTTACTATCGTTTGTTCTGGGCAAAGTGTAATATCGGGGCATCAAAGCCCGAAGAATATGGTGAGTATTATGCCTGGGGTGAGACAGAGACAAAACAAAGGTACGCTTGGTCGGTCTACAAATGGGAAAACGGAGAAGAAAACAAATATACAAAGTATTGCCCTACGGACGAAAAGTCTAGACTCGATCTCGAAGACGATGTAGCCCACGTCAAGTTGGGCGGCAAGTGGCGCATGCCCACGGGCGAAGAGTGGCTGGCCCTCTTGGCCACGAAGAACAATACGGTGGATTATACCTGGACTTGGTGTGACGGCGAAACGGAGAAATACAACGGTTCTGATGTCAAAGGTTGGAAGATTGTGCGAAATGCCACCTCGGCCACTCTCTTCTTTCCCGCCGCAGGTTACCGATATCAATACTCTCTCAGCCTAGCGGGTTCCGAAGGTCACTACTGGACGAATACCCTCTACTCATGGGTATACGCAGCGGATATCATCTTCCGTTCTGACAAAGTACAGAAGTCCTCTCATCACCGTTATTATGGGCTCCCTGTCCGTCCCGTCACAGAATAATACTAAATCATCATATCATTAACAGAATGGAGACAAATATAGATAGAGCACAGGCTTGCTTAAAAAACTTAGAGGTGATTTGCCCTGACCAGTTTAAACGTGGCATCTTTGTGGAAGAATCAATTCCTGAAGGAGCGCTTCTGTTCATTGGGATCAATCCCTCCTTTAAGAAAGAAGACGCTGTTCCAGGAATAGATAAGTACAGCCCTATGTATTCGTTGGACAATCTCGAACATCCCTATTTTAAAAAAGCAAAGGAGATAGCTGATAAACTCAAACTCCCATTCGGACATCACGACCTTTTCCCCATCAGGGAAAGTGACCAGAAGGTCATAGAGCAGATGTTTGATGGTGAAAATGGCCCCCTTGTTCCTAAAAAAGAATATGTCTCTTTTGTTAATGCGGCTCTCAAGTGGAGCGCGGCTACCATCATTGCAGCAAAACCAAAGATGATAGTCGTCATAAACACATTTGCTTCTCGACTGTTTTTCGATGCTCGGATTGATGGGAATCCTTTGCTCGGATTCAAACCGGCAAACGGCGAATTGTGGAGCGAAGAACTTGGCGCAGATTTTATCCGAATCAACAACCAGGTTGTGCCGATCTTGTTCTCCGGAATGCTCTCAGGACAAAGAGCTTTGGATCGGTATTCGGAGTTTCGACTTTGCTGGCACATTCACCACATTCTTTTGCATCAGGATTTTTGGCCAGAGGCGTAAAATCTCAACGTTATTACTCGACAGGTGTCCAGCATAACGCTATTCTATGCGTTCTGTGAGGACACCTGTTGGCATTTTGGACTGAAATGGGGTGTTTGGCGGGGGAGGTGTACGCGCAGAATGCGTAGGAGGCCGATTCGGTGGATACCTGTCGGCGGCTGCCGGAGGGGTGGCGTGCGTGAGCCTGCGCACGTTGGCCTGTGCTGTCGGGGGCTGTGCGTGGGGTGCGTGAGGACGGCTGCCGCGGGCCTTCGGAGCCGGGAAAGGCGGCAGGGTGGTGGCGGACAAGCATTTTGTTGCTTGGACGGCACCAGCCCTGCCGCTTCCGGCGGAGAAGGCAAGTGTAGATGCCCGGTCGCGGCCGGGCATGACGGTTAGTATTCCGTAGCGAAATAATTCCCCTTGCGGGCGTAGGGGATTCCTTCTTTCATCCAGACGGGTTCCGGGGCGCCGAGGAGGTAGTGGTCGAAGAACTGCGACAGGCGGATCGACAGATCCTTGCTGTTGCGGCGTTCCGAGAGGTTGTGCTGCTCGTTGTTGTACTCCAGCAGCCAGGCCGGCTTGCCCAGGCGGCGCAGGCTCATGAAGAACTCGATACCCTGGTACCAGGGCACGGCGCCGTCGGCGTCGTTGTGCATGATCAGCACCGGCGTGGTCACGTTCGGCGCGTGGAAGACCGGGGAATTCTCAATGTAGAGGTCCAGTCCGCCGTCCTCCCAGAGCGTCTTGCCGACGCGGCTCTGGCCGTGCTCGTACTGCCCGATGCGGCTGTTGCCGGACTCCCAGCGTATGCCGCCGTAGGCGCTCGTCATGTTGCCCACCGGGGCGCCCGCGCCCGCCGCCGCGAACATGTTCGTCCGCGTGACGAGGTAGGCCGTCTGGTAGCCGCCCCAGCTCTGGCCCTGGATGGCCATGCGCGACTTGTCGATGAAGGGGAATTGCGCGCACATCGCCTCCGCACCCGCGCAGATGCAGTTGTAGGCGCTCTCGCCCGGGTGGCCGTCCACGTAGACGATGTCCGGGATGAAGACCACGTAGCCGCGGCTCACGAAGAAGGGAATGTTGACCGTGGAGCGGCTCGGGGCCGGCGCGCGGTAGTTGTAGAGCGTCTCGGAATACTTCTCGTAGAAATAGATCATCAGCGGGTAGCTGCCCGCCTTGTCCAGGCCGTCCGGCGTGAAGAGCAGGCCGTCCAGCGGCGTGCCGTCGTAGGCCTGCCAGTGCACCAGCTGCACGTCGCCCCAGCGGTACTCCGCCTGCTGGGGATTGATGGCGCTGAGCTTCTGCGCGTCGCCCCAGAGCTCCGGCGCGACGTAGAGGTCCATCGGGTGACGGAAGTCACCCTTCAGGTACGCCACCGTGGCGGCGTTCTCCGCCTTCGTGACGGTGGAGAAGGCGTTCTCCGCGAGGAAGCCCTTCGGCTCGCCGCCCTTGGCCGCGTCGATGCGGGCGTAGCCGTTGCGCTTGTCGACTTCGTTGAAGGCGCTGAGCGTCAGCTCGCCCTTCAGCGGCAGCGTCTCGACGTTCTGGAAGAGGTAGGGGTCGTTCTTGCGGCCGAACTGGACCAGACGGTACTGCACCCGGTCGCGCCGGCCCGCACCGCGGGTCAGGCACTCGGCCTTCCTGCCGTCGGGGCTGAAGCGCCAGATGTCGTAGCGGTCGCAGAGCAGCATGGCCTCGTCGGCGCCCGCCCAGTCGGGGTATTCGATGGGCACGTAGCCGCCCGTCGGGTGGTCGTCCTCCTCGTCCCAGAAGGCCACGCCCGTGGCGCCGGTCAGGTTCACCTGCGCGCCGGTGGCCGGGTCGATGCTGTACCAGTTGCCGTCCCCGGTGTTGAACCAGGCGATGTATTTCCCGTTCGGCGACGGGGAGATGTAGCCCGTCTCACCCTCGCGCAGCACCCGACGGCTGCCGTCCTGCAGGCTCACCAGGGCCACGTCGGCGCGGCTGTCGGCCGCCCACATGTTGTCGATGTCGTAGCCTTCCGTGTTGAGGGAGAGAGCGTACGGCGCCTCGGCGCCGTCGAAGAAGCGGATGCGGTCGGACGGGTTCGTCGCGAGGACGAGCAGCTGGCCCGGCCGGTCGAGGTTGATGACTGCCGAGCGCTGCGGCCGGCGGCTGCCGGCCACCTTGTCCATCGGCGGCAGGTTCCGCTTGTCCCAGACCCAGATGTCCAGCTGGGCGGCCTCGAAATCATAGACGGTCGTGTCCTTGGCGGGGTAGTACTCCGCCAGGTCGAGCAGCACGCGCGAAGAGCGGTTGGAGAACTGCGGACGGCTGTTCGCGGACACGATCCAGCCTTCCGGCAGCCCGGCGCAATCCGCGGCCAGCAGCTCGCAGCTGCGCCACTCCGTCACGGCCGGGGCGCGGCGCGTGGCCTTCTGCAGGATGCGCTCCTGCGCGAGGTAGATGGCGTGGCGGGGCGTGCCGTCGGTCTTCTCCTCGTCGTCCGTGGCGGTGAAGAGCACCTTGTCGCCCGCGTCGTTCCAGCGTAGACCGGCGTAGGCCTTGCGGTCGGCGGACAGCGTGTCGACGCTCCCCTTCGGGAGATCGTACAGGATCACCGCGCTGCGCGACAGCGAATCCTTCTCCTCCTTGGCGGAGACGGTAAGCAGGCGC
>Ga0310696_10001807_pt1 | contig 29978 bp, 25 predicted proteins | sample AusTroGonzalo_MG_4_FD_203885 | JGI IMG/M metagenome (GOLD analysis project Ga0310696, IMG submission 203885) | Bovine rumen microbial communities from tropical cattle in Woodstock, Queensland, Australia - Gonzalo_02 (v2) (version 2) | ecosystem: Host-associated > Mammals > Digestive system >... | reverse complement strand
AAAAAACGTTGGGATATTGAAAAAAGTTGTATTTTTGCAGTCCCAATGACAAGGTATCATGGCCGAGTGGCTAGGCGAAGGTCTGCAAAACCTTTTACGGCGGTTCGATTCCGTCTGGTACCTCAAAGAAACGCTGACTAAATCTAGTCAGCGTTTTTCTTTTTCACCGCCCTTATACATTGTCCCCTGCTACGCTCGTAAGTGCCGCACACATGACAATTTACATCATCGAAATGCAAGCTCCAAGCAGCCACTTGGCACTCTGTCTGAAGAGAACTCGACCAATAGATGCCCAGTCCGGTGCATATCAACTCATCATCCAAGCGAAAACCTGTAGCCGGAAAAAAGATAGTGTTGCCATTACTGCCCGTCAAAAGTCTTCCGGCAACGCCATTCAATGTGGTCCAAACAAAAGTCGTGTTTTGGTAAAGCTCGTTATACTCAGCTTCGGTAGGCATACGCCAGTCAGCACCAAGATTTGCAATGACAGCGTCATCAGCAGGCTCCAACACCGTCAGACTGTCGACAAAACCGTCAAAGCCCATACTTGAATCGGTGCAATATTTGTTCAATTTATAAACGTTATCTTCAATAGTGCAGTATTTGTAGTTTTTCCAATCATAAACGTCCTTGGTGACGGTCTCGCCCCAAGCAAAATAATATCCTACATCCTCCGGACTGCTTGCTCCCACATTACATTTTGCCCATAAAGTGCCGCTCGGCAATCCCAAATCAACATAATCAAAGTCATCAGCATCAGCTTTAGGCACATTGTTTTCTTTTTTGCATCCTGCTGCAACGCAAACCACAACTGCCATCATCATGACTGATATTATCTTTAAAAATCTCATTTAAACATCATTTTTAACCTCGCAAAGGTATAAAAAATCCCTATTAATAGGGATAGCACCCAATCTTTTTTCTTAGTATTTTTGCATCATGAAAAAAGATATTCAATGACAACACTCGATAAGCTCGAAATAGGACAGTCGGCAGTGATAAAAGCTGTCAATGGAAAAGGCTCAAAACGCCAGCATTTCCTTGACATGGGAGTGATTCCCGACGCTGTGGTGAAGCTGGTGAAATACGCTCCTCTCGGCGACCCAATGGAACTGCTCATCCATGGCTACTCCCTCACTCTCCGCAAAGCCGACGCCAAAATGATTGAGGTGGAAACGAAAACCACATTAAATGAAGATACAAAAGACGATTTCGACGCTAATCGTCTGTATATCACTTCATTACATGACCACAACGCACACCCAGGACTCGGCGAGGAAGGTATATATCACGATAAAACTCACGAAAATCCTGTTCCGAAAGGCACTGTCTTGACATTCGCGCTCGCCGGTCAGCAAAACTGTGGCAAGACCACACTCTTCAACCAGCTGACAGGCTCAAATCAACACGTAGGCAACTTCCCTGGCGTCACCGTCGACCGCAAAGACGGCATCATCAAAGGGCATAACTACACTCTTGTCACCGACCTTCCGGGAATTTATTCGCTTTCGCCTTACACCAACGAGGAAATCGTATCGCGTGAGTTCATTTTAAATGAAAAGCCGAAGGCCATAATCAACATTGTGGATGCCAACAACATCGAGCGCAATCTCTACCTAACCATGCAGTTGATGGAGCTTGGCACACCTATGGTGCTGGCGCTCAACATGATGGACGAGGTTCGCAACAACGGCGGCTCAATTCTTGTCAATGATATGGAGTCAATTTTAGGACTGCCTGTCGTGCCTATCTCAGCATCGAAAAACGAAGGTGTCAACGAACTTGTTGAGCACGCCATCCACGTGGCAAAATATCAGGAAGCGCCTGTTCGTCAAGACTTCTGCGACAAAGACGACCATGGCGGAGCCGTCCACCGCTGCCTGCACAGCATCATGCACCTCATCGAGGACCATGCACAGCGTGCGGAAATACCGGTTCGTTTCGCGGCATCAAAGCTCGTCGAAGACGACAAAATTGTTCTTGAAGCGCTGCAACTCTCTCAAAATGAGAAAGAGACACTCGAGCATCTCATAGTTCAGATGGAAGAGGAACGTGGTCTCGACCGCGCCGCAGCCATGGCTGAGATGCGTTTCTCTTTTATCAAACGCTTATGCGCCAAAACAGTTGTGAAACCTAAAGAAAGCAAAGAATATCAACGCAGCCGCAGAATAGACAGAATCCTCACCGGCAAGTGGACCGCCATCCCGATTTTTATCCTCGTGATGATGGCTGTCATTTACCTTTCTATCGACGCCATCGGAGCACCTTTACAAGATCTTCTCGATAATGGAATCAACTGGCTCGCAGGCGTTTGCGGCGCGGCTCTGGCTCGCTGGAACATCACACCTGCAGTGCAGTCGTTGGTCGTCGACGGAATCTTCGGCGGCGTCGGCAGCGTTTTGAGTTTCGTCCCGATTATCATACTGCTGTTTTTCTTCCTGAGCTTACTTGAAGACAGTGGCTATATGGCACGTGTGGCGTTTGTCAGCGACAGTTTCTTGCGAAAACTCGGTCTCACCGGACATAGCATCGTGCCATTGCTCATCGGCTTCGGATGCACGGTGCCAGCAGTGATGTCGGCACGCACGCTGCACTCCACACACGACCGTTGGCGCACAATATTGCTCACTCCTTTCATGAGTTGTTCGGCAAAAATCCCGATTTACGCATTCTTCACAAGCTATTTTTTCCCTCATCACGGAGGCTTTGTGTTAATAGGTCTGTATCTCTTCGGAATCCTCGCCGGAATTGTTACCGCATTGATTACCAAATGGTTTGGCAACAAAGGTGACGTGGCTCCTTTCGTGATGGAACTGCCAAACTACCGACTCCCGAGTGCGAAAAACGTGGCGCATCTGCTGTGGGACAAGACAAAAGACTTCCTCCAACGCGCGTTCACCGTCATTTTTGTCGCTTCATTGGTGATTTGGTTCCTGCAAACATTTGATTTTCAATTTAATATGGTTGAAAATGGCGAAGGCAGCATGCTCGCTGTCATCGCAGGATGGCTTGCCCCGATTTTCCGCCCTATCGGACTCGGCGAATGGCAGATTGTCACAGCTTTGGTCAGCGGATTCATGGCAAAAGAGAGCGTCGTGGCTACCCTCGAGGTGCTTGGCGCAATGGATTTGTTCACCACTTTAACAGCCATCTCGATGCTGGTTTTCTGCCTGCTCTACACTCCTTGTGTGGCGGCAATGGCGGCAATACGCCGTGAACTCGGTACCAAATGGATGATTCTTGTGATTCTGTTCCAATGCTCGGTAGCATGGATCTGTGCTTTCTTTGTATATCTAATTGCTGGCGCAATTATTTGTTGATTTCTTCAAGACATTCCTTGCACAGACAATCACTATAATTATCTTTAAGATTTGCCTTCGCGCGGTCGCTGAGATGTATTGTCACACACCAGCAATTGATTGAATGAACACATTCAAATTCTTTTCCGCAGCGAGGGCAAATCTTCTTCATAACTAATTAACTATCTTATGATTACACGTTCTGTATATGTTTTTTCGCCATACTTAACTCTGACGAAATACATTCCAGCTTCAAATCCCGATACATAGATTTCCGTTTCCGTTGTTGAAAGTACCAACTGTCCGGTAACGTTATATAAATCAATGTTTTGAACATTTTCAGCGTTGACAAAAATCTTGTCGCTTGCCGGATTAGGGTACACCGAAACTTTCTCCGCATCATTCTCATCAACTCCCTGACCAGGAGGACCAGGAGGTGTCGGGTAATGCTCGATATCGTGAATCACACCTACAGCGTCGAGGTCCATTCCGCATGAAGCGAAAGGTGTCGGCCATGGGTCGTTGACGATATGTCCTTCCGAGTCGTAAGTGCAATATTCAGGCTGAATACAACCCACAACATCCACTATGCGTACATGTGTGATGTTCTCTTTGTCGAGAAGCTCGTTATCCGGAACCTCATCCAAATCGAACGGGGTGCCGTACATTGCACCGTATTTACTGGCAAAATTGTGGATCTGTGCCGGATCAATGCAACCCATTCCACCAACCTGTGTCAATGTCTGCACCATGCTTATAGCTGGAAAACGGAAGAAGTTCTCACCGTCGGAACTGACCTCCACAAAGCCCAGCTCAAGGAACCACATATCAGTGTCCTGTGCGTTGGCGAAACCGTTCTCAAACACTGCGAAATCCGGTCCTGGACGGTTGCAGATAGGTGATGCGAACGTCACTGTTGCTTGTCCGCCGTCGCCTAAACATGTAACACCCATAGTTCCCTGAGGGAATCCTATGACATTGGATGCCGGCCAACCTTGACCTGCAATGCCAGCGCTCGGATTGGAGATGTTCATTGGTCCTGGCTCTGCGACACAGCCTGTAGCCCAAGCCACAAACGCCGAAGAGTCAGCATGCATGGCTGTGGTGCCGGGCTTGTCCTGTGCAGGAGCAAACTGCGCCCACACTGCCACCGGCACCATAGCCATCAATATCAATAAAAGTTTTCTCATTTCACAACGAGTTTGGTTGTCTTGGTGGCGTTACCAGCTTTCACTGTAACGAAATAAACGCCAGCCTCAACACCTCTCAAATCGACAACCGACATTGTTGATGTCATAACATTGCGGCCTGTCATGTCGTAAATCTCGACACTCTGAACGTTTTCAGCGTTGACATACAATGTTTCTGTTGCAGGGTTAGGATAAACTGTCATGTATGAAGCATCAACTTCCTCAACACTGAAATATTCTGTCACAGGCTGGACTGGTGTTTCCCAAACGTATGTCCATTGAGCAATCTCAGTAGCGATTGTATAGTCACCCCATTTCACAAAATCTCCGTTGACAACGGTTTGCTCGTCAAAAGTCAACCAAGGTGCCACACCATTCAAATTGTACATGGCGTTATAGCCAACAAGTTCATAATGAACTTCATTATAGTTGAATGTGAGGTCGGTAAGACTCATACCACCCCATGGAGACGGCTCGTCATTATAAGCGAAGCGAAGGTCAACTGCTGCTATAGCTGTCATCATATCTTTAATTGTGACGCTTTCGCCAGCAAATCTGTAGCCCCAAGCAAAGCAAACATCCTCAGGTTCAGCGAAGTTGACTGAAAATACCACTTCGTTTTCGCCTTCGCCAATCCAGTAAACGATTTCTGAAGGGTCAATCATAGCTTCGTCTGCCAATGCATAAACTGGAGCCACTTCTTTCTCCCAAACATAAATGTATTGTTCAGGATCCACCAAAGTACCGCAATGTGTGTCACCTAATTTCACATATTGACCAGGAGCGACTATTGCTTCATCGTATGTATCCCATGAAGAAACACCATCAATCAAATACGACACCCACATCTGTTCAACGAGGCTCAGATCGAGAACGCCGTCATTGAAATGCATGTCAAGGAGCCAGCTTCCACTTGCTTCATAGCTGAAACGATAGTCAGCTGCCATGATGTCGTCCATGATAGTCTTAACGGTAACGTTTTCAGCAAGAAAACGATAGCCCCATGCCAATGCTGTGTCAGGTTCTGCCCAGTTGGCGATGAAAACCACTTCATTATCGCCTTCGCCAATCCAATATTTGATTTGTGAAGGGTCGATTGTCGCATCTTCCTGTGCGAAGAGGTTGGTCGAGAAGAGACCGAAGATTCCTAAAAGGAACATTAAAGTAAATTTTTTAACCATAATTTAAGATTTTTAAGGTTTAATAATAATTTTAATTACCTCAAAACCTCGTGGAAAAATGTTGGTAGGCCTTAAAAATAAGGATAAGCCAGCTTTTATCCCGAAAGCTTTGTTTACGATTTGTGGCAGGTCTTCTGACTTACTCCCTGATTCTTGCCGCCTTCCCGAAACTATTGATTATCAGTGGCATAGTAGCAAGCGTTAAGAGCTTACAGCAGCGGGAACTGTCCAGGATTTCCACCCGATTCCCTATTGAGCCTCCTCGGCACCATAAACCGTTGCAAAAATACAAAAATTTTTTTATTCAAAAAAATAGTCTTTAGTTTTTAGTCTTTAGACTTTAGTCATTCTGCACTAACGACTAAAAACTAACGACTAAAGACTATGATTCTAATTCTACTGAAACCGACTCCATCTTGCCACCAAGTGGCGGGTTCATCTTTTTCACCTTCACCCAAGCGTATGAGACGGCTGGAAATTCCTTCTGAATGGCTTTTAAAATGCGTCTGGCAACGTTTTCAAGCAACTTTGAGGAAATCATCATCTCGCGCTTCACAATGGCGTAAACCTCCTGATAATTGACTGTATCCTCGAGATTGTCGCTTTCTTCCGCTTTCGATGTATCGACTTCCATGCTTAAGTCCACGTTGAACCATGTGCCTATCTTGCGCTCCTCCTCGAAGCAGCCGTGATAGGCGTAGAACTCCATTTTTTCGATACTAATAATAGCCATAACTAATATCTATGAGTTTCCTCGCTACGCTCGGAATGACAACTTTTTTGGGGGATGATAAACAAAAAGGGTTGTCATTCCGAACCCCGAAGGGGTGAGGAACCTCATTTCAAAATTTCAATTCCTTTTTCAATTCTCTTCAACGCTTCATCTTTGCCAATCAATGCAAGGATTTCATGGATGTGCGGGCCTTTGCCAGCGCCTACGAGCATCAGACGGAGACCGTTCATCACTGGTCCCATGCCGAGTTCGTTGCTTGTAATCCATTCGTTGAGCACCTTGTCGATGTTCTCTGCGCTGAAATCGTCAATATTCTTTATCACTTCCGAAGCCTGGCGCATGATGTCGGCGCTGTTTTCTTTCCAGCGTTTCTTCACTGTCACCTCGTCGTAAGTTGTCGGTTCTTCAAAGAAGAAGAAACTTTGGTCCCACATCTCCTTCACGAAGTTGACGCGGTCTTTCACCAATGCCGCCACCTTTGTAACGTATTCAATATCAGCGTCGATGTTCTTCTCTGTCTTGAGCCATTCCTTATATTCCTCACCGACTTGTTCAGGTGAGCGGCGCATCAGATATTCGTGGTTGAACCATTTTGCTTTCTCAACATTGAAACGTGCTCCCGACTTGCTGCAGTGGTCGAACGAGAACGCCTGGATCAGCTCGTCCATCGAGAAGATTTCCTGTTCTGTTCCTGGGTTCCAGCCAAGCAATGCAAGCATGTTGATGAATGCCTCGGCATAGTATCCCGACTGCTTGTAACCTGACGAAATCTCGTGTGTCTCAGGATTCTCCCATTGCATAGGAAACACCGGGAATCCGAGGCGGTCGCCGTCACGTTTGCTGAGTTTGCCGTTGCCGTCCGGTTTGAGCAGCAATGGAAGGTGTGCGAACTCCGGAGCTTCCCAGCCAAATGCCTGATACAGAAGCACATGCAATGGCATTGATGGCAGCCATTCCTCACCGCGGATAACGTGCGAGATCTTCATCAGGTGGTCGTCGACGATGTTTGCCAAGTGGTATGTCGGCATGCCGTCTGACTTAAACAGCACCTTGTCGTCCAAAGTGTTTGTGTTCACCTTGATGTCACCACGGATGATGTCGTGCATCTCCACCACGTAGTTCTCCGGCATCATGAAACGCACAGTGTAAGGAGTGCCGTTAGCAATCAAAGCATCGACGTCTTCTTTGGTCATTGTCAATGAGTTACGCAGCTCCTGACGTGTCTCGGCGTTGTAGATGAAGGTCTTTTTTTGTGCCTCGGCTTCCTTGCGGAGGTTGTCGAGCTCTTCGGCTGTGTCGAATGCATAGTAAGCATGGCCTTTTGCGATGAGCTCGTCGCTGTATTGTTTGTAGAGAGGCTTGCGGTTGCTCTGTTTGTAAGGACCGTAAGGACCGCCCACGATATCGCTTTCATCGAACTTGATGCCGCACCAGTCAAGCGATTTTATGATATATTCCTCGGCGCCCGGCACAAAGCGTGTCTGGTCGGTGTCTTCAATGCGGAGCAGCATCTTTCCGCCGTTTTTCTTCGCGAAAAGATAGTTATACAAAGCGGTTCTCACGCCGCCGATATGCAACGGTCCGGTCGGACTTGGAGCAAAACGAACTCTTACTTCTTTCATTTCTCAAAAATTTTTGCAAAAATAGTAAAAACTCTCGCAGATTACACAGATTTTCACAGATTTTATATTCTTCCACAAATTCTTCCACATTAAGTCAAAGAAATTTCGTATCTTTGCAAGTTTATAGTAATATGTCAAACTCTGCATTGATATCGAAAATCGAGCGCTTCATCAGGAAGTTCTACCTCAACCGCCTCATCCAAGGCGCGCTGATAGGACTCGTCTTGATTATTGCATTGTTTTTGATAATCAATGGTATAGAGTATTTTTCATGGCTTCCGCAGAAAGGCCGTTTGATACTTTTACTGCTTTTCATCCTCGGCACACTGTTTGTCACTATCTTCTACTTTGCAATCCCTGTCGTCAACCTCATCCGCTTCCGCAAAAAGATGTCAGACGAACAGGCGGCTGTCATCATCGGAAAGTTTTTCCCGGAAATCAGCGACAAACTGCTGAATACCATCCAGCTTTCGAACGAATATTCGCAAAACGCTGATAATGAACTGCTTGCAGCGACAATCGAGCAGCGCACAGAGCATCTGAAGCCTATCAACTTCTCCGATGCGGTCAACCTGAAAGAGAATTATAAATATCTGAAAATTTTCGGATTGGCATTCGTCATTTTAAGCGTTACTTTAATATTTATCCCGGATTTCTCAAAGAAGCCGACCCAACGTATCATCAACTATTCTCAGGATTTTGAGAAGCCCCTGCCCTTCTCGGTTGAGCTCTCAGCAACAAATCTCGAGGCATCACAAGGAAAAGACGTTGAATTCCGAATCCATGTCACAGGCGAGCGTATCCCGGATGCGTTTTACATCAAATCCAACACCGGCATCCGCATGATGAACCGACTGAATACCAACGACTTCCGATTCATCTTCAAAAACGTCTATCAAAATGAGGAATTCTTCGTCGAAGGCGGCGACTACCGCAGTCAGATGATAAATATAATCGTCCGTCCTAACCCTACAATGCTTTATTACGAGGCAAAGCTGACATTTCCGAAATATATCCACCGCAAAAATGAGACCATCAACGGAAAAACGAGAATAATCGTGCCACAGGGAACTGATGTGGAATTTACATTTCACACACGCGACGTAAAGGCCATAGTTATAAATGATTCCATTTCAATTGATAATTCCATTTATAGTTTCACAGCCATAAAATCCGCAAAATTCACGGTTTCATTGAATAATGAATGGAATTCTACAGATCCGATAGTATTCACCGTCGAAGTCATCCCTGATGCCTACCCCGACATCCAGGTGCAGAATTTCCACGAGGATTTCGCCAAACAGACATATTATTCAGGCATCATCGCCGACGACTATGGCTTCACAAAGCTTCTCTACCATTTCGAAGTGGATGGCAAACCGCAGCAGTCGTTCGTGAAAAACATCCCTATCGACAAGCGTAACACTCGTAGTTCTTTCTATTATAGCATTGATATTGATACACTTACGCTCTATAGAGGCGATGAGATCAAGGCTTATTTCGAGATTTTCGACAACGATGGCATCAATGGTCCAAAAGCGAAGCGTTCAGAGGTGTTTTATCTCGTTCTGCCAACAACAGAACAACTTGATTCCATCGCCGATAACACTGAAAATCAGATACTTAACAACCTCAACCAGCGTTCCGATGAGCTTCAAAATCTTCGTAAGGACATAGAAGACATGCTTCGCGACCTGATGTCGAAAAAAGATCTCGATTGGAGCGACAAAGAGAAGATAAAGGAGCTTCTTGAGAAGCAGAAAGAAGTGCAGGAAGAGTGGAACAAGATTCAGGAAGAACAGAAGGAACTATCAGATTTTATTAAGGAAAACGAGCTTTTCAACGAAGACCTGATAAAGAAACAGGAAGAGATTAATAAACTCTTCGAGGAGGTCATCCCTGACGAGATGAAGAAGCTGATGGATGAGATTGAGCAGCTTTTGAGCGAGATGCCGCGCGAGCGTATGCAGGACATCATGAAAGACCTCAAGAAAAACAACGAGGCCATGCAGCAGATGATGGACCGCAACCTCTCGCTTTTGGAACAGTTGAAGGTGGAAAAAGACATGAACCAGATTATGGACGAGATGCAACAACTCGCCGACGAGCTGATGAACAACACCGACTCTATCTCAGCTCAAGACGCTGATAATCAACTTGATCAACTTGAAAAACAACTCGATTCCATAATTGAAAAGAATCAGGAATTGAGCGATCCATTCGACATCGACAAAGACGAAAAGTCATTCGAAGAAGCACAGCAAGACCTTGAAGAAGCTGAAGAATCGGAAGAATCAGGCGACCAGGAGAACGCGCAACAAAAGAAACAGAAAGCCGGCAAGAAAATCAAGGAGATGTCGGAAAACATGATGTCGCTGATGATGGGCGGCGGTATGGACCAACTCGCTGAAGACGCGCATCTTGTAAGGATTCTACTCGAAAACGTGGTTCGCTCGTCGCACGCTGAAGAAGCTCTCATGAACGAAATCGGCAGCATGAAAAAAGACGACCCGACGGTATCGCAAAAGATCTCGCGTCAAAAAGAGATTTCCGAAAACTTTGTGATGGTGGAAGACTCCTTACGTAAGATGGCAAACCGTCAGACATCGGTTAAAAACTTCGTATTCAATGAGTTACAAATCATCGACCAGCAAACCGAATCGGCAATGAAGGATATTTTGGAGTCAAGATTGGGCTCAGCGACCCAGAAACAACAGCATGCAATGATGTCGATGAACAACCTCGCGCTCATGCTTGCCGAGTCGCTCAACGAGATGGAGTCGATGATGGACGGTTCGAGCAGCAGCTCATGTTCAAAACCCGGGAAATCAAAGGGGAATCAGGGCAAGCCGAAGAGTATGAAGAACATGAAAGACCTTCAAAACCAACTCGGTGAGCAGCTGAAGAAGATGCAACAGCAGATGCAGCAACAGCAAAAAGACGGCACTCCGATGGAAAACATGAGCGAAGAACTGGCAAGGATGGCGGCACAACAGGAACTCATCCGTGAAGGCATGCAACAGATGCTCGAGGAGATGAAAAAGAACGGAATTCTTGGCGACGACGGTATCAACCAGATCATCAAAGACATGGAAAAACTCGAGGAAGACATTGTAAATAAACGCATTACGAATCAGACGATAAGGCGCAACAAGGACATCATGTCGCGAATGCTTAAGGCTGAGAACGCACAGCAGGAACGTGAGAAAGAGGAGAAACGCAAGTCTGATGAATATAAAGGACCTGAAAAAGGTCATAACATTGATGAACTGAGATATGAGGAGAGCATCAAGAAGCAACAAGACTTCTTACGCACGAATCCTATTGAGTATCAACCGTTCTATAAACAAAAGATTAACGAATATTTCTTTAAAAAAGATGATAACGTTTCAAAATATCGACATTGAGATGCCCTCGCTGAACCAGCGTCTGGCAAAGGAATGGATCGAAGAGTTTGTCGCGTCTTACGGCAAGAAAATCGGCGAGTTGTACTACCTTTTCTGCAGCGACGAATACCTCCTGGAGTTCAACCAGAAGCGCATGAACCATGATTTCTACACCGACATCGTGACATTTCCGCTGAACGACTGCGAGGAATATCTCTCGGGCGAGTTTTACATCAGCATCGACCGCATCAAAGACAACGCCGAGCAGATGGGAAAGCCTTTCAAGGACGAGTTTCACCGTGTTTTGGCACACGGAGTGCTGCACCTGATAGGCTTCAAAGACAAGACTGATAAAGACGCCGCGATTATGCGTGCGCAAGAGGAAAAATGTCTCGCAATGCGACGTAACGAATTTTAAATCAATGAATTACAAATAATGTTCCACGTGGAACACTCGAAGATATGATATTTGAAAATTACGATGTGATAGTGGTCGGGGCAGGCCACGCAGGATGTGAGGCGGCAGCAGCGGCGGCAAACCTCGGCAACAAGACCTTGCTCATCACCATGAACATGAGTTTCATGGCCGCGATGTCGTGTAACCCCGCCGTGGGAGGCATTGCCAAAGGACAGATAGTGCGCGAAATCGACGCGTTGGGCGGACAGATGGGCATCATCGCCGACAAGACCATGATACAGTTCAGGATGCTTAACAAATCGAAAGGTCCCGCTGTGTGGAGTCCGCGCGTACAAAGCGACAAGGCAGCGTTCTCAGCGGAATGGCGTAACACCCTCGAACACACTCAAAACCTTGAGTTCTGGCAAGACCACGTCGACGGATTATTGGTGGAAGGCGACAAGATAAAAGGCGTCCACACCATGATGGGCGGCGACGTGCATTCCAAGACCGTCATCCTGACCAACGGAACATTCCTCAACGGTAAAATTTTCATCGGCGAGAAGTCGTTCTCGGGCGGCAGAATAGGCGAATCGGCAAGTCACGGAATAACAGAACAACTCGTCGAACTGGGTTTTGAAGCCGACAGAATGAAGACAGGAACACCGGTGAGAATCGACGGTAGAACCATCGACTTCAGTAAGCTGGCAGAGCAAAAAGGCGATGAGGAGATAACAGGATTCTCGTTCATGAACGTGGAGAAGCCGCTCAAACAACGCTCATGCTATATCGCCTACACATCGTTAAAGGTACACGACATCCTGCGCAAAGGATTCGAGAAATCACCGATGTTCACAGGCAGGATTCAAGGCAAAGGACCGCGTTACTGTCCGAGCATCGAAGATAAAATCGAGCGTTTTGCAGGCAAGGACTTCCATCAGTTGTTTGTCGAGCCGGAAGGAGCCACCACATGCGAGTATTATCTCAACGGATTCAGTTCCTCATTGCCTGAAGACATACAATATGAGGCTTTGCGCAACATCGAAGGCTTTGAAAACGCCAAGATTTTCCGTCCGGGATACGCCATAGAATACGATTTCTTCCCGCCGGATCAGCTGTATCACAGCCTGGAGACACATAAGATTCATGGCTTGTTCTTCGCTGGACAAATCAATGGTACCACAGGCTATGAAGAGGCTGCAGCGCAAGGTCTGATGGCTGGCATCAACGCCCACAGACACCTTCACGATGAAGAGCCTATTGTCATCCGCCGTGACAAGGGCTATATCGGAGTTCTCATCGATGACCTCATCACAAAGAGTGTCGACGAGCCATACAGAATGTTTACAAGTCGCGCGGAATATCGTATTTTACTGCGTCAGGACAATGCAGACGCACGATTGACACCATTAGGATATAAAATCGGCCTCGCCACACAGGAACGTTACGACAGATTTTTGGACAAGCAGCAACGTGTGCAGGATATGGTGCAGTTTCTTAAAGATACAAACGTCGCACCAGAGGAAATCAACGCACTGCTGGTGGCAAAAGAAACGCCAGAAATCACCGGAAAGACACGTTTCGCGCATGTGTTGACACGTCCACAGATTAGCCTGATGGAAATCATGGAAAACGTGGAGTCATTGAAAGGTAAATATGACCTCGCCGACGAGATGACACGAAGTGTCATCGAGGAGGCGGAGATATTGGTGAAATACGAAGGATACATTGAAAAGGAACGCGAAGTCGTCGACAAACTGAAACGCCTTGAAGACGTAAAACTGAGTCCTGATTTCGACTATAACGCTCTGCACTCGCTGACTATCGAGGCACGACAGAAACTGACTAAACACAAGCCGCAGACGCTGGGACAAGCATCACGTATCAGCGGAGTTTCGCCTGCCGACATCTCGGTGTTAGCAGTTTTCTTGGGGAGATAACCAATAAAATGTTCCACGTGGAACAATTTTTGAGAATAACAATAAAATAAAGATATCATGAGCACTAAATGCCCGTTTTGTGAATCAGAAAACACCAGGTCTTACCTGAAGTTGAAAGACTATTTCCTCTCTCAGGAAGACTTCGAAATCGTCGCGTGTGACGACTGCAAGCTGCTTTTCACCACACCACGACCCGATAAATCCGTCATCGGAAAATACTACAAATCGGAGGATTATCTCTCTCACAACGAGCATAAAAAAGGACTCGTGCCATGGATTTACAACCAAGTAAAGAAAGTCAACATCCGCAATAAATACGATATTGCTTGCGGCGACCGCATCAAACCGCATCTTCTCGATTTCGGCTGCGGCGTAGGCGATTTTCTGCATTACGCACAACAGAAAGGATGCGAGATATTGGGTTGCGACTTGAGTGAAGATGCTAGAAAATATGCTTCGGAAAAACTTGGTAAAACCATAGTCACGCCTGAGGAAATCTTCACTCTCCCCCACTCCACTTTCGACGTAATCACGATGTGGCATGTGCTCGAACATATCGACGACCTGCATTTCCAGACAGAACAGTTGTACCGCCTGTTAAAAGACAATGGCCGATTAGTGATTGCAGTGCCTAATTATATGTCGTACGACGCACAGTATTACAAAGACAAATGGGCTGCATACGACGTTCCGCGACACTTAAACCATTTTCATAAAGAGTCGCTGCAAAATGTTTTTTCCGGAAAATTTGAGCTTGAAAAAATCCATCCGATGAAATGGGACGCATATTATATCTCAATGATGAGCGAAAATTACATCGGCAAGGGTAACTCTTTCATCAAAGGAATACTCACCGGTTGGAAATCGAACCGCAAAGCCCGTAAGACAGGAGATTATTCAAGTTTGATTTACGTTTTCCACAAAATTTGATTTTAGCCCATTTTTAGCCGTTTTAAGGCGTTTTTGATTTAAAATGTCCCGTACATTAAAAAATTCCTGAAAACGTCTTAAACAAAAGCAAATTTTGGAACGATTTTTGTTAAAAATTGAGTTATGAAAAAGATTCTTATCATACTTATCGCAATAGCGCTTATCGCCGTCACGGTTTTCGTCCACCAACGGAACGAAAGCAACGAGAACGCCGAGATGGAGCGTTTCGCACAAATCATCGCCGACGAGACCGACCTTGATTTTGAAAAAGCAACAATCGGCATATTAAGTCAAATCAAAAATGACGAATTATTAAACTCGTGGATTAGCAACGGCAACGTTCCGAGCGACGACAGCATCCTATCCTATTTCGATAAGAAATATTTTAAAAATAACGATTTATATAAATTTTACAACCGCACGCTTACAGTCTGCGACAGCAATACAATAATCGAGTATTTCGACATTGGCATCCACTGCGAAGTGTCTTATCGCGACATGTTATCGGAATCAAAGCAAATAAGCGAGTATTTGTATCATTATGACGATGCGACTTCCGATATTTATTATGTTGCGAAAATCGAAATTGACAGATTCAAAAATCTATATATTGAGTTTTATAAAGAAAAGATTTTCAATAAATTAAGTGTCGATACCGATGCAACGAAGAGCAACTATCTCATCATTCCTAATCTGAAAAACTACTCGATAGCAATCTATAACGACGATATTCTGTTTTATAAATTAGGCAATTATCTTTATCCGAATAATATCAATAATTTCATCTCAAAAGATGATGGTATCCACAAAGGCAAAAACTATAAACATCTGATTCTCAATGATTTTGATAACAATAAAACCGTTGTCGTCACAATTGAATCAGTGCGTTGGATGAAATATGCAACGCCATTTTCGCTCATTTTCATCGTATTGCTCCTCTCCTATTTCATCTACACCTATTTTGAAAACGATCGTAAAAGCATCTTCAAGCACAGTTTCCATGGCAAGATGCAGCTCATGATACTGGTGATTCTGGCAATCGCGTTTTTCGTTATTGGCCTTGTCTCATATCTGTTTTTGAGAAACAATATTATGAAAAAGACTCAGATTTCTCAATATAAACAGGCAAACATCATCAGAAACAACTACGAACAAAATCTATACATAAGAGGACTTCAAGATCCTGATTTCATTTGGAACATGGCGGATTCTTATGTCTGCGACATCAATATTTACGATCAGAATGGTCATTTGATATGCTCATCGTTTGAAAAAAGGATGTTAGGTGAAGCTATCAACAAGGACGCTTTTCAGAATATTGTCGATGAAAACGCCGGATATTTCGTGCAAACCGAGTATTATAAAGGCGAGAAAAACACTTCCTACTACTTCCCTATCCTTGACGACAACAACGATATCGCGGCTGTTTTAAATGTCTTATACTTCGATTTTAACTCTGAGTATGACGACCAACTCTCTAATTTCGTAATCAACTATATCAATATTATCATTGTTCTGTTCGGAATCTCTTCAATAATTGTGATTTTCATAACGCGAAAGACACTTAAACCGTTGAAAATCATTGAGGAACAGCTGGGAAAAATCAGTCTTGACGGAACAAACGAGCCTATTGATTTCAAAGGACACGATGAGATTGCCGCGTTGGTTGAGCAATATAACAAGATGTGCAGGCAACTTGAAATGGCGGCTAACAAGCTTGCACGCAACGAACGCGAGAACGCATGGCGCGAGATGGCTCGCCAGGTGGCGCACGAGATAAAGAACCCGCTCACCCCGATGAGACTGAACATAGAATATCTGCAGATGCTTTGGGACAGAAAAGACCCGAAATTCGAGGAAAATCTGAAAGAGACTCTCAAATCGCTGCTCGAACAGATTGACACTTTGTCGAAGATAGCTACAGCATTTTCAGACTACGCAAAAATGCCTGAAAACATGCCAACAACATTTGATCTCGGCGAGCTTTTGAAAAACACCATCAAAATATATGATGTTGAAAAAAACATCACTATCTCTTTGATTTACAATGACAAGGAAGAGTGGGCGATATTCGCTGATAAAAACAACCTCGGCCGTGTTTTTGGCAATATCATCAAAAATGGAATTCAGGCAATAGGTAACGAAGCGGGACATATCGAAGTGATTCTCAACAGATTAGGGGAGAAGTATAGGATACAAATCTCTGACAGCGGCTGTGGAATCAAAGAAGAAGACAAAAAGAAGGTGTTTTTCCCGAATTTCACTACGAAATCGAGCGGAATGGGAGTTGGGTTATCGGTATCGCACGACATAATCCAAGGCATGGGAGGTAGCATCACATTCTCGAGCAAAGAAGGAATAGGTACAGTTTTCACAATTGATATACCTATTTTAAAAGAAATGTAATATATTTGCAAAAATTTTGTTATTGTAGAGACGCGACATAACGCATCTGTACATATTAAAGATATGAGTTCGAATCCTATAAAAGCCCTGGCGGGCCAGACAGTCATTTACGGCATGGGGACAATCGTGCCGCGACTTCTGAATTATCTTTTGGTGCCATTGTACACGCGCGTGTTCGTCGCCGGAGTATATGGCCAAATCACTGATTTGTACGCTTGGATAGCATTCCTTCTTGCATTGCTAACCTACGGAATGGAGACCACCTTCTTCCGTTATACTCAAAAAGAGAACCCTGATAAGGTCTTCAACAACATTGTTTCGTGCATAATCACCACCACGAGCGTGTTTTTGATTTTATACGTTATTTTCTATAAAAATTTCGCGCATCTCATTCAGTATGAACATAATACGCAATATGTTCTATTCCTTGGAATTATTGTTGCGCTTGATGCCTTGACAGCTGTTCCATTTGCTAAACTGAGAAAAAACAACCAAGCTAAGTTGTTCACTATCATCAAAATAGCAAATGTAACACTCAATATCTGTCTTAATTTGTTTTTCCTGCTCGTCATACCGGAAACGGCATTGGCGATATCGGAAAAAGTGTTTGGTCCACAGGCAGGATTACTCGTTTGGGTGCTGATTTCCAACGTATTATCGAGTTTTTTGAGTCTGCTGTTGCTTCTTCCGCAGTTTAAAGGCTTTCATTTTGAGCTCGACAAGAGCCTCATCCGCCCGATGTTGGCATATTCGCTCCCAATACTTCTCATCAGTCTCGTTGGCATGGTCAATGAGGTGGCTGACAAAATCTTGATAAAATATCTCACACCGATACCTGATGCTGAAACGCTTTCAGAGCTAAGTATGACAGGGGAGGAGTACGCACTTCAGCAGCTTGGCATCTATGGGGCCAACTTCAAACTTGCTGTGCTGATGACCATCTTCATCCAGATGTTTCGTTACGCATCAGAGCCGTTTTTCTTCAGCAAGGCTAAAGACCGCAACGCACCAGAGCTTTACGCCAAGGTGATGACATATTTTGTCGTTTTCTGCCTGTTGATTTTCCTTGGCGTTATGCTTTATAAAGATGTTTTAAAGTATTTTGTCGGTTCAGAAGGCAGCGATTATCACGAAGGATTAGTAATTGTTCCTATAGTATTGATTGCCAATATGTTCTATGGCATTGTGTTTAACCTTTCGATATGGTTCAAGCTTACCGACAGGACGTTTTCCGGCACTATCATCTCAATCATAGGCGCTTCAGTCACATTGCTTTGTCTGTTTGTGTTGGTGCCGCAAATCGGCTATCTCGGTGCCGCAATCGCTCATCTTGGCTGCTACACCGTGATGATGCTGGTTTCGTATTTCTGGGGACAGAAAGTGTTCCCGGTGCCATATCAGGTCGGAAGAATCGCCATGTATATGATTTTTGCCATCGGATTATATCTGTTAAGCACCATGTTTGGCGATTTCAGTCTCGCTATCAGATTGACACTCAACACATTATTGATATTGGTTTATCTTGTAACAGTATTTGTTTTTGAACGTAAAAATCCATTGAAAATATGAAATTACAGATTGTAAATAAATCAGACAACGCCATGCCTGCATACGAGACCATGAACTCGGCTGGTATGGATTTGAGAGCGTATCTTCCTGACGGTGAATTAGTTATAAAACCAATGCAACGTGTTTTGGTGCCTACCGGATTATTCATGGAGATACCAGTCGGATACGAGGGACAGGTTCGTCCACGCAGCGGTTTGGCAATCAAGAGCGGCATCACCGTCTTGAATTCGCCAGGCACCATCGACGCTGACTACAGGGGAGAGGTGAAGGTGATTTTAATCAACCTGTCGGATGTGGATTTTGTGATTAAGAGCGGCGACAGAATCGCACAGCTGGTCATTGCAAAACATGAGCAGATGGAGGTGGTTGAAGTCGAGACATTAAGTGAAACAGAACGCGGTGCCGGAGGTTTCGGACATACAGGAAAATGTTAACAGTAGGGATTAGGAATGCCTTGTCATTACGGGATTAGAATTATTATGAAATACAAATTATTATTTGTTCTATTATTTATTTCAAGCAGCGTTTTCGCACAAAACGATTTTCTTGGCGAGGCTTCGAATGACACTCTTGTCGTGAAGCAAGACATGGCGAAGAATGCAGAGTATTTCTCGCAAGGCTTGGAGGCAAAATACAATGAAAACTTCCCTGTCGCCATCTATAATTTCGAGCAGGCATTGAAGTTTTACAACGATGACGATGCATCGATGTATGAGCTTTCGGCATTGTATTTGGCAAGCGGTCGCGAAACCGAGGCTATGTCAATGATTCAGCAGGCTGCCGAACTACAACCTGATAACAAATGGTATCAGATACGCTTGGCGCAGCTTTATATGCAAAACGGTGACTATCAGTCGTTTATGACAATTTACGACAAGCTTCTTCAAGACGACCCTGACAATTTGGATTACCTTGAAGCTTATATTGACGCGCTTCTCCGCATCGGTGAATTCGACAAAGTGATTGAGAAACTTGACATCGTTGAGCAGCAGATTGGCAAAAACGAGATGATTTATCTGCAGAAAATCCAGATTTACGACGAGCAGGGGAAAAAGGACAAAGCCGTCAAAGAACTTGAGAATCTGGTAGAGTTTATGCCCGACAACACTCGTTACAGAGCTATGCTCGCCGAGGCTTACCGAAAGTTGAAACGTGACAAGGATGCCTATCAACAATATCTGAAAATCAAGGAGTTAGATCCAGAAGACAAGTATATCAACATTTCTCTGATGGATTATTACCAAAGCATGGGCGAGGTTGACAAGGCTTTTGAGGAGTTTATTGCAGCTATAAAAAACAAGAACCTTGACTTTGAGACAAAGTCGCAGATTTACGATTTCTGGTTTCAAAACAAGTCTGACAAAGATGCCGCCGACGATGCTGAAGTGGCTGGAAAAGCCTTTATCGAGACGCATCCCGACAAGTCGTTAGGCTATTACATCATGGGCACGGTCTGCTATAATGCCAACAATTTCACGGAAGCAAAAGAATATTATCAGAAGGCGCTTGAACTCGACAGCAAAAACTTCGTCACTCTTTACCAATTATCACTTTGTGAAATTGAATTACATGATTATCAATCAGTTATAGAAGTAACTGATAAAGCTATTTCATTGTATCCTGAGCAGCCATTGTTCTATTTATTCCAAGGAATAGGGTATTTCAACCTGAAAGACTACGAAAGCTGTGTGAAAGTGCTTGAAAAAGGTCGTAAACTATCAGCAAATAAAGAGCTTACAGCGAATTTCGACACTTACATTGGAGACACTTACAATCAGTTGAATAACAAGCAGAAAGCTTACGAGGCTTACGACAGAGTTCTGAAATCAGACCCGAACAATATCTATGTCCTGAACAATTACGCTTATTACTTATCGCTTGATAATCAAGACCTTGAGCGAGCATTGCAGATGTCGGCAAAGACAATAAAAGCCGAGCCGAAGAATCCTACGTATCTCGACACTTATGCTTGGGTGCTTTACAAACTCGAGCGTTATCAGGAAGCGAAAAAGTATATGGACAAGGTTTTCAAGTACGACAAAAATCCTAATGGCGTGAATTATGAACACCTTGGCGATATCTTGTATAAACTTGGCGACACGAAAAACGCTGTGAAAAATTGGAAGAAAGCCAAGAAACTGGGCGATGTCTCGGAGTTTATAGACCAAAAAATAAAAGACGAGAAACTTTATGAATAAAAGGATTCATATAATATTGGTTTTCAGCGCATTAGCATTGCTATTCGTCGGAACAAGCTGTTCTTCAAAGAAAAAGATGACGAAGACGAGCCTGCGCGAATTCACTGCAACCCGTATAATCCAAGAGGTGGAGAACAACGCATTTGATTTCGACGATTTTCAGGCAAAAATCAGCGTAAAAGTCGATACCGATGATAAAGATTTCAACGTGAAAGGACAGCTGAGGATGAAAAAGGACAGTATCATCTGGACAAGCATCTCTCTGCCTTTGGGACTCGAGATTGTGAGAGTGAAAATCGAGCCTGATTCGGTGTTTTTTCTCAACAGAAACGACAAAACATACCTCCGCGAAAGTATCGAAATGTTTAACGACAACTCTATAATGACCGAGTCGCTTCAGTTTTTGCAGTCGGTTTTGGTTGGCAACGTCATGGATATTCATGATAATGACAATTATAGAGTGGAAATCGATGATGGACAATATAACTTGTTGATTTCCAAGAAGAAAAAAAGCATTTGGATTGATCCACAGCTGTTCAAAATAACTAAATATTACATTAAAGAACATCATGACGGCAAGCGCAAGATCGAGATTCAATACTCTGATTTTGTGAAAGTTAACGAAAAATACATCCCGACACGAATCATCATCAACATTCACGGCGACCTTAGCCTAAAGGCCGTAATAAACTATTCGAACATTAGTGTCGGCGACAATATCGACTTCTTTTTCAACGTTCCTAAAAAGTACGAACGCATCTACAGATGATGAGAAAAATTACATATCATTTCCTGTTTGTATTGATGTTTTTCAGCATCAATGTGATATGTAATGCCCAGAGTGTCAATGACTTGGAAAAGCAAGTCAATAAATTACAGAGCGAAATCAAGACATCGCAAAACCTGCTGAAAAAGACATCAAAAAACAAGGAGACGACCATCAGGGAAGTTGAACTTCTGCAGACGCAGATTAAGAAACGTGACGATTTAATCAAGACATACGAGAAGCAGATTGCGATTCTTAACAAAGAGACAAAAGGCTATAAAAACGATGTGGCCAATTTGCAGAATGAGCTTGAGAAAAACCGCAAAGAATACGCTGACTTACTCGTGATTCATTATCGTAACAGAAACAGTCTCAATAACTTATTGTTTATCTTTTCTTCAGACGATTTCAACCAGGCAATCAGAAGAATGCGTTACATACAGCAGTTTAACGACCTTCTTAAGCACAAAATGACAGAGATTGATGAGACAAAATCTGATATCAAAAAGCGAATAGATAAAAATGAAAGCGATAAAAAACGTCTTGAGAAACTCAACAATACCCAGAAAAAAGAGCGTGACGAGCTTAATAAGGACAAAAAACAGCTTAACGATAAGATTGCGAAGCTGAAAAAACAGGAAAAAACAATTAAAAACGACATAGCGCAGAAGGAAAAGGAGACGAAGAATCTGCAGGCTAAGATCAAGAAAATCATTGAGGAAGAGCTTGCAAAACGCAAAGCCAACGCTGAAATTGACACAAAGTTAGCGGAGAAGTTCGAGAGCAATAAAGGCAAGCTTCCTTGGCCGGTTGCGAGTGGTGTCGTGACGAAAAAATACGGCAAGAACCCGCATCCTACACAGTCGAAAGTGGTGGTCATGAACAATGGCATCGACATCTCTACAGACCAGGGAGCCTATGCTTTATGCGTCTTCGACGGGCAGGTATCGACCGTCTTCAACACTGGTTCCACTAATGTTGTTATGGTGCGACACGGCACATATTTTACGCTATACGCCAATCTGGACAAGGTTTTTGTGAAGTCTGGCAATAAAGTCAAGACAGGGGAGAAGTTGGGGCTGATTCACACCGGAGCCAGCGACAATGTGACAATTCTGCATTTTGAGGTTTGGAATGACAAGAATAATACTAATCCTGAGATATGGCTGAAATAAAGGAGAAGATGGATAAAACAAAGAAGATAAGGATGATTTTTAGGATATTATTGATAATCAGTGTATTATCAATAGGTTGTGCATCGTGTTCGAGTTCGTATCATTCGTCGAGGCATGGATGTGATTGCTCAAGATGGAGATGATATAAAAAAAAGAGACGTTTCATGAAACGTCTCTACAATGTGTCGGGATGACAAGATTCGAACTTGCGGCCTCTTCGTCCCGAACGAAGCGCGCTACCGGGCTGCGCTACATCCCGAACCCGATTTTTTCGGACTGCAAAAATACAACTTTTTTTATTATCCTAAACAAATTTTTAAATCTCTTTTTGTTTTTTTTAAAGAATATACTAAAATCAGTCTCGAAGTCTTTCCCTTCTAAGGCCTGATTTTAGTATATTCTTTAAATAATGTGTTTTTGTCTTTAGTCATCATTGTTTGTTACAGATTCTCATTTCGATTTTCCTTTCCCAAACAAGTAGCAACGACATCGCCCAGCGCGAGAGGAGCATCCAAAGGAAACTGCCGCCCATGGCTGTGAAGAGCAGCAAATCCTCAAGGTTACTGTGAGAGACGCAGATATGGTGGTTTAAGATGTCGTTTTCATCTTTGGTAGTGCTTCCGTGTTCCGTTTCATCAATCATGACAGCGGCGCCGTAGGCGAGACCGAGGGTGTTGGCGACAAGCCAAAGAAACGCTGTGCGAGGCGGTAAACCAAAGAAAATCATCACAGGTTTAAGGAAGTTGGCGATGTGGTTAATGATGCCGAATTCGTTGAGAATGCGCTGCAAAAGTGTAAGCAGATACACCAAAACTATCATCAGGCCGACGGTGCGAAGGGTGCGAATGGCCCAACTTTTCAGCATCATCACAAAAGTGACATTTTCTGCTGTGACCAGATGCGATTCGCTTGCGACAAACTCACCAGGCATGATTTTGTTTAAAACAAAAGCCAAAATGAATGCCGACAACGTCCTGATAATCACAATTCTGATGGCTGAAGAGCCGGTTTTTGCCTGCACTGTGGTCTCTACTATCATGTTGTGAGAGCAGAGAACCATAACAGCAAGGATTGTAGCTTCGCGCATGCTTAACTCGAGCGTGCTCATTACCGCCATTGCGGTGTAACAGTTAACGAAATAGCCAGAGACGTAAGCTAATGCCGCTTCACCAGGGAGTCCGAAGCTCGAAAACACCGGTGTCAGCAACGCTGAAATCCATTCGATGACTCCGAAATACTGTAAAAGCATGATGGCAAAAGAGACGCCAATCATGATTTTGGTTAGCCACCAGATGGTTTTCAGCGCGCTTGGAGTAGCAGAGCGCACACAAGAAAGCATGCGCTCTGTAAATGTCTTGTTTTCCGCCATTTTACTCAACAATTGTCATCTCGTCGATGAGGCGTGTACAGCCGGCATATTTGTCGATGAGGAACAAAACGTAACGGATGTCGACGCTGATATTTTTGCATATCGACGGGTCGTAGACGAGGTCGCTCATCGTGCCTTCCCATGTGCGGTCGAAGTTCAAGCCGAGCAACTGACCTTCAGCATTGAGAATAGGGCTACCGCTGTTGCCGCCAGTGGTGTGGTTGCCAGCGATGAAAGCGACATGCATTGTGCCGTCTTTGTCGGCATAGCGACCGAAGTCTTTCTTATCGTAAAGCTCGTGTAATCTGTCGGTTACGACGTAATCGTAGATGTTTGGATCCTCTTTCTCCATGATACCGTCAAGGGTAGTGTAGTGACGATATGTGACAGCGTCTTTCGGCTTGAAACCGCCCACCTTGCCGTAAGTCACACGGAGAGTGAAGTTAGCGTCAGGATAGAGATTTCTTTCAGGGAAAACCTCAGGAATCATTTTCATCTGGCCTTCCATGTAAACACGGCGCAGGTTATTGATGCGGTTGTTGCATTCTCTCGATTTTGGCATAACATTCTCAACATAGAAGTCCATCATGCTGTTAACAGCAACAACAGCTGGGTCTTTCGCAAGTTTCTTAGCTTTTGAAACCTTGAATTCATCGAGAAGTTTATTGACTTTTTCCTCTGAAGTTAAAATTGATTTGGCAAAGAGATATTTCACATAATCCTGAACCTCGCCATTGTAATTTGTCTCAATGTCATTAAGAATGGTAGGGCGGAAATTGGCTGGCTGCTCTTCGATATAAACCTTAAGCATCTTCACTGCCACTTCTTCGTCGATAGGCTGGTAATAATCCTTGAAGAATGCTGCTGATGTTTGTCTTAAATCATTTATCAACTCGTCGATTTCCTCTTGTGGAGTACCCTTTGTCACCTCAGCAAGCTTTGCGAAATTGGCAGCAAAATCAAGAAGTTCAATCGAAAGACCAGCCTCGGTGAGATATGTTGTAGCCATGCGATATTTCTCATATTCGGCATAAACGGTGTCGAAATCGCGGAGAGCATGCATGTATTTCATGCGTGCGCGAGTCTCCTGGCACCAGTTGATATAAGCCTCTTCAAAAGCCTTTTTCTTTTCAATTCCCTTGAAACTGCGGATGCCTTCGATGACGCCCATCCATTTTTTCCAGCCGTTGCCGAGACCTGCGTGTTTTGAAGCGTACTGGATTCTCACCTTCGGGTCTTTTTCCTGATATTTGTTATAAATGTCGAGAATCTGAGTGCGGAGGTCGACCACGACAGGATAAATGACGTTAGCTTCTTGATTTACGGCCACTGAAGGCAGATATTCGTTGGTGCGTGCAGGATATCCGAACACGAAGGTGAAGTCGTCTTTTTCAACGCCTTTCAAAGAGATAGTGAAGTGATAATCAGGTTTATACGGAACGTTGTCTTCGCTGTATTCAGCAGGTTTGCCGTCTTTGTTGACATAGATTCTGAATATTGAGAAGTCGCCGGTGTGACGAGGCCAAACCCAGTTGTCGGTGTCACCGCCGAACTTACCGATGTTTGAAGGTGGAGCGCCGACCATGCGGACGTCTTTAAACACCTCGTTATACATCAGAAAGTATTGATTACCAAGGTAGAATGATTCGACAGACAATTCATATTCAGTATCTTTCTGTGCTTCTTCAATGATACTTTTGATATGTTTTTTGATGATGACGGCACGTTCCTCGTCGCTTGTCTCGTCGGTGATGTTTTCCAAAACTCTGTCGGTGACATCGACCATGTTTTTCAGCATGATGGCTGTGAGACCGGGGCAGGCGAGTTCCTCTTCAGGAGTCATTGCCCAGAAGCCATCGGTGAGGTAGTCGTGTTCGACGGTAGAGTGTTTCTGAATCCAGCCGTAGCCACAGTGATGGTTGGTGAGTAGAAGACCCTGTTCGCTGACGATCTCGCCAGTGCAGCCGCCTCCGAAGAGCACCACGGCGTCCTTCATTGAGCTGTGATTGATTGAATAGATGTCGTCGGCAGTGATTTTCATGCCCATAGCCTGCATGTCGGCTTCGTTACGCTGAAGCAAAGCAGGAATCCACATGCCTTCGTCAGCACGGACGATGGTGCTGAGGCAGAGGATAGTGACTAATGTTAATAATGTTTTCTTCATATTTAATCGTGATGATATTGTTCTCCTTTTAAAATCGTGAACGCGCGATAGAGCTGCTCCGTGAAGACGAGTCGGACCATCTGATGCGAGAACGTCATCTCCGAGAGACTGATTTTCGCGTTGGCGCGGTCGTAGACCTCCTGCGAAAAGCCATATGGACCGCCGATGACGAATACGAGGCGTTTGCATCCAGTGTTCATCTGACGTTCGAGCCATTGCGAGAAGCCGCGCGATGAGAATGTCTTGCCGTTCTCGTCGAGAAGTACTATCTCGTCACCTGCCATGAACTGCGCCAGAAGCAGTTCGCCTTCGAGTTTTTTCTGCTGCGCCTCCGACAAAGTCTTGCGGTTTTTGATGTCGGGAATGACCTTCATCTCGAACTGCACATAATGCTCTAACCGACTGATATACTTAGAGATACCAGTCTCGAGATAAGCCTCGTCAGTCTTTCCTATCACGAGCAACACGATTTTCACCTTGCAAAAATAATAAAATTTTTAGTTGCTGGCGCATGCAACCGTAGCTACACTTATTTTTATTCCTTCGACCTGCAACAGAGCCTTGCCTGCCGACATCAGGGTGGCGCCAGTGGTGAGCACATCATCGACCAGAAGGATATGTTTTCCAGCCAGTTGCGATGGATTTCTGACTTCAAAAATGTCTTTCACATTTTGATAACGGTCCTCACGTGATTTCTTTGTCTGGGTGTCGGTAAAGACGCTCCTCACGAGACATTTCTCGGCGATAGGAACGTTCATGATTTCAGAGATTCCTTCGGCGATGACATGACTTTGATTATATCCGCGTATTTTTTCTTTTTTAGGATGGAGTGGGATAGGAACAATACATTCAATTCCTTGATAATCAGTTGCTTGAATCAGACTTTTCCCTATTTCCTGACCTAAAAATATGCCGTTTTCACGACAATGGTGATATTTCAGACCGTGAATAAGATGCTGCACTTTGCCCGTCTTGCTGAAGAAAAATTCCGCCATCACTGCATGAAACGGCATCTGACCGTAGAACATCTGTGCGAGAGGATTATCAGGGTTTGTTTCGTAATGTGTTTTGGGAAAAAGGAAACGGCAGGTGGTGCAGACGGTGTCTTCGCCTTCAAGAAGGATATTTCCGCAAGCGGCGCAAACACGCGGAAAAAGCAAATTAATAATGTGTTTTAATAGTTTCATAAAATTTGTTTTTGTGTAGGGATGTGGCGCGCCACATCCCTACAATTTATTTTTTCAATACCGCTGACTTCACCTCAATGCCGTCGAGTTTGCCGAGCTGGCCGGTGAGGGAGCCAATCTCGTCAGTGGTGCCTTCCACAACGAGGTTAATGAGGCTCATTCCTTCGGTACGAGGCAACCCGAGGCGCCCGATCACGATATCGGAATGTTTCGAGATAATCGCATTGACACTCGGTGCCGACTCACGGTTTTCGATTCCGATGATGACTGTCCCAATTCTTTTTTCCATAACTTATTTTTTATGCGAAAGTCTGTATTCTGTCAATGACATCGTGTATCTTTCACGGAAGAGTTTTTGCAGGTTACGCGGAGTGAGTCCCACTTTTTTAGCGACGTCGGCGACTTTCATGTCAGGATTTTCGCGAAGCAATCTGCAAGCTTCCAAAAGACACTTTTCATTTTCGTAATCTTCCTTGATGTCATCCGATATCGCGTTTTGTTTCGTCTTTTCATCAATAAACTTCACAAGCGCGGCGTTTTTCTCCGTCAGTTTTTTCTTTTGGAAGACGGAGTTATTATACAAGAAAACTATAACCAGCAAGGCTACAAACATCAATACTATGATGATATTTTGCATGCGGTTTAACAGAGTCTGACGCTCAATCTCCATCTGTTGTTCCTGGGCGCGATAACGTGCAGCGTAATCGTGGGCATTACTCTCTTGAAGATCGTTATTAAGCAGTTTGCTTAACTCAGAATGACGTTTGATGTACTTATAAGCCAAATGATACTGTCCGCTAGCCTCGGCAGCAACAGCGCGGTTAAACAGTATTTGTGAATAAGTCTCGTTTATGGTATCGTCTTTCATATAAGCCTCAACCTCATCATAAATGGCGAGCATCTTGTCGTAATCGCCCAATTTGCACCATGTTGGTGAAATCATCATTCGTCCGTCGAAAGTCTGTCCGTAACGGCTGCTTTCGAAAAGTCTGAGATAATAATGTGCGTTTTTGATATCATCGGTCTCGGCGTATGCTCTCGCAAGGTATGCAAACGCTTTTACGCGGTAAAATCCACAGTAATCCTGCACGTTGGCCGCTTTAGGTTCACGGTATGATCCATCGTGAAAGTCTTCGGTATTCTGTTCGTAATCGTCAACTTTTTCAATTATTTTCTGTGAAACCGGTATGATTTCTTCATAAAGTCCAAACTGTTGCAACACATCCACTTTACGGCGCAAAGCGATAATGCAGGCGTCCATTTCATTGAATCTGCGTGTTCCATCAAGTTCGCTTATCACATAATCGAGTTTTTGCAATCCCTCATCCTGACGACCCAGATAGGCAAGGATAACGCCAATTTCCGCCTCTGTACGCAAAGCCTCAACCACATTTCCATTATCACGGCATAAATTGGCTTTCTCTGTCGACCATTTCAACCATTGTTCAAAGTCTTGTTTTCTACGTGAGATGGAAACCAATAAATCAAGAACTTCTTCAAGGTTATCACTATTTTTGACGTAGTCGCTATGCATCAATGACATACATATCTTCTGAGCAGAATCAAGATGCATACCCTCAAATGTCATCGTGAACACTTTTGCACGATAATACGAGGCTAGATCACGCGACATGTTGCCGACAATTTCCGCCGAATCGATTATCAACAGAGCCCTGGTAGGGTTGTAGTCGTAAACATCCATGGCTGCTTTGGCAGTATAGAGAGTGTCCGAACGACGAAGTTCATGGTATAACTTATTGTTATTAGTGCAACTCATCGTCAGCACAGCCAGAGATATCAGTAATGTATATAGCAATTGCTTCATAGTCAAACAGTTTTACGTTAAAAAAACGGTGCAAAGATAATAAAAAAGTAGAGATGACATCAAATCATCTCTACTTTTTTATCTTACAATAATATCAATTGCCCTTTTTAGTCTATTTTTTCGTTAAAACGATTTTCTTGTTCACAATCTTTCCGCTCTCTGTCTCTCCCTGGATGATGTAGACACCGGTGTTGAGCTGGTTCAAATCATTGCACTGCATGACCTGTCCGTTGACGTTGTAGACTTTTACTATAGTGACGATTTCTTCATCTTCATAGATCTCTTCTACATCAGCTCCCTGACCCATTGTGCCGTTCCAGCCGAAGTTCTGGGCGTAGATGTTGCCGTTGTCGTAGTCATTAGCCCAGGCTATGATGTTTTGTCCATTGTGGAAACCTGAAATGATTTCGGGGTATTCTCTCTTATCTGCGGAAGAGCTCAATTCGGTTTGCCACAACACATTGCCATTCATGTCCATGCCAACCGCCTCAAGGGTGGTGATGGGAACTCCATCATCTACTTGTTTGAAATAGGTCACAGCGAAACCGCTGCCGTCTTCAAAGGAGGAAATTGTTGGTATACTGATAGGTCTGCCATCGTTGTAGAAAACCATGACACCCTCGTCCCAGACGCGCTCGCCG
>Ga0310696_10001806_pt1 | contig 30016 bp, 41 predicted proteins | sample AusTroGonzalo_MG_4_FD_203885 | JGI IMG/M metagenome (GOLD analysis project Ga0310696, IMG submission 203885) | Bovine rumen microbial communities from tropical cattle in Woodstock, Queensland, Australia - Gonzalo_02 (v2) (version 2) | ecosystem: Host-associated > Mammals > Digestive system >... | reverse complement strand
CGAAGCGAGACGGCAAGCCCATTCGCACAACTCGTCTCCCCACGCAGCTGAGAACAATTTTGAGACTTGTTCCGGGGTATAGCACCCTCTTTCGGTCGGTTTCGCAAATAGAGGCTTCACATTCTTCGCTGGGTTCTCCGTGAGGATCCCATCCTTCACGGCAACATCGAGGATCTGTCTGAGCATCGCAAGTTGCTTGGATGCCGTCTGTGGGGTAACTGCGTACTTCTTCGGAACACCGAGCAACCATGTGTTAATCATGGAGGGAGTGATCTCTTGCAGAACCTTAGTGCCGAAGGTGGGGATAAGATACTTTCGGACGTTCCGTCTGTTCGTGTCGGCAAGCATCCGTGAGAAGTGTCCACCTCTTTGCACCTTGTCCTGGATGATTGGGCATCTATCCCAATCGAAGAAGGGTTCGGCAAACTCCTTGAAGGTCTGCCAATCAGACTTGCACCTCTCGTTCAGAAGGTCATGTCTGTCTCTTCTCTCAAGGACAACTTGGAGTGCCTCGGACTTCTTTTTCTCTCCAGTTGTTCTTCTTATTCTCTTGCCGTATCGGTAGACATAATAGTAATAAAAACCATTGCTATGCCTAAAGATAACAAAGTGATCGTCTCTCATTTCTGCCCCCTCACTGTACTCAAAATTGTACTTAATCGATGATTTTCGGGGCTTTTTAAGACAAAAAACCCCCTGCGAAAGAGGCATCTAAATCCTTTTCTGCAAGGGGATTGCGGCCAACTGGACTTGAACCAGCACAAGATTTCTCCCACTAGCACCTCAAAATAGTGAATTACTTTCACCTTTGCCCCTTTCAGACGCTTTAAATGGCCTTTCTTGGACATCAAATTAGCTGATTTCTCTAAATCCTTATTTAAATGCATATAACAAGGGTTTTTATAATTGATAACTGTACTTAATTTTGTACACAGTAAAATCATTATATATAGGCCCCCTTTACTAAACGATTATCCTTGAAGACTTGCAAATTTTTTTGCTCGGCATATCGAGCAACTTGCGTATATTGTTCAAGGTTCCCTCATCTGCAACCGCCAGGAATGGGAGGAACTCCTCTACACTTTCATAGTCTGTCGAGTCAACAAAAAAAATACTTGGATTTACATTAAGTGCGTTACCGAGATTCACGATCATCGTCTGAGACATATCAGACTTCCCGGTCTCTATCTTGGCAATCATAGATCTGTCAGTGTATCCCAATCTGTCTGCCAGTTCCTTCTGTGACATCTCTCGCATTTTTCGGATTTTTCTGACATTCTCTCCGAATCTGCTTGGCATAGGCATTTCCTCCGCAAGGGACTCTATCATACCACATCTTTACGAAAATCAAAGAATTCTTTTGATAAAATCAAAAATAACTGTTGACTCCCCCTCCTTTCGTGTTGTATTTGTTAGAACAGAAGTGTGAGTGACACTCACTAGAGGTTGCAAATGGTTAATTCATCTATGCTCAAGCTGCTCATTAAAAACAAGGGGATCAAGATGGAGGTTCTCGCAAGGAACCTGGGCATCTCCACCACATCCCTCAAGAGTAAGATCGAGGGGAGAACGGACTTCAAGAGCGAGGAGATGTATGCTCTAAAGAATGCCCTCGGCCTCTCGGCACATGACATTTATATGCTTTTTTTTAGGCAAAATAGTGAGTGTGACTCACACATGGAATTGGGGACAAGGGGCAACCCTTTGATTTTTCAAGGATAAAGAGGTTCGTCCTCTGCAAGGGGCGATGGCAACTCGGAAAGACGAGTAGGCAAGGATGCGGTCATAGGTTTTTCGGTTTTCCTGGGGGTTCGACTCCCCCACTTGCCAATAAAAAACCCAGTGCCGTGGGCAACTGGGATGTCAAGCGGAATCTGACATCCAATTATACCACGCACTGGGGAGGAGGACAACACATATGAGTATTTTGGACTACATCCCATTCGGTGCGGAATCCGCAATCACAAGGGAGGAACTGGAGAGGGCTACTGGCCTTCCCGACTCCACGAACCGCATTCTGATCTCAGCTGCGAAGATGGACACCCCCATCGTCTCGACTTGTAGACACAAGGGGTACTTCAGACCGAGGGCAGACAGACCCGAAGAGGTCAGAATGGCAAAAGAATGCCGTGAGGAACTGAGAAAAAAAGCCCTCACAATGTTGGCCCAGTTGAAGGCCCTCGACAACTTCATCAACCCCAGTGGTCAGATGTCTCTCTTTGAGGAGGCCCTCTGATGTTCGTCAACTGCAAAACCGAAAAGGAGTGGTTGGCACAGAGGCTCAATCTTCTGACGGCCTCGGATGCGTCCAACTACATGGACATGAACCCATATGACCCCAACGGCAAGTTGTCGCTTTGGGAGGAGAAGGTCGGCCTCAAGAAAAGGCCCGACATCTCTGAGAAGCCTGCGGTCAAGTTCGGCAAGACGGCAGAGGAGCATCTGAGGGCAATCTTCATGTTGAAGCATCCCGAATTTGAACTCCAGTATGACCAGTTCGGTCTCTACGTCTCGGACGAGCATCCGTTCATGGCCTCGACACTGGACGGACTTCTGCTCAACAAGGCCAATGCGACACATGAGATCCTGGAGGTCAAGACCGGGAAAGTCCACGATGCAAAGGCCCTCAACGATTGGCAGAGCGGAGACCTCCCAATCAATTACTACTGTCAGATTCTTCACCAGTCCGCTTGTCTTCCGTGGGCAATCGGTGTATGGGTCATCGGCCTCATCTCGGTCGAGTGGGACGATACACAGTCATACCTCTTCATACATCACTTCGATGTGAGGGACGAGGGATTCGTGAGGGACAAACGGAAGGTCATCGTCAAAGCCGAGGAGATGGACAAGATGATCAAGACTCGGAGAAGACCGACCATCATAGTGCAGATTTGAGGGGGATTACATGGAAAGGAACACTATGGAACTACAGATCTTCGTTGAACCCGGAAAGGTGACACAGAACTTTGCCGAGTTCAAGGAGATGGTCAAGAAGGAACTTGAGACAAGGTACACAAACATATCCGTGACCGAGGGGAGTCTCAAGGAGGCAAGGGATGCGAGGGCGAGGCTCAACAAGGCCAAGGAATCGTTGAAGGAGTCGATGAGGTCGGCACAGAGGCAGAACGATGAGCCTCTCGTTGTACCCAAGGCCCAGGCCAAGGAACTGGAGACCCTCCTGGACGAGGCAATCCTCGTCCTCGATGAGCAGATAAAGGCAATCGAGAACAAGCGGAAGGAGACCAAATTCGCAGAGGCCCTCTCCATCTACAGAAAGGTCTTTGACGAGCAGACAGACGATGTGAGGAGCCTTGCGGACAAGTGCAAGTGGATCTGTCGGACTGAATGGTCGAACCTCACCTACTCCGCATCCAAGGTCAAAGAGGACTGCGAGAGGGCAGCCTTTGAGTGCAAGTCGGCACTGGCCCTGCTGAAGGGTGAATATGCACCGCAGATGCTTGAGGACTTCAAGGAATACGGCTCCATATCCAAGGCCCAGTTTGAGGGGCAGAGGCTTGAGAGGGCAAAAGAGGACAACAAGGTCTTTTTCAGAACCGAGGACGAGAAACCTCTGAACCCATCCCAGGAGCAGATGTCGGTTCTGACTCCGTTGTCCTTCAGAGAGGTCGAATCGGATGACCGACTGGGGACAATGGCAATCCTATTCAGAGGCAAATTCTATCAGATGAAGTGGCTCCGTCACCTCTGCAAAGAAGAGGGAATAACGATGGAGATCGTCAATAGCAAGAAAGAGGAGAAGAACACATGAGCAGATTTGACAGAGAGAATTCTACAGATATTCAGAGGGTGGAGCCGACTCAGAACGGAATCGCACCGACAGACATGGGGATGCTCTCCCCAATAATGACCCCATCACTCATGAGGGAGATGGCTACCATCTACTCTCAGATGGCTATGGCCCAGGCAAGGCCGAGAGACTATGCGGAAGTGCAACGCAAGTTGAAGAACATCTGTGCGAGGGAATCTCTCGCAGCTGCTTCGGTCTATGCCTATGCAAAAGGTGGAACCGACATCACTGGGCCTTCCATAAGACTGGCAGAGGCAATCGCATCCGTATATGGAAACTTCAAATACGGCTATGAGGTCACGGAGAGGACTCCAGGACAAGGCAAGATTCCGGGCAATAGCAAAATCCGAGCCTACGCATTCGACATGGAGACCAACACACAAGCAGAGAGGGTCTTCGATGTACCTCATTGGAGAGACACGAAGAGTGGTGGATATCCGATCACAGATGCAAGAGAGATATACGAACTTGAAGCCAACATGAGTGCAAGAAGGAAACGAGCCTGCATCCTTGAGATCCTACCGAGGGACATTGTCGAGTATGCCATAGCGGAATGCGAGTTGACATCAAGCACGAAGCTGAACCTAACACCCGAAAGCATCAGCAAGATGGTCAATGCCTTCTCCGAGTTTGGGGTCACAAAAGAGGCCATTGAGGAGTTCATCCAAAGGACTGTCGAATCCATCCACAAGTCACAGTTCATCAGACTGAGGAACATCTACCAGTCTCTGAGGGACAGCATAGCCAAACCCGAAGACTTCTTCAACATGGACACAACCAAGAAGGTTCAGACAGAGGAACCCAAGAAGGCAGAGCCTCAGAAGGAACCCACCCAGGAGGATATGTTCTCCGAGGAGGACTTCAATGCTTGACCGACAGTATCTTCTCGCAATCGACCCCGGAACAACCGCCTCCGGGGTCTGCATAATCCGCAAATGCGACATGAAGCCTCTAGAGGTCGCAAAGATCCCAAACGAAACTGTCTTCAACTGGTTCGTCAGAAAGATGTCCGACCTTGAACTGCACTACATGGATTTTGACTTCTGCATCGAGCGGATGCAGGGCAACGGAATGCCAGTCTCGTCCGAGGTCTTCATCACTTGCGAGTGGATCGGAATCTTCACGCATCACTTCGCATCCTCTATGGGTCTGAGAAGCAAGGTCTCATTCAATCCATACATCTACAGAAGGGACGAATATCGCACACTCTGCGGAAACCTCTATTCACACAACGATAAGGGTGTCAAAGCCTCTCTCGTTGACAGATTCGCATACGGCAAGCCGAATCACGGCAAGGGGAACAAGAAGGACAAAGGTTGGTTCTATGGGTTCTATGCCGACACCTGGAGTGCATATGCGGTCGCAGTCACATTCGTTGACAAGGAGAACAACAGAGCATGAACAGATATGCGAAAGTATACGGCTCGATTTGGTCTGACGAGAGGTTCTCGATGCTCCATACGGACACCAAGCTGCTCTACTTCTACCTCATCAGCTGCAAGAGTTGCAACTCGATAGGTCTCTTCAAATTGGGCAAAGGCACGATCACCGATGAGTTCTGCACCGACATCGAGGGGAACGAGACCCTCAAACCGAATGAACTGGACTACATCATCGAGGATCTGAACCAGTCCGGGATTGCCACCTACAAGAACAGATGGGTGATGTTCAACAACTGGATGAGATGGAATCTGCCGTCCTCTCCTACCCATGTTCCAGGACTTGCCAAGGAGATCAATGACCTCATCTCGCAGAAGCCACCGAAGGACTTTTTGGCAAGGCTTCTGAACTCGATGCAGACCCTTCTTCTCGGTCTTTCGGTCAAGAAGGACACAAGCAAGAAGACCTATTACGCATTGCTGAAGGAAAGCCTCAACATCAAGGTTCTCTCGGACTATTTCGGTGGTGAGGACAGACTGGCACAAGCCTTCAACGGAACATGGAAGGAGACCACTCAGACATCACATGGTAATCACATGATAGGCAAGTGGTCATCACATGATAATCAAGTGCCGAGCAAAGAAGAAGAAAAAGAAGAAGGAGAAGAAGAAGTAGAAGGAGAAGAAAAAGGATATTTTTCTTCTCCGTGTAAGAAGGGAACTGAAGCCGAGATATCCCTTTTCTGTGCGGACGGACAGACTGGAGTTGTGTCTCCGTCTGCCGTCCTCAAGGCCATCAAGGACTATCCGAGAATGGACTTCCAAAAGGTGAAGTCCAAGGTTCAGTCCAGGAGCCTTGTTGATAGACCTAGGGTCGAGGATGTTGACCAGTTCTTCCTTGATGCGGTCAAGGAGGTGGTCAATGTCTGACCTCTTCAACATGGGATACGAAGACCTCATCGAAGAGGCAAGGAACGCAAAGATGAAGACCATCAGACTACTCTCCCTCTTCAGCGGAATCGGAGCGTTTGAGAAGGCACTGGACAACTGCAACATCCCTTATGAACTCGTTGCCTACTGTGAAATCGATAAGTATGCGTCAAAGGCATATTCGGCAATTCATGGAGTGTCTGAGGACAAGAACCTTTGGGATGTCTGCAATGTCGATGCAACGCAGCTGAAGGACATTGATCTGATCAGCTATGGTTTCCCATGCCAGGACATTTCCATCAGCGGAAAGATGCAGGGGATGTTTGACGATGAAGGTGGCTATACCCGAAGCGGTCTGTTCTTTGAGGCACTTAGGATCATCAAGGAGTGCAGACCTAGAATTGCCATTGCCGAGAATGTCCGCAACCTCATGTCCGAGACCTTCCGAGACCAATACCACACAATCCAGGAATCCTTGGACGAGGCAGGGTACACCAACCATGTCTCGATTCTGAATGCCAAGGACTACGGCATCCCACAGAACCGGGAGAGGGTCTTCATCATCTCCATCCGCAAGGATATCGACATGGGTTACATCTTCCCCACTCCAGTTCCTCTCAAGCTATGTCTCAAGGATCTGCTTGAGGACAAGGTGGACGAGAAGTATTACCTCTCAGCCGAGACAGTGAGAGGTTTTGAGGAACATAGGATGAGACAAGAGACCCAGGGCAACGGCTTCGGTTGGTCTCCGACTGAGGGGGGGGGATATGCCAAGAACATAGCTTGCAGTCCTCGCCAAGAGGTAGGGAACTGGATTCTGCAAAGATACGAAGACTTGGAAACTTCAGTCCAAGGCAGACCCAATCAAGATCGGTCTATGATTCGGACGGACTTTCACCTACCCTCTGCTCCGCAGCTGAACACGGAAACATCATGCCGTATGTCGCAGAACCCAGAGGGGGGAAGAGAGGAATAGTTCTGACCAACCAGGGAAAGGTCTTCCAAGGGTACACGGAGATTGCCTTGACCCTCATGTCGAGAGATTACAAGGGATTCGGAAATCAGCAGATGATGGGAATCGAGGAAAGAGAAAGGAAGGAGTGATTGTGACGGAGATAGGAAAGAACCTAAAGGGTTTCACCGATACTGCAACCACCTTGATGGCAAGGGACTACAAGGGTCTCCATGTCTACGATTCGACTGCGGTGATGGAGTTCTCTGATGACGGATAAGCCTTTTCTGATTCTGAGGGGGGGGCAGGCCTTGGTTCGTGAGGCAACGGAGAAAGGCTTTGCCGTTGCAGAGGTGGGAGACTCGATAAACATCGGTTTCCCGGAATCGAAGACGAGACGAGGAAGGGTCGGTCACCAGGTGGCACAGACCCTTCTCACTGGAGACGAGCAAGTGGTTGTTGTTGAGGACAAATGCATTCAAATGGGAATGCTCCGAGATGACATCCCCTTTATTGGCAACTATGAACGGAGCAGAAGGGTTTATGACCCCAACGGAATATCCCCTGCTCTGACAACCAAGAATGGGGGGGGTCAAGAGGTGAAGATAGGTGAAGAGATACAAGGTGAGGTTGATCTCTGCATGGAGACAACGATAAGGGTCAGAAGGCTCACACCAAGGGAGTATTACCGCTTGATGGGGTTCGATGACGAGGACTATGACAAGGCAAGTGCCGTCTGCTCTGAGACGCAACTCTACAAGCAGGGTGGCAATTCGATAGTGGTGAATGTGCTTGAGGGCATCTTCAACAACCTCAAGCCGTATTTCAAGGAGGACAAGGATGTTTGACACTCACACATTCGTGAATTTGGTGAGGGCGATGAGGGAGTCGCAGAGCAAGTATTTCAAGACCAAGGATTGGAATGCCCTCAACGATTCCAAGACCCATGAGAGGATGGTTGACAAGGCCATCAAGGAATATGACGAGGAGCAGGCAAAAGGAGAGAGGCACTGCACCTCAGCCGGATCTGCCGTTTTAGGAGGAATATATGTTTGAGAAGTATTTGGACTTGGATGGGTTCAAGGACATGGGTTCGTCTGATGTCTGCAATGCGACATTGACATTGACCGCAGGAGGGGTTTTCAGAACCTATGAGTTCTTCAAGCAATTCAATGGGTATGTGAAAGGTCTGCGGTTCGCCTTCAACGATTCGGACGGCATTCTCTGCATCATGGCAGAGACAACCGACAAAGAGGAAGAGGCAATCAGTCCTTGGAAGGTCAATGACCTCATCAAGGAGAAGGTTGTTCCTCTGATCATCGCTCACAACGGAGAACTGGAACCTGGATTGAAATGGGTATTCCAGGGTGAAGTCTACAAAAAGGAGAACAAGGCATTCTTCGATATCGTGCATCCGCAGTTCTCCGCAGTTCCGCAAGCAAGGAAAAGGAAGGTGGAAGGATGAGTGATGTTTTAGTCAAAGGCATGAAGCTGCCGAGGTCTTGCTTCAACTATCAAGAGGGTTATTGTCGATTCTATCTCTTGACATATCACGGACTATACCATTGTTCTCTGACCGGGAGCAAGTGTCTCAAGTCGAGGAGACCGAAGGATTGCCCCTTGGTCGAAGTGCCATCGCACGGAGACTTGATAGATAGACAGAAGGCCCTGGAGATGCTGCCTCACATCACAGAACGAGGTTTTGACGAAGATGTGGTTTCAAGCATCCTACTGTCAGCACCTACTGTATTGGAGGCTAACGAATGAGAGAACACAGAAGAATAACCAAGGACGATGTTATAGAGGAACTGAGGACGATGGCTTGCTCATTCTCTGTCGGTGGACACACATTGAACCAACCCCGGTTGGTGGACATTGCCACAAGGCTCTATGACATGGCAGATGTTGTGATGCTGAATCTGACGGACAAGGACGGCTCCCCCACCCCCGATGGTGACAAGACCAATGCGGATGCGATAAGGCACATGACGGACGAGGAGTTGGTTGCGGAGATCTCAAGGCTCCAGGACATCGCAGCTGCCTGCCCCGATTGCCACAGAAAGGCCGGGGTCGAGCGGTTGAGGCTCTACCTCTCAACGAGGGCCAAGACATGACACTGGAGCAACTGAAGCAGAGGTATGACAAGCAGATCGAGGACATCGAGAGGCAGATCGCATTCTACAAGAGACATGACCCGAAGGGATTGAACAAGGTGGTCGGTTTCTACGAAGGGAGACTGTGGGTCTTCAGAAGGTTCAGAAGGGAGTTGGAGGAACTTGAGGGATGAGCAGAAGAGTGATGGTGATCGGCATGGACGGCAAGTACAAGAAGTCTTACAAAAGTGTGACGGAGTGTGCGATTGCCGAGGGTCAGAAGTATGACACGATAGGTGACAACATACGCAAAGGCACGTTGAACGATATGACCTTGCATTTCTACGATTACGAACTGGACTGGGTGGAGTATGAGAAGAACTGACAGTGAACTGGACAAGATGCGAAGGGTTCTGACCGAGGGTGGCTACACCTTCAAGGGTCTTTGCCTTTATGGTGAGAGGTGGGAGTATGATGCTGACCACAAGGCCCTATTGTCGGGGTATCGGCTCATGGTCTGCTCCTTCAATGTGTGGAGATCCTTCTCCGTCAAGGATGCGACATTCCTGGGGATGAGGTCGATGGAACGCATAGTGAGGATGAGGCCCACCGCAGAGGGAGTCGAGGACACAACGCAATATGCTCTGTGGATAACCGCAGACCTCTATCGGGCAAGTCAGTTCCGAAAGGAGAACAACCTATGAGTGCGAAAGAGTATCTTCAGCAGGCCGAGAAGATCGACAGACTGGTAAAGTCCAAGACTGACCAGTTGGCTCGTCTTGAGGTATTGGCAACCTCGGCAACCCCAAGGTTCTCCGAGACCGGGGCAACTGTCTCCCATGATGACTCCAAGGGTTCCAAACTGGAGAACCAAGTCATCGGTATCGTTGAACTGAAGGACTACCTCAGAAAGAAGACCAACGAACTGATCAAGGTCAGAGCAGAGATTTCCTCCACAATTGATAGAGTGAACTCCCTCACTCATCAGTACATTCTTGAGGAACGATACTTGAACTACAAGTCCTGGGACAGTATCGGAGACATCACTGGGTTCAGCAAGGATTACTTGTATCGGTTACACAGAGAGGCTTTACAGGTGGTTGAGGCCATTCTTTCACACTAACTTGCAAGTAAATAACAGTAAATAACAGTTTTTTCCTACTGGTTTACTAGGTATTTATCGATTAGGATTATCTTGAAGTTGTATACAAAAGACAACGCCCACCCCCATTTCAGTTTCTTCTGATCTGTATTACTTCTGTTGTGTAATCCTCCTTGACGGAGACCTTGGCCCTAAACCGAGGTCTCCAACTTATTTGCTGATGCCTTACTCACCGAAGAAACCTTGTAAATACCCCGGATGCAATAAACTCACCGATGGTCGGTACTGCACTGAGCATTCCAGGTTGATGTATGCCAAGTACAACAAGGACGAGAGAGGATACAAGTCGGGTGATCGATACGATGACGAGTGGAGACGGATTCGGAACAACTACATCGTGGACTATCCCTTCTGCGAGGTGTGTAGGAAGTACGGAAAGTTGGTGAGAGCGACCGAGGTTCATCACATCAAGCCGATCTCCGAGGGTGGAAGCAATGACTATCACAACCTCATCTCCCTTTGTCATTCGTGCCACACAAAGGCCCACGCACAGAGAGGAGACTACAAGACAAAGGTGTACTCTTACGGAGAGACATCATAACGGCCCTACAACGCATTTGTTTGTTCGGACGTATTGTGCAAGTGGTTTAAGACAAAAGAATGCGACAGTGAAGCGTTATTCGTGGAATGCTGAGACCCCAAGGGGGTGGTCAAATCTCTACGGAACGCTTCGCTTATAGCACACGAAAACTCATATGCGAATTTTTTTGGGTTCAGAGGGGGATTTTAGCACCCCCAAAAATAGGGGCAGATAATGGCAAAAGACGGAACAATGCGTGGTGGATCTCGGCCCAAGTCGGGGCCACCGAAAAAAAGTCTTGCTGACAAGATCGCTGACGGACAAGCATCACACAGTGTTATGAAGCTGAAGTCCGACAAAGTTGAACGGAAGATTCTTCTTCCCGACTATCTGAACGAGGAACAGTTCCAAGAAATTCCCCCACTCGATGCAGACAAAGTTGCACACCGATTGTGGGATTGGTTGGTTCTGAACGGAATAGAGAACAAGGTTTCAGAAGATCTGATTGTCTTTTACTCGATGTCCGTTGCTCGGTGGATTCAGTGCGAGAAGATGATCAGCAAGTGCGGACTCCTGGGCAAGCACCCGACCACTGGAGGAGAGACAACCTCTCCGTATGTGTCGATGTCAAGGGAGTATATGAAGCAGATTCAAGCGACATGGTGGAACATCACCCAGTATGTGCGTGAGAATCTTGAGAACGCACCTCTCGGCAAGAATCCCCAGGAAGACATGATGGAGAGTCTTCTTCTCCATCGTCCGGGGGAGAAGTAGAGATGGCGAAACGTAAAGCAAAATACGTTCCGACCAAGTTCATGGACAAGGGGTCACACCACGATGTAAGTAAGGCCGACTATGCGGTCGACTTCATCCAGTGTCTCTGCCATACCAAGGGCATATGGGCAGGCCGACCTTTTCAGTTGTTGCCTTGGCAAGAACAGATTGTCCGTGACCTATTCGGGACGATAAAGGGTAATGGCTGGAGGCAATTCAACACGGCCTACATCGAGATACCCAAAAAGAACGGCAAGTCAGAACTGGCAGCTGCAATTGCGTTGCTTTTGACTTGCGGTGACTTTGAAGAGAGGGCCGAGGTCTATGGGTGTGCAGCTGATCGTCAGCAAGCATCCATTGTTTTTGAGGTCGCTGCGGACATGGTGAGGATGTGTCCAGCATTGTCGAAGAGGTGCAAGATCAATGCCTCGACAAAGAGGCTTGTGTACCTTCCGACAAACTCGGTCTACCAGGTTCTCTCGGCTGAAGCCTACACCAAACATGGGTTCAATACTCATGGGGTTGTATTCGATGAGTTGCACACCCAACCCAACAGACAGTTGTTCGATGTAATGACCAAGGGTTCGGGTGATGCGAGAACTCAACCCCTTTATTTCCTCATCACAACCGCAGGGACGGACACGAAGTCCGTGTGCTACGAACTGCACCAAAAAGCCCTGGACATCCTCAGTGGCAAGAAGAAGGACAAGACCTTCTACCCTTGTATTTACGGAGCCGAAGAGGGTGATGATTGGACAGACCCCAAGGTGTGGGCCAAGGCCAACCCCTCGTTGGGATACACAGTGACCATCGACAAGGTGAAGGATGCTTGCAACAGTGCCAAGCAGAACCCCACCGAGGAAAACTCCTTCAGACAGTTGCGACTCAACCAATGGGTGAAGCAAGCGGTTAGATGGATGCCGATGGACAAGTGGAAACTCTGTGCAACCCCGGTTGACATGGAGGCCCTTGAGGGCCGTGTGTGCTACGGAGGTCTCGACCTCTCAAGCACCACGGATATTTCTGCATTTGTACTTGTCTTCCCACCGAAAGATGAGAATGACAAGTATTGGATTCTGCCGTTCTTTTGGATCCCCGAAGACAACATGGATTTGAGGATTCTGAGAGACCACGTTCCCTACGATGTGTGGCACAGACAAGGCTACCTGGAGGCCACGGAAGGCAATGTCATCTACTATGGTTGGATAGAAAAGGCCATCCAACATCTAGGTGAGAGGTACAACATCCGAGAGATCGCATTCGACAGATGGGGTGCGACACAGATGGTACAACACCTAGAGGAGATGGGATTCACTGTCATACCATTCGGACAAGGCTTCCGTGATATGTCTCCACCCACGAAGGAACTGATGCGTCTAGTCCTTGGGCAACAAGTGGCCCACGGAGGACATCCAGTTCTCTCTTGGATGATGGACAATGTCTATGTCCGACAAGACCCGGCAGGGAACATCAAAATGGACAAGGAACGCTCCACCGAGAAAATTGATGGAGCCGTTGCAATGGTGATGGCCTTGGACAGAGCAATCCGCAATGGCAACGATGCCTCGGAGAGCATCTACGATCAGAGGGGAATCATCACCATCTAAGGAGACAATTTAATGGGACTCTTCAATCGTAAGGCCACGGAAAGTGGCCCGAAGGACTATAGAATCTCGCAGCCGTTTGTTTGGCTTTTTGGCAAGTCTTCCGCAGGGAAAACTGTAAACGAAAGAACGGCGATGCAGCTGAGTGCCGTCTATGCTTGTGTCAGAGTAATCTCTGAGTCGATGGCAAGCCTTCCCCTCAATCTTTTCAAGTGGACGAAGGAAGGCTCCTATAAGGATAGAGAGCATCCTCTTTGGAGGGTTCTGCACGATGAACCCAACGATGAGATGACTTCGTTCAACTTCATCGAGACCATGACAGTGCATATGCTGATTTGGGGAAACGGATACGCCCAGGTCATCAGAAATCAGCGAGGCCAGTGCATCGGACTCTACCCCCTTCTGCCCGACAGAATGGTGGTCAACAGAGACGATAAGACCAAGCAGATCTACTACACCTATAGGGTCAGCAAGGACAACCCGACACTCAATCTGAAGGCCAATGAGGAAGTCACACTTAATGCCGAGGATGTTCTTCACATCCCAGGTCTTGGATTTGACGGCCTTATTGGATACTCGCCGATAGCGATGTTGAAGAACTCCATCGGAACTGCAATCGCAACCGAGGAGTATGGTGGAAAGTTCTTTGAGAACGGAGCGACCCCCACTGGAGTGTTGGAGCATCCGGGAATCCTCAAAGACCCCGAAAAACTCCGCAAGAGTTGGAACGCAACGTATGGTGGTTCGGGTAACGCTGGCAAGACGGCAATCCTTGAAGAGGGCCTCACCTACAAGACCATCGGCATCTCACCGAAAGATGCTCAGATGCTTGAGATGCGGAAGTTCAACGTCAACGAGATCGCAAGAATTTTCCGTGTTCCCCCTCACATGATCGGAGACCTGGAACACGCAACCTTTTCCAACATCGAGCATCAGAGTCTTGAATTTGTCAAATACACTCTCGGCCCTTGGATGGCAAGGATTGAGAAGGCAATGGACAGAAGACTTCTCAACGACATTGAGAAGAGAGATCACTACATCCAGTTCAACGCAGAGGGTCTTCTGAGAGGAGACCTCAAGAGTCGCAACGATGCCTATGCGGTAGCAAGGCAGAACGGCTGGATGTCTGCAAACGATATCCGCAGAAAAGAGGGAATGGATTTGATCCCCAGCGAATTGGGTGGAGACCGCTACCTCTGCAACGGCAACATGGTCGATATCGCCTCCGCAGGGAAAGGAGAACAGTAATGAACGAACCCAAGAAGTTTTGGAACTGGTCTACAGTTCCTAATTCGGCAAAGAATGCCGACTCAGAAAGAGTGCTGACCATTGACGGCACGATTGCCGAGGACAGTTGGTTTGACGATGATGTCACCCCTGCCCTCTTCCGCAAGGAACTCTTCGGTGGCACTGGCCCAGTGTCCATTTGGATTAACTCTCCTGGTGGAGACGTTTGGGCAGCTGCTCAGATTTACAACATGATTCGGGACTACCCCTACAAGGTCACCGCAAAGATAGATGGCATAGCTGCTTCAGCTGCCTCGGTCATTGCAATGGCTTGTGATGTGGTTCTTATGTCTCCCGTGTCCACGATGATGATTCACAACCCTTGGACATACGCATATGGCGATTCCAAGGACTTTGAGAAAGTCATCCGTCAGCTTGAGGAGTGTAAGGACACGATCATCAACGCTTATGTTGGGAAAACTGGAATGTCGAGAGAAGAGATTTCCCAGTTGATGGATGAGGAGACCTTCTTTGAGGTCTACTGGGCCATCGAGCATAAGTTTGCAGACGGAATCATCGAGAGACGGCCCATCGAAGAGGGAACGCAGAACAAGGTCGGACGCAAGTTCGGCAACAAGATAGCTGCCGTTGCCCTTCTCAACAAGATGTGTCACTCGACAACCCTAACAACATATGCAACTGAAGAGGAGGCCCCGACAACGGAAGCTGAATCTACTGAAATCAAAAATGAGGTCTTCAAGGTCGCTGACCTTCGCAAGGCCCTCGATAAAAGAAAGTCTTAAAGGAGAAAGCGAATTATGAAGACTTCTAAGACAGAACTCCTCGCTCGCAAGAACGCAGCGTGGAACGATTGCAAGGATTTCCTGGACTCGCACACAAACGAGGACGGAATCATCTCGGCAGAAGACAAGGCTATCTATGACGAGATGCTCGCAAAGGTTGATGCCTATGATGCTCAGATCGCACTGGTCGATAGCGTCGAGGCCAGGGAGAATGAGATGAACAAGGCAACATCCACACCCATCACAAACCCCACCATCGAGAACAAGGTGGAGGAAAAAGTCGGTAGGAAGAGTGATTCCTACAAGAGTATCTTCATGGATTATCTCCGTGGAGTCGCAGACAACAGATCCGTCCGCAATGCCCTCCAGGAGGGTACAAACTCCGAGGGTGGATATCTCGTCCCGGAAGAGTTCGAGGCAAGGGTCATCGACAAGCTGACAGAGATGAACGTCATCAGACGTTATGCCCATGTCATACGCACATCCTCGCCGAGGAAGATTCCCGTAGAGGCATCCGCTGGTGTCGCAGCTTGGATTGCAGAAGAGGGAGCATTCACTGGCACAGACCCTGCATTCGGTCAGATCACACTCGATGCATTCAAGGTCGGTCAGATGATCAAGGTTTCCGATGAGCTTCTTGAGGACTCTGCATTTGACCTTGAGGGTTACCTCGCAGACCAGCTTGCCAAGGCTATTGCAACCGCTGAAGAGGCTGCATTCTGCACTGGCAACGGAAGTGGCAAGCCCACTGGAATTTTCACCGCAAGTGGTGGTTCCGTTGGTGTTACAACCGCAGCTGCAGACAAGATCACCGCAGACGAGATCATCGACCTCATCTATTCACTGAAGGCCCCCTATCGTGCCAAGGCTCGTTTCTACATGAACGATCAGACAGTGAAGGTCATCCGCAAGCTGAAGGACGGCAACGGACAGTATCTGTGGCAGCCCGCAATGGCAGAGGGAATGCCCTCCACTCTTCTCGGATTCCCGGTTGAGTCAACCCAGGCTCCCACAATCGCATCTTCGGCCCTCGTTATTGCTTTCGGCGATCTCGACTACTACTGGATCGCAGACCGCACCGACATGGACATCCGCAGACTCAATGAACTCTATGCCGAGAATGGTCAGGTCGGTTTCCGTGGCTCACGCAGAGTCGATGGAAAGATCGTGCAGAACGAGGCCGTAAAACTTCTTCAGATGCACGCTTGAAAGTAGGAGGTGAACCATGTCCTACAACTGCAAGAACTACCACACCGATGATGGTGACACATTCGTCATCGGTGGAAAAATCAAGTTTGAGGGTGATGGTCAGCACCTCTTCCCCGGAATTGCCAATATCGCAAGTGGGGATGCCACGGCAGCTGCCATTGTCACGGCCTTGAAGAATGCTGGACTCATGGTCGGTGATGCCTTCGCACTCACTTACAGTGCAGTAGCAGAGGCACACAACGCAAACCGCAACTTCAATGACGGCAAGATCAGTTCAGTTGCAATCGACAACGATGCACACACCATCACAATCACACTCTCCGCAAAGGTCTCCACTCTGAAGACCTCTGACGGAGGCGATGGTTGGGGTGTCCACAAGTGGCTCGGAATCGGTCTTGTGTCGGGTGTCAACTATCCAACCGCAGACCTCAAGTACAACGGAAGTCTTCTGACCGCAACAGATGCCTCCGAGGCATCGGGATGCGGATGCGAAGGCACTGGTGTCTTCGTGCGTTGGGTTGCGGCTGACCTCGTCCTGGAGGGTGACAACACTCAGAAGAGTGTTGACACATTCACACTGTGGGCCAGTGGCTATGCAAACACCACATACAAGTTGGTGATTGTCGAGCCTAGCTGACCGCAAAGGACAAGCCTTTGAGCAGACCCTCGGTTTCGGGGGTCTGCCCTTCTTTTTAGGAGACAAACAATGCTTGTATCAGTAGCAGATTTTAATGCCTATACCGGGAACTTTGAGGCCGACACCGACATTGTTGCTCTCAAGACGCAGATTCTCATGTCGGCACAGACTATTGTGGCAGACTTCCTTCGCTTCGATCCCGAAAACCATGTGTGGAACGAAAACCCCCAACTCAACATCTGCCCCGATATCATCAAACTCACAATCAAGAAAATTGCCACCCTTAACCTCATGGAGGCAGGGGAGAATATAGGTGTCTCATCGAAATCGATGCCCGATGCTTCAAGGACATTCATCAACTACACAAGCTACATGAAGTATCTGCGACCGATTCAGAATATGCGTGAGGCCAAGTTCTAATGGCAAATTTGAATCAACACGGAGTCATCTCCGTCTCAGCAGATGTGTCCGAAGCCCTGGCCTTTTTCGATGGCCTTAATGTAAACAAGCAAGCAATCCGCAAGAACCTTATGAGGGTCACTGGAAGCGGTGCGGTTAATGCTGCAAGGCGAGGAGTATCCAATACCCTCCACAACAGAACCAACAAGCTGAAACGTGGCATCCGCTTCGTCTATGGGTTCAAGTATGACTATGTCAAACTTTACTCAAATGCGGATTCGGGCAAGCCCACATCCAAGGACGGACGCAATGCCCGGTATGGATTTATGCTTGCCCACGGATACACCATCCGTGATCAGAACGAAGAGACTCTGACCTTTATGATTGGTGGGCGATGGATTCGTAAACATCAAATCACTGTACCACCCAAAGATTGGTTGGAGCCTTCAGTTCTCAGATACTCACAATCCGCAGAACTCGATCAGAGACTCGACAAGGAGTTTCAGCGTCAAGTCAATTACTGGGAAAAGAAAATTACTGGGAGCAACTTATGATAAATGAACTCGATGTCACCAAACAGTTGGTGAAGGTAATCCAGGAACACCTTAATGAGTGCCTCCCCGAAGGGTATGCGATCACGGCAAAGCAAGTGATTTTGGACTTCCCCGATGTGGACAAGATGCCCTATTCAACGAGCATCTACGTTTATCCCGAATACTCAGAGAATGTGGAGAGTACCACAACTTCGGATGAGATTAACTTCCGTTTGCTCATCTTCGTTCTCTGCAAGAGAGATACTCAGAGCAACCTCACGGAAAAGTCCTTTGCATATTACAACTCTTTATATTACCTACTTCGGAACAATACAACCTTGGACAACTACATCCAGGACACCAAGGTTATATCAGTTAATTTCTACCCCGACATTGAGGGCAATCCCAATGTCCGAGGGTCGAAGATAGAGATAATTACGAATTTTGAAAAAGACTTCAAGGGTCTTTAAAAAGGAGACAAACTATGAAAGTTGGTATTGGAAGTGTTTGCCAGGCTGGCAAGCAGACTTACTGGGGAACCTCGGTGACCCCGACCGCAAAGATCAACATGACCTCCGAGTCATTGGTCACAACCGCAGAGAAAGGTGATGAGGGCAATCTTCTTCCGAAGAAAACGAGAGACCAGGCCGACCTCATTGCCATCAACACAGAGGGTGGCATCTCCGCAATCCTCAGACCCGAATTTGCCGATTGGCTCTTTGAGTGTGCAATGGGCAAGGCATCCACTGGAGTTTACACACTCCAGGATGTCAACGTAGACCTCCCGGTCAGCACCATCGTTATCAGCAGAGGTGGCATCGTCAAGACTTACCCCGATTGCACAATCAGAAGCCTCACTATCGATGCCCCTGCCCAGGACTACGTCAGAGTTGACCTCGATGTCATTGGCACAAAGGAACTGTCCGCAGGAGAGAGTGGGGCACAGACAGTGCAGAACATCTCCTACACTTTGCCCTCGTACAAGTGTACATCCGCAACTCTCCTCTATGGTGAGGGTGGAACGGCAGAGGGTAGCCTTGTAAGTTCTCTCTGCGTCAACAGTGTCTCGATCACAATTGACAACGGAGCCGAGGAACCCGATGCGACTTATTGCGATGGCCTCTACAACGGAAGACCGATTCCTGGTCTGAGAACTGTCAGTGTTGCCATCACCCTTCCGTACTCAAACGAGGTTGAGTCATTCCGTCAGGACTATCTCCTCAACGAGGATGCACCTACTGTTGCACTCAAGCTGCAGTTCACCACATCCGACACCGAGGAGACAGTTGATGTCTACCTCCCCAATGTTGCAATCACAACCGCAGACGGCAATGTCGATGGGCAGGGAACCATCTCCTCGACCATCAACGGAGAGGCACTCTCGATTGGTTCAACCGAGCCGATCACTGTCACTGTTACCCACAACACAGGAGACGATAGCTAAATCACCCAAAAGGGGCAAAAGGAGATTTAAATGTTTGATTTTGAAAAAGACGCAAGACTTGTCATCCAGGAAGTCAAAATTCAGTTCGGAGACCTCGTTGGAAAACAGAAAGACGAGGTCTTCGTTGTTCTTGCGGAACCCGACACTTTCGATTGTCTGAAGGTCAAGGGCAAGTCCAAGGAAGAACTTTCCAAACTTGATTTCCTTCTTGGATATTTCAAAGAAATCTTCTCCAAGTATCTAATCGACCATAGCTTCACAGTGAACGGAGTCAAGGCCGACAATGACAAGGTCAGAGATTTCATTTTCCGCAAGCTCGCCATTTCCGACTATGTGTGTGGCGAATACTTCAAAGCGGTTTTTCTACCCCCTCAGAGCAAGAAAGAAGAGAAATAGCCTCACTCTGCTCTGAGGTATTCAACGGAAGATACAACGAGGAATTGTTCAACGAATACCGCAAGTGGCAATTCTACATTGTTGGAGTCTTCCTTCCTTTGGTGGATACGGAGAACGGAGACCTTCGGTTCTTGCCGTTCCCCGGTTCACTGATGGAACAACCTTACATGACAATGCAGATCATCCTCTGCATCCAAGAACAGTTCCGCAAGTGTCTTTCTCAGCAACGTAAAAAGATGCTTGCAAAATCTCAGAACCCAAGTAGTTCACCCCACAGACGGCCCGTCCGCAGAAGAAGATAAAGGATCCCCATTATGGCAAAAGCAAGTGTAACGATCACCGCTAATGACCAGTTGACCCCCGGTCTACTCCAAGCAAAAAAAAGTCTGATGCAGTTTGAGCAACAGACTAAGAAAATAGGAGACACACTGTCAAAGGTATTCAACGTCACCGCTATTGTCCTTGGCCTTGGCAAACTCACCTCGGAACTCAGCAAATGTGTTTCTGAGTATACCGAGGCCGAGAAGGTGTCGAAGAGGCTTATTGCCGTTTGGGAGAATGTCGGATCTGCAACTGGCAAGAGTGCAAGAGAGGTCGATGACTATGCCGAGGCATTGGAAAAAGTCACATACTTCTCTTCAGAGAGCATCAAGGAAGCTGCTCTCCTCCTCGCCTCAACGGAGTCTCTAAACCAGGAAGGGTTTGAGAAAACTTTGGAACTGTCTGCCGATCTTGCAGCTGCTCTTGGTGAGGACATCCCCTCGGCTGCACAGACACTTGCAAAGGCAATGGTCGCACCCGATGAGGGCTTCAAGAGTCTCAAGAAAGTTGGTATTGCTTTTACCGATTCCGAGAAGGATCAGATCAAGACCCTTATCGAGGCCAACAAACTCTATGAGGCCCAGGATATGATTCTCGGCAAGGTCGAGGAGAGATACCAGGGGGTCGCAGAGGCAATCAATGCCACTCCCTCCGGGAAGCTGGATGCAATCAAAGACACCCTCGGAGATATCCGTGAGTCGCTTGGTCGAGGAATTATGGATGCCCTCGACCCTGCATTCACATTCATCCTCACGATGCTTCAGAAGATTTCCAACTGGGCAAAAGACCACCTCGATCAGAAAGAGTTTTGGGCCAATGCAGCGACAAGTACGCCCCATTCTCTTTACTCCAACTACTCGGAGGCTTTCCTTACTGAAAGACAAACCGAGTCTATGGAGATGCTTGCCGAGCAACTGAATCTGATGAGAACCAACCCCTGGGGAAGTTTGCTTGAAGAGAAGTTCGGACAAAACCTCACGGACATTCTTCAGCAGAACAGTGGAAGAGTGATGGATGTTGCCATCAAGGCAGCTATCGAGAAGTACGGCCCCAACTACTCCGACATAATCGGTTCGTATGAAGGGTTTGCAGACATCATCGCTGAACAGTACAACCCCCTCGTCTCTCAGTTGAACAACATCAACGGAGCCTTGGATGAATATGTGAATGCCGTCACTGTAGAGACCCCTGGAGTTGGTGGAGTTGGTGGAACGAGTGTAACTGTTACCAATGCTCTTATGGACTTCCTTGGAAAGTACGGCAATTCTTCCTCGGATTATCAGAAGGCCCAGTATGAGAAGATAATCCAAGAGGCTTCTGCTCTCATGGGCCAGTTCTACACCAACGGCATCCTCGACATGGAGTGGTTGAAGGAATGGGGTGGCATCTCTTCCGAGCAAGAGGCCCTCGCCATCTACAACCAGTTGGGCCAGGTTGTCGAGACCTACAGTGCAAAGATTGCCGATCTGACCAAGAACAACGAGACAATCGAACCCACGGAACTTGAACAGATCCTCTCCAAGTATGGAAAGTCCTCCAGTGCCTATCAGATTAAACTCATCAATGACGAGATTGACTCCGTCATGGCTCAGTATGAGAATGCTTCCGCAGAGGAGCAGACCTATCTCAATCAGATTGTCGGCAACCTCATCGAGCAGAGATATGCCATCGAGAAGGGCAACGAGATTGCGGAAGAGGCCAATAGCAACATCATCGAGCTGGTCAAGAATCCCCAGTTGGAGGCTTTCGGATCGGGTGTCCTAAACTCCTTCACAAGCAACCTTGGGAAGGCTGGTGATCAGTTCAACAAACTGACCTCAAACATGGCCTCGATGGGAACTAAACTCGGCATTCTTATGACAGTTCTCGACCCCATCATCCGAGGTCTCGGAGAGGAGTTGTCACCGATACTCGACCAAATCACAGACACAGTTCTTCTGCCTCTGATCGAAGTCGGCAAGGCCGTTGGTTCTGTCATTGCTCCGATATTGGAAGCACTCGCCCCCATCCTCCAAACACTTGGCACTGGAATTGTTGTTGTCGCTGGTGTCTTTGAATGGGTGGGCCAGTTGTTGAGACACTGGGCAGCTTCGTTTGTCAACGCATTCACATGGTTGACCGGGTATAGGATGAGTGATCCTGGAAGCCCTGGCAACATCGTAGACTTTGTGAACAACAAGGTCGATGCCTACCACAATGCAACGAATGGAGTCAGTGGCACCGATGGAGCGACTCAGACCGCAATCTCGCAAGCCTCCTACAGAGGTGCGACATCTGTGACCATCAACATTTACCAGGAAGCCCCTGTTGTCGGAGACAACGGAATGAGACAGTTCGCACAGATGATAAGAGACGAGTTTGAAGCACTCGACTACTATGGAGTATCCGCATAATGAGACTCAATTCTCCTACTCTTACCCTTTCCTTCCTTGGCACTGACTTGCCGTCAGGCCACGGAGGGACGCAGATAATAACTGATTGTTACATCGTGAAGGGGTCTATCCACAAGAGACCCCAGTTGATGAAGGGTCTCAGATCGTCAAGTTCCCTTTTGGAGCTGACACTCTCAAGAGATTGTCTCATCACAGAGGACATCATAGCAACGGATGGAGACATCTATGCCGTCCTCACAGACAGTAGCAATGTGATATTCACTGGATACCTCTCGACCAAGTACAGTTGGTCAGTGGGCAACCACGGCGAGGTCGATTTAGCTTGTACCATCGAGGATGTCGGGACAAGGCTCCTCGACAAGGCTTTCATTGAACACGGCTACTACACATTCGACACTACGGCATCAGCTGCAATCGCAGAGGTTTGCACCGCTTGCGGAATAACCATTTCATCATCTGCCCCGACCATTTCCCAACCCATCTTTAAGGTAGTTGATTCCAAGGAAACGTGCAAAAACATCATTGATCAGATCCTTTATGAATGCAACTATGTCTACTTCTTTGACAACTTCGGACAGATGAACTTCTTTGAGGTCAACGTGACCTCGACATCGGGGGCAACTGTTATTGATTCGACAAACCTAATTGTCAGAAATGGCAGGGCCGTCTCCCTCTCCAAGAGCGTTAGAACCTACAACTCTTCAAGAGTCACGTTCAAACCGCTCGGAGAGGCAAACAACTATCTTGTCTACCGCAACACCACAGGTCAGAGTGACTCTCATCCTTACTGTTACATTGAACTGGCCCCCGGTGAACACTTTGACGGAGCCGAGATCTACACGGCCCAGGAGTGGGCAGAGGCGATGGCAGATAGCTTCCGTCTCCCCACCCTCATCGGTGCGGTCAATGCTGATTCTGAGACAGTGATTGTTGGGTCAAACCCCATCATCTCCATCAGCAATGTTGTTGCAGACATTGATGCCGATTCGGCAATAACGGCAACAATTGTTCATGGTGGTGGGCCGTATATTAAGATTGATTGCGAGAACACTGGCTCAGCAAATGCCTACATCAGAAAACTCGATGCCTCTGCCTCAATCGTTTATGAGGACGGAACGAGCATTGTAAACACTGGAGTCTCGGATGGGGCCACAGATTCTCGTCTCGATGAAGAGGTGCAGTACATCCATGAGAGAACCGCCGTATCAGCTCACGCAAACCTCTTAGCCCAGTTCAATTCTTACTGTAATAGTTCCTATTCATTCTCAACCAAGGAGACACTGACTCTCGGTGAGATCATAGAACTTGAGGATGACACCTACACTGGACTCGATGTCTTCGTGATGGTGATTTCTTGCGTTGATTCTGATGACATGGATACCATCGACTACACGGCAATCGGTGTGTCCGTTTTCGATCTGAGCAAAGATGCCTACCATCAGATAACCGACCGAGGCAAGGCAAACACAAGAGGTGCAGTTGGCCCCCAAGGCCCTTCGGGTACTGATGTCACTGTCGAGTATGCACTCGGCACATACCTGTCTCCCATCTATCCCCCCTCGGAGAACATGACCTGGGGTGGCGAGGTGATGACATGGGGCGGTGACCCGATGATGTGGGGTGCTGACCCTTGGAGTTCAACGATTCCCACCCCGGTCAGAGGACAGTGCATTTGGATGAGAACGAGGGTCGGTGCATCCGATTCTTGGCATTATTCAAGACTTACTGGTCTGACGGCCTTTGAGCCGATGTGTCTGAATGTCGCAACCACGGCAACACCGACCGCAACCCCCGATGGGCAAGCCCTCATCTACGGAGACTACTTCGTGGCAGGGGCAGAGTTCACTGAGAACAATGTCACATACAAGGAAGGGTATGCCTATACCTATGATGGCAACGGCGGTTGGAATGTCCTCAATATCGGAGATCCCAACAATAAGGAAAAGGCCCTACAATGTTGCAATGCAATAATCAGTTCGGGCAACAATGTACAAGACTCCACCGCAGCAACGTGGGGATGGTTCAAGAACCTTGTCGCACAGAACGGAGTATTTGAAAATCTTGTGACTCGCAACCTCCAGGTCGGAGACGGAGACGGAACCGAGGGCAGCGGATTCAGATTTCGTGCAAGGGCCTATGATGAGTATGGGCACAAACTGGCAGACCCGGAGTTCGATGTCTTCTATGGGGACAATATGTTGTTCTCCGTTGACATTGCAACTGGAAAGATATTTTTTGGGAGCAACTTTTGGTACGATCCTGGTGATTCTGCGATTCATAGTGCAAACGATAATGTGATAATAAACGCTGGAGGAGGGATAACCGCCACAAACGCTCTTATCAAAGGGGCATCCATCTTTGAGGGTTCCTTTGATTGCGATGTCATCAAGACCGAGACGAACACAACATCCTCTACTGACTATGCGACAACAAGGAACGATGCAAGACAAGTTTCAGCCTTCCCCACAATTGGAAGCGGTTATGTATATGCGACAATTGTTGGTGTCTCATCAAATGTCAGATATGTCCAAATAACTTCATCTGCCTCTTCTTCGGGTTCGTGGGCTAACATGACTTTCTATGATGAATCCCTCAATATGCTCGACATTAGGAACATTCTTTCTTGTTCCTATTCGGGAAATGTAAATGAACCATACCTGGTCACAAGGATCACTCGGACGGGAACTGCGTACGGACAATGGGCAACAAATGGCTTTACGTTGAGAGTCTATGACGGAGGGAATCTGTTGAAGGTCAACATCCCCTCGAAATCTCAAGCAAGTTCCTTGTCTCATGGGATGTTGTACTATGACCCATCAGATGGAACAGTGAAGATGAAACTTTAGAGGTAAAAAATGGGACTTAAACTAACTCTTAATGCAGAAAACAACTCGATGGGGCATCCGTTTGTGGATGCCTATTGGGTTGTCGAAAATCTCAAATATGAGATGAAAGACAAATTGTCAATTGAGTTTGATCTCAACTGTTATCCTACAAGGGAGTCGAGCAAGATGACTGGGCAGAAGGTTGTTCCGATGGAATACATGGAACCGACCAATACAAAAGTCAACGGCAAACTCTGCGGAATGCATCATCTCAACTTTGCGGTAGCTATCTTCCCCGAAGGTATCCCAATGGAGAGGGATGAACAGTTGACGATTATTTACACATTCATCAAAGCCTACACTGGTCTACCTTTTGAGGACGTTCTTGAGGGAGAACAGACAGAAGATGGTGAGACAGATGAAACCGAAGAAGAACCCACCGAGGAACTGACGGAAGACTCAGTTGCAGAGGAACCCTCCGAGGAGGAGGTTCCTGGAGACGAGGCAGACGAGATCGAAGAATCTGACGAAGACACAGACGAGGATGTGACAGAGGAGTCGGCATCTGAGGAAGAAGGAGAGAAAGAAAATGGCTGAATATTCAAGTACAAAACTGACACCCAGTAGCACAACCAAGTTCCCGGCAAACAACGGCAACACCCCTGGCTACGTCAAAGGCTCGGATCTTGTAACCTCTGCCAATGTCAAGCAGTCAACTGGCACATCAACAACTGATGTTATGTCTCAGGATGCAGTTACTGATGCCATAAACGCTATTAGTACAACTGTAGGAGCATTATCTTTTGCATCGTGGGTTTTGAGATATACTTCACCCGACTTTAATACACTTGGTACTGCAATCGGTTGTACAGACGGCTCTCCATCAAATTCTCCAGCACCAAGAGTTGCATTTGTATCTATAAAAGAAGATTCAAGCAACCAGTTCCAAATGGCAATAGAGCGTGACCCAGCAAACCCACGACTATTTTATCGTACAAAAGAGTATGGCACTTGGAGTAATTGGAAAGTAGTAACTGCAACAAATGCTACTTAATAGTGTCAAGAAACGCTATTATGAACAGTTCTTTAAAGATATTTGATGGTGATATAACTGGCGAGTTTCCAGTCACACCAATCGACTTGCCTTCGGGAAAGAAGTTTAGCGATTATAGATTTTTGGTCATACTGTTTGACATACTTTCGGTTTGAGGTTATATGTTAGATGAAGATCAAAAATCTTTTGGAAACAAAAGGTTTTTTAAGGCTGGAGGTTGCGACCTCTGCCTTATTTTTTTGCCCTTTTCATCCCGTCACAAACTTCTTCCGTTTGTGTTTATTTGGTATAAATAAGGCAAGGCTCGTCCTTGCTTTTAGTCTGTACTAGCCTTAAACCTTCGCCCATACCAGTTCAAGAGAAACGCTTTGGCTTGAGTATGGCAACTTAGGGAGTCCACTTTCAAAACCGACCAAGAACACTATCCACGAAGAACCATTTCTAGCAACCAAGCAACTATAACCATTATTTGGGGTTGTCGCATATGCAGAAATAAGCGTGTAACCAGTTTTTGCTGAAACGGCAATGTAGCCATTGGAAGTTGTTGTTCCCGTCTTGGTTTCTCTGATGATAAGGGACGTTATATCACTGTTAATGTCACTTATGTCATCACTAATAGCGTTTATGGCACCAGGATCCCAAACCGCTTGACATCTGCAAGATGATGATAAAAAATAAAGACCCTCGCATTGGATTGCTTGGGTCTCTTGTCCTCAGTTGGCACCTCAGACAAGACCCATTGTACTCCATGTGAGAGAAATACTCAAGGAGAAATACATGGGGAACAACAACAACTTCACCACCCTCGGTTCGTCAGCATTGCAGCTTGACGAGTTCGCAAACCACCTCAGCACTTTTGACTACTCACCAAAGACACTGGAGTGTTACATTGATGGGATCAGAGACTACCATCGACATGGGTTCTCTGAGATTAGCCTTCAGAACGAGTACAAGTACCGGGAGATGCTGATTAAGGAAGGCAAAAAGGCTCGGACGATCAATGCCAGGATTCACGCATTGAACACCTACAACAAGTGGTTGGGTCTTCCCATCATCAAGTTGATGAGGATTAACGAAGACCCCTTCGTCCAAAATGCGATGGAGATTACCGACTTCCATCGCCTTGTCGATAACCTTCTCACCGATGGCAAGTACTGCTGGTACATCGCTATCAAACTCCTCGCCTCTACTGGGATGCGTATTGGAGAGGCGGTCGGGGTAACTTACGGAGATTTCCGCAGAGGTACTTGTACAGTATTCGGCAAGGGTGGCAAGGAGAGGACAGTGTTCTTCTCGCATTCGCTTCGCGAGACTCTGTTCCTCTACACGAAGGATAAGCCCGACAACGAGAGGATGATTCCTTATAATCCTCACTATGTCAGAGAGGCCCTCAGACGAGTCAAGCAGAGGTATGGTCTGCATTGCAACGCAAGCCCTCATGAATATCGCAGATTCTTCGCAAGGGAGATGTATGATGCCACCCAGGACATGGCCCTTGTGAAGGGTCTCCTGGGCCATGAGAACATGGCAACAACGAGTCACTATGTTCGCAAGACCGAGAACCAAGCATTAAGAATGTTTGCAAGGTCTCAGAACTGGTAAACAAGTTTAATGAGAATCTATTAGGCTCCCGATCGGGGGCCTTTTTTATGGAGTAAATATATGGGACTCTTGCAATTGGCAATCACGGCCCTTGGGTCTGTCGGTTTCTATTCGTTCATCCAGTTCCTCATAACGAGGAAAGACAATCGTAACGTACTTCTCAAGACGATTCTAAAGAAGTTGGATAAGTCCGAAAAGGATTCATGTCGGACTCAGCTGCTCGTCTTGATGTCCGACTACCCACTGGAGAAGCAAGAGATATTTACTCTTGCGGAACATTATTTTGTTGATCTCCACGGAGATTGGTACATGACATCTTTGTTCCGCAACTACATCAGAGAAACTGGCATTGAAGCACCGATTTGGTTTGACAATGCTATGCACCCGGAAAACAACACGAATAAGGAGAAAGGAAAATGATTGACTTCATCAAACAGAACTGGTCGTACATCTGCAGCGGACTCTTCGTACTGATCGCCCTTGCATCGGTCATCGTCAAACTGACACCCAACACCAAGGATGATGGCATTGTTGCCAAGATCATCGGGGTTCTTGACCATCTCTCAATTGCCAAGACCAAGCGAGATAAGGAACTTCTTGAAGTGGCCCAGGATGTCATCAACGGAGAGAAGAAAGAAGAGAAGAAGGAGGCTTGATGGTTTGGGTTATCATCGGCCTCTTGGCCCTCGTCTGTCTTTTGCTTGTCATCGGAATGGTTCGCCAGGGTAAGATGTCCGACCTTGAGTTGGAGAACTGTCTTCTCAAGGAAGAGAACGAGGAACTGAACCTACACAACGACACCCTTCAGCACGATTTGGACACCTACCACTTGGTGCAAGAGGAGATTCAGAAAATTGAAGAAACGAAAAACAAAAAGAAGAAGACCGAGCCTTCTGCTCCTGGGGATGTTGATTCTCGTCTTGATCGGCTCAACAAGTTGTCGGACAAGAAGTCTTAAAACTGACGAGACAAGTATCAGATCAGCAATCGCAAGTACCCTACCCAAGGCCCCGGAACTACCGACCTTGCCCAACCTACACTGGGTGTACATGGACGGACTCTATGGTCTTGAAGAGAAGGACGTAGACATTCTTCTCGACTTCTTTGAGAACTCTCTCACGGAGTTCTACTTCGACTACACCGCTTGGCAGAAAGAAGTGGATGTGGTCATCAGAAACTTAGTTTAAGCAAGGGTTCCTTGCTCACCCCCTTTTTGCCCCTTGGCCCCTAAGAGAAATCTTGGGGCCTCTTTTTTTTGCCCGAAAACTTTTATGCTATGCGATGCCCTCTTGGACAAGTCTTATCTGATTGAGGTCTTCCGCAGAGAGGTGGGCATATCTGTCCGTCATCTCCTTGGAACTGTGTCCTATCACGTTTCTGACCTTCACCTCGTCCACCCCTCCCGAAATGAGACGAGTGTTGAAGAAGTGTCGGAACGAGTGGAACCCAAGATTCTCTGTTTTCCAATCTATCCCGACCTCGTCCATACGTTCTTTCAGCCGAGCAAGAATGGTGTTTCTGCTTATCGGATTTTCTCCGTCATATGTGAACACCAAGTCGGAGCAAGAAGGCAAGGAGAGAAGCCTCTGTGCAATATGTGGGGGAATCGGCACAATCCTTCTGTGTGCATTCTTCGGCATCTTCATCCCTTCCAAGTCGGCCCAGGAGTGGTCGAGTTGGATGTAGTCCTTAAAGATGCAATCCCTTGTCAGACCCCTCACCTCGCCGATTCTCATACCAGTGATCGAAGCGAGACGGCAAGCCCATTCGCACAACTCGTCTCCCCACGCAGCTGAGAACAATTTTGAGACTTGTTCCGGGGTGTAGCACCCTCTTTCGGTCGGTTTCGCAAATAGAGGCTTCACATTCTTCGCTGGGTTCTCCGTGAGGATCCCATCCTTCACGGCAACATCGAGGATCTGTCTGAGCATCGCAAGTTGCTTGGATGCCG
>Ga0310696_10001805_pt1 | contig 30021 bp, 23 predicted proteins | sample AusTroGonzalo_MG_4_FD_203885 | JGI IMG/M metagenome (GOLD analysis project Ga0310696, IMG submission 203885) | Bovine rumen microbial communities from tropical cattle in Woodstock, Queensland, Australia - Gonzalo_02 (v2) (version 2) | ecosystem: Host-associated > Mammals > Digestive system >... | reverse complement strand
TGCACACCTAAAAACACTTTTCAAGAAACACTTTGGCCAGACAATGAGCGCCTATCGCCGCCAAGTTTCCGAAGGGACGCCACTTGTCCAACTGTAAACGCTTCTCCGGCAGCACCGACCGTCACGGTCGCTCCGTCCGTCAGCTTGTGGACGCCTGTGACGACGATATCGTCGTTCTTTTCTCTGTAAAGCCAGTTGAGGTCATTTTTCGACCAGACTCCTGTCAAGGAGAAAAGGAATCAGAAAACTAGGGTCTGTCCTCATCGGAGTTACACCAATTATATCTAGCGACATTTATCCTTCGTGGAAGGGATCGTCAATACCCCTTGCTCAACAGCCACTCGCGAAGAAACGGATTGAAGAAACGGTATTCACGATTGAAGAGGTAAACCAGTCCGCATTTATGCTATACTATCCGCCGTGAAGACGAAGAATGTCATAGTTGCGTTTACAATAGGCAGCATCGCGGGGCGGAACTGCCTCTCGGGGGTGTTCGACTTCGTGAACGCCGGACATCCCTGGAAGATCAGGTACATGCAGAACCCAGACGAGCTCACGCCTGACATAGTGAAGCACGCCCTGGGCGGCGGCATCGACGGTGTAATCACCGGATTCCGCGAACGGACGGAGGGGATGGCCGCGCTCGAGAACGCGCCCATCCCCGTCGTCTTCACAGACTATCCGCGAAGCGAAGCGCCTGCCGGCTCGCGCCACAACTTCCTCATACGCAACGACGACATCGCCATCGGACGCGAAGGCGCGAGGCACCTTCTCTCGCGCGGCACGTTCCGCTCGTACGCGTTCATCCCCACGACGGCACCCACTCGCTGGTCGACGCTGCGAGAGCGTGGCTTCCGCCTTCAGGTTGCAGAATCCGGACAGATGCCGCTTAGGTTCCATTCGCAAAGCGACGACCTCGTGCAATTCCTTTCCGAGCTTCCAAGGCCTGCAGCGGTAATGGCGGCCACGGACTACATTGCCGTGCAGGTGATCGAGGCTTGCCGAGCCGCTAAGATATCGATTCCTGAACAGCTCGCCGTCATCGGAGTCGACAACGACGAACTTCTCTGCAACGCATCGCGCCCTACACTCACAAGCATCAAGCCGGACCACGAGGGACTTGGACACCTTGGCGCAAAGATTCTTGACTGCATGATGGCGGGGCGCAAGATACCAAAAGGGATCCCCTCCCGCGTAAAGAGCCTCGGCATCGTGGAGCGCGACTCGACGAAAGTAGTCCCTCCCGCCGGATACATCGTGCGCGAGGCGCTGGCGTTCATACGGTCCAACGCTGCCAAGGGAATAGATGTCGACGACGTCGTCAGGCACATCGGCGTCTCGCGGCGGCTACTCTACCTGCGCTTCAGGCAGATGAACGGAAAGTCCATCCACGAGACAATCCTCGACACACGCCTCGCCCTTGCAAAACGGAAGCTAGCTCAGACTACCGCCCCGCTCGCGCAAATCGCCTCGGAGTGCGGATTCGGCTCGGCGAATCACCTCTCGCACGTTTTCCACAAGCGTTTCGGCATTTACCCCAGCGCATCCAGGACGAAAACGTAGACCTCCACCATGTCTCTGACAAACAAACACGCCGACGTCGATTGACGCCGGCGTACTTGTTGCGCAATATAGCGTTTTGATTACTTCGCGGTAAGCGCCGCGACGCCGGGAAGAACCTTGCCTTCGAGGAACTCGAGGGAGGCTCCGCCGCCCGTGGACACGTGGCTCATCTCAGGCGCCTTGCCGGACTTCTTCACCGCGCTCACGGAATCGCCGCCGCCGATGATGGAAACGCCGCCGTTCGCCTTCACGCATGCAACCGCGTCGCACACGCCGTAAGTGCCCTTGGAGAGAGGCGCGAACTCGAAGCAGCCCATAGGCCCGTTCCAGACGACCGTCTTGGCGTCTTTGACCGCCGCGGAGAAAAGCTCGACGGACTTCGGACCGATGTCAAGGCCCATCCAACCGTCGGGAATGTCGCCTTCGACAGTCTTCATCTCGATGTCGGACGCATCCTTCGTCTCCGGGAACTTGTTCGCAATGACGTTGTCGACAGGCAGCAGGATCTTGATGCCCTTGGCAGCAGCGGCCTCGAGCATCTCCTTGCAATAGGCAACCTGGTCGTCTTCGCAAAGCGACGTGCCGATCTTGAAGCCCTGAGCCTTCTTGAAGGTATAGGCCATGCCGCCGCCAATGATGAGAGTATCGACCTTGTTGAGCAACGCCTTGACGACCGCGAGCTTGTCCGAAACCTTAGCGCCACCGAGGATGGCGACAAACGGACGGACCGGATTCTCGACGGCATCGCCGAGGAACTGTATTTCCTTCTCAAGAAGGAAGCCTGAAACCGCGGGCTGGATGTAGTCGGCGATCACGGCGGTGGAAGCGTGGGCGCGGTGAGCCGTGCCGAACGCATCGTTGCAGTAGATCTCGCCGTAAGACGCAAGCTTCTTCGCCATCTCGGCGCGGTTAGCCTTGAGCTCGGCCTTCTTCGCCTGATACTCCTCTTCGGTGAGATGGACGCCCTTCTTCTCGTCATCCTTCTTCACCTTGCCGTCTTCGGCTTTGTAGAAGCGGGTGTTTTCGAGAAGAACGACTTCGCCGGGCTGGAGCGCCTTGACGATGTCGTCTGCGACCATGCAGTCGGGAGCGAACTTCACTTCCTTGCCAAGCTTGGCGGAAAGAGCCTCGGCGACAGGCTTGAGAGAGAACGCCTCCTCATAGCCCTTGCCCTTCGGACGACCCAAATGGCTCATAAGAACGAGCGAACCGCCCTGCTCGAGGACGTACTTGATCGACGGAAGCGCCGCGACGATGCGCGTATCGTCCGTAATCTTGCCAGAGCCGTCCTTGGCCATTGGAACGTTGAAGTCAACGCGCATTACAACGCGCTTGCCCTTGAGATCGACATCGCGTAGAGTTTTCTTGTCCATGATTAAGACCCCTTTTTTACTTGGCCATCTTGTTGAGCTTGAGCTGGGCGCGAGATTTCTTGCGAGCAGCCGTGTTCTTGGAGATTATGCCTTTCTTCGCGGCCTTGTCGAGACCGGAGACAAACTCCTTGAACTTCTTCTCGGCGGCTTCCTTGTCATTCGCGTCGGCAGCCTTGAAGAGCTTCTTGTGCGCATCATGAAGCTTTGCCTTGCATGTTGCATTGCGCTTGCGCGCCTTTTCGTTCTGACGGTCACGCTTCCTAGCGGAGCGACCACCTTTTATATTTGCCATGTCTGTTATGTCCTTGTTATGGAAAGAATTGAGCGTAGTATATCAAAAATGCGCCTGCAGAATCAAGTGCTACCGCCAGTGCAGATGAGAACGACGCCGACAATTATCGCCGCGAGGGCAATTCCCTTGCGCACAAGATTCGTTTCGTGAAAGAACTTTGCGCCAAGAACGAACGTGATGACGACTGAAAATCTCCTAAGTAGCGAAGCGGCTGATATCGGCGCGTCTGGGAACGCGAGACCGGTGAAATACAGCCAATCGGCGGCGGCAAGCAAGATGCCTACCATTGGGATGGACCAGCGCCATTCAAAGGCGCGATCCTTCCCTCGACCAAGCGCCAACCGGCTGAGGGCAAGAGATACACCGTAGAATACGACGAGTCCGATCTGAAAGACGAACTGGACAGCCTCGACGGGAAGTCCGCGAACCTGGAAGATGTACTTATCCCAGAGCGACGATATTGCCGAGCAGAACGCCCCGGCGATCGCGCACCACACGGCGCGGTTCCTGAAGAAGTCTATGCCTTCGTGCTTTCCCGCCCACGAGAACGCGAAGTACCCGGCGAACACGGCCGCCATTCCGGCAAGCTGGACAGCCGAAGGCCGTTCGCCGTACACGACAAACGCGACGACAAACACGAGCGCGGGGGCTGAAGCGCGTATAGGAGTCGCGATTGAAATCGGCAACGTCCTTAGCGCACAGAAAGTAAAGACCCATGAAGTTCCGACGATGATGCACTTGACCGCAGAAAGGAGAATCACTTCAGCCGACAGGCCCGACACATCGGACATTCGACCGCACATGGCAAGCGCACCGACATACGCCGCGCATCCAAAGCAGGTGGAGCAGAGCAACGTCGGCAACACGGCGTTGTTCTGCACGCTCGCCTTCTTCGCAAGGTCGTACAGCGCGAGAAAAACCGCGCTGGCAAGCGTCCATTCTGCCCAGGCTTCCACCCTACTTCTTAGTCACGGTCTGGCCGTCGCGAGAGTCCTTGACGATCCAGCCTGCCGCGGCGATTTCGTCGCGCAGGCGGTCGCTCTCCGCCCAGTTCTTCGCCTTGCGGGCCTCGGCTCGCGCATCGAGAAGAGACTGTATTTCGGACGGCACCTCCGTCTTCTCCGACTTTCCGAAGAAGATCACGCCAAGAACTTCGTCCATGCGCCTGAACACCTGAAGGACAGGTCCGCCGCCGTGGGCGTTCGTGTCCCTGACGAGCGCAAAGAGCGCGGCGAGAGCCTTCGGTATGTTGAGGTCGTCGTTTACGGCAGCAGTGAAGTCGTCGAGATGCGCTTTCGCCCAATCTGGGGTTTCGCCCTCTGTCGCAGTGTCAACGCACGCGTCGATGCGGGCGAGCGACTTGCGAGCGTCTTCAAGCGCGGTGAACGCGAAGTTAAGTCCCTGGCGGTAGTGCGCGCCGATTAGCACGTAGCGAATCTCGCGTCCCGAATACCCCTTCTCGACAATGTCGCGAAGCGTGAAGAAGTTGCCCGCGCTCTTGGACATCTTCTCGCCGTTGACGCGAAGGTGCGCGCAATGCATCCACGTCTTCACAAACTCCTTGCCCGTCGCCGCCTCCGCCTGCGCGATCTCGTTCTCGTGATGCGGAAAGAGGTTGTCGATTCCGCCGGTATGGAGGTCAAACGTCTCGCCGAGGTACTTCATCGACATCGCCGAACACTCAATGTGCCAGCCCGGGCGTCCGCGTCCCCACGGAGAGTCCCAGCCGACGGGCCCGTCCGACTCCTCCCACGCCTTCCAGAGCGCGAAGTCTCCGACGTTCTCCTTGTCGTACTCGTCCGCCGCGCAGCGAAGGCCCGTGCGCTGCCTGTCGAAGTCGATGTGCGCAAGCTTTCCGTAGCCCGGGAATTCGCGCACCTTGAAATACACGGATCCGTCCTCGCTCTTGTAGGCAATGCCCTTTTCCATCAGCTTCTCGACAAGCGCGATCATCTCTGGGATGTGGTCTGTCGCCGCGGGATACACCTCCGCAGGCTGAATGTTGAGTTTCTTCAAGTCGGCGAAGAACGCGTCCTTGTACGTCTTCGTGTAGTCGGTAAGCGCGACTCCCGCCGCGTTGGCGCCGCGGATCGTCTTGTCGTCGACGTCGGTGAGGTTCATCACCTGGCGGATATTCATTCCGTTGAACTGGATCACGCGGCGGAGGATATCCTCGAACGCGTATGCGCGGAAGTTTCCGATGTGGGCGAAGTTATAGACCGTAGGCCCGCATGTGTAGAGCCGGATCGTGTTGTCGGAAAGCGGCTTCAGTTCCTCGGTCCGCCGCGTAAGGCTGTTGAATACTTGCATGGTCGGCTCCTTGCTCACTTCGAGACCAGCCCGAGAGAGGCCAGCGTAGCTTTGATTTTTTCGCGGTTCGCGTCCGTCGTCTCGCAGAGCGGAAGGCGGAAAGTGCCGCCGATCCTGCCCATGAGCGCGAGAGCCTCCTTTACCATCACCGGATTCACGTCGATGAACAGGTCGTGGAAGAGAGGATAGAACTTCGCGTGCATTTCGCGGGCACGAACGAAGTCGCCCGCAAGCGCCGTGCGGACCATGTCGCCCATCTCCTTCGGTATCACGTTCGACGCTACTGATATCACGCCTTCCGCGCCGACGGAGATCATCGGCAGCGCGAGCGAATCGTCGCCGGAAAGAACCGTGAAATCAGGAAGGATGTTCTTGGTCGCCGAGACGCGCTCTACCGAACCCGCAGCCTCCTTGACGGCGATCACGTTCGGATGCTTCGCAAGCCTTGCCACGACATCGAGCGGAATCTCGCGCCCCGTGCGGCCAGGCACGTTGTAGAGCACCACTGGAAGCCCAAGGTCGGCGACCGTCATGAAGTGGCGGTAGAGCCCCTCTGCGTTCGGCTTGTTGTAGTATGGCGTAACCTGCAGGCAGGCATCCGCGCCTCCGCATGCAATCGCAGCCTTCGTAAGCTCGACCGCCTCGGACGTGGAGTTCGCTCCGGTGCCCGCGATTATCTTAACCCGCCCCGCCGCGAACTCAATCGTCCTTTCTATGACTTCGTTGTGTTCGGCGTGTGAAAGCGTAGGCGACTCTCCGGACGTTCCAACGGAGCAGATTCCCTCCACTCCCGCCGCCACCTGTTCTTCGACGAGTGCCTTGAGCGCACCGTAGTCAACCGAACCATCTTTGGCGAACGGAGTTACGAGAGCAGTTATCGTGCCAGAAATTTTCATGTCGTATTATTTGTTGATTCCCTTGTGGTTCATGAACTCCCAGATGCGGCCAAGCCACGTATAGCTGCCTGTTCCGGGGGACGCCCTGCGCTGGAAGCAGTGAGGACGCTTGCAAAGCGTATGAAGGTCGCTAGCGATGCCCATGCGGCGCATCTGCTCCCAGACCTTGACCGAGTTCATAGCCGCCCATCCGTCCGCATCGCCGTGGATAAACACCATCGGGCATGTGTCAGGATCAAACGCAAACTCCGGGACGGGAATCGCAGAATCGTCGTTGCCGCCAGTCGTGTTGCCCTTCTCCGCGCCGTCCGTGAGCGCATACGCCGGATATATGCCGACGCCCCACTGGACGTTGCAAGGGATCTTGTCGATCTCGTCGATGTCCAAGTATGCGCGGCTCCTTGAGCTCGTCACGCCCATGAGCGTCAAATGTCCGCCGGCGGAAGAGCCCATGATGCCGATGCGGTTCGGGTCGAGACCCTTCGCGGCAGCCTTGGAGCGGACGATCCTGATGCAGCGCTGGAGATCCTGCCAGGCGGTCGTGTGCTTCGCGAGCGGCGCGGCAGGCCGGGGCGTGCGGTATTTCATCGTAACGACAGCCATGCCCTTCTCGTTCAGGAAGCGCCGCGCGGGAGCGACCTCGAATCCGTCGGGACTGTTGCCCTTGTAGCTGCCGCCAGAGTAGATGATCTGGATCGACTTCGTCGTAAGGTTGGTAGGGATGTACCATTCAATATACGGATTGCACTGGTTAGGCTGGAGATCGGGCGTCTTTCCATCCGGCCACAAGTCTTCCTTCTCGTAAAGCGAACGATCATGGATGTTCTCCGAATAGCGGGCCATTAGCTCCTCTTCGGGAGGCAGCGGACCCAAGAACCCCATCTGCGCGAGGAACTCCATCGCACGGTCGAACCAATTGTCGTACGCGGCCGCCGCGTCGCCTTTGCCGTCCTTGCCCCAGAAGCCGTGCTGACGATCTGCGAAAAGATGCAGCTCTGCGGGCACCTTACGTTTCCTCAGCTCGCGATACACGAGCGTCGATGCCGTTGGCGAGTATATGTCGGCACTGCCGTGGAACATGCACATGGGAGCCGTCTTCTCGTCGAACTTGAATATCGTGTCGAGCGTTGCATCGACGGCTTGTCCGTTGCGGGTGTTTGGCGTGCCGATGCCGTCGGTGACGGCGTATGCTATCGCGCCGGTTATCGCCCAGTTGATGTGGCATGGAACGTCGTCCACGTCGTCTATCTTCTCGTACGCGGGCGTAAGGGCGCTCGTGGCAAGAAGCGTCGCGAGATGCGAGCCTGCGGACATCGAGATCGTGCCAATCTTCTCCGGATCGAACCCGCGCGCGGCGGCCTGCGAACGCACGAGACGGACTGCGCGCTGGCCATCCTCCCACGCCGTAATGTGGATTGGCAGCCCTTTCGGACGCGGAGTGCGGTAAACGAAGTTGACGCACTGGAATCCCTTTGCGGTGAACTTCTCCGCCCACATCTTGACAAGCCCCACGTCGCAGCAATTGTTATAGCTGCCGCCCGAAATCAGAATCATGCAGCATCCGTTAGGCTTCGCTGGCGCGTCGCACCAGTCAAGGTACGGCATGCGATGGTCGTCCGGCACGAAACCCGGCGCCTTTGACACGTCGGTCATCGCCGCTATCTGGTGCGGCTGGCGGTTCGGCATCGCGTCAAGCGACGACCATACATCTACGCGCTCACCTGCGCCTGCGAATGACGCAGCCAGAATGGCCGCGCAAAAAAATGTTCTTGTCATCATTGTCTTGTTGTCCTTTTTAAGTGGTTTGTCTTACCGGACGAAAGCGGCGTGTCGGAGCCCTTCCACCTGAATACGCCCGGAAGACCTTCAGGCAGCGTCACCGTGCCGGAGACATCGCTGCCGTCGAACGAGAGATCGAGAACGACATCGCCCTTCGGAGTCGGCGTGACGCTGCGTATCGACTTCAAGTGCGCAGGCTGCGGCTCGACGAGCACCTTCCCGTAGAAAGGCGCGGCGCTTTTCACGCCAGCGACGCCGGTGTGCAGATGCCAGAGCGGATGCGAGCCCCATCCATGGCAGTCGCTGCGCGAGTTGATTTCCGGCGTTTCGAGGATGGTCGAAAGGTTCCAATCCAGGCAGTTGCGCCAGAACCCGAGATTGCCGAAGAAGAGGTCGGGACGGTGGAACTTGAAGTACGTCGAATAGAGATAGTGCTTGTAGTAGATCGTCCCGCGTGCAAGATCCGGCGTCTCAACAAGCGCCTTGAAGCACCGCTCCGCCTTTTCGCCGGTCACAACACCAGCCAGAAGCGCAAGGCACTGAGAATGTTCGCTGAACTTCGTCTTTTCCACGTTGGACGCGAACAGCGCCTTGTCTTCGCACCAGAACGTCGCCATTATCGCCGCCTTGAGCAGTTCGGCGCGAGCACGCCAATGCGCCGCAAGCGCCTTGTCGCCGACTGCCTCCTCGGCAATCACCGCCGAAAGGATCGCATGAAGGTACTGAAGGTTCATCTCCGCATTGGGCTTTTCCGTATCGCCGTCCGGCGGCACGCCGCCTTTCCACGACGACACCCAATCGACGAAGTTCCAGCCAGGCGTCTTGCCAAGCAGCCAGTCGTTGTTCAAGAACGTTTCAATGCCCATGAGCGTGTGGTTCAACCCGGGGAGTTTAGCCTTGAGCCATTCGACGTTCGTGTGGTTCCATGCGTAATCGCCGAACATCATCGCCTCGCAGCACGTGAAGCCGAGCGCGTCCTGCATTCCGCGCGTCGGACAGTTCATCGGAATCATCCCGTTCTCGCGGCGATCGGTGTCGTAGAGATTGATGGCGTTGCGCACCATGCGGTCCTCGGTGTCGAAAAGCCCCGCGACCAGATACTGCACGCGGCTGTCGCCGGGATACATCTGCTGTTCGTAGTATGGACAGTCGAAGAACATCTCGTGCATGCACATCTGCAGCGAACGCGCGCACACGGGCTGCATCTTCATGATGAACGGATCGTCGCAGACGAAAGACGCCGCCATCTCGACGGGATAGCGCGTCTCGGCTATTTCGACATTGTCGATAGTCAGCGGCTCGTCAGCCGTCTCAACCGTCAAGCGGCACCATCTGCCGCACCGCCACCAAGGCGTCGTGAAGCGAGCGGAAGCGCGTCCGTCAGAATTGAAGACGTCGCCAAATGGACGCAGCATGTCCAGCCCGTCGCCAAATGCCGACCGATCGCCCTTCTTGCCATCCGCACCGGTAAGGCACTCCGCCCAGTCCCACTTGACTGACGCGCCCTTCCCGCCGGAGACCGTCAACTGTGGATACGCGCAATAGTAGTTGCCGAGATCCCAATACGACACCGCCTTTGTGTTCGCAGGAACAACTGCGCCAGGCTTCAGCAGATCCGGCCCCTTCTTTATTTCTCCAGGCGTCTTTGTCTCGTGCATCAGATCCTTTAGCGGCGATGGGAAGAGCTTCCATCCCTGCACCGTAAGGCCCGCCCACGTCTTCACCGGACCACGCACCACGACTGCGTCCTGCCATGCATCTGCGGCAGGCTCTTCGTCGAGAATTCCCGTTCCGCTGACTTCGCACTGCGAGCCGACACCGAACGCGCCCGACTTCCCCTTGTGCGTCATTCGCGTCCCGACAAGCGGCGCGACCTTCCACACCGCCTTGCCTGTCGTAAGCTGATCGTCGTACGCTCCACCAGCCTTGACTACAAATCCGCCGCGCACGGAAACCTGTGCGAGCGGCGCGTGTTCGCCGACTTGCCAGCAAACCGCCTCAAGGCGGTGCGAGCCAGGCTCAAGCCCCGTCACGCGATAGCTCTCGTAGTTCCAGCGGTTTGGAAGCCCGCGCATCGGTCCGCGCGCAATCTCTCTTCCATCGAGCAACAGAACGAAACGTTCGTCCGCAGAAACGTCCAGATACAAAGGCGCGTCGGTAGCCGTGAAATCGCGGCGGAAGCGGAAGAACGACTGCGGCATCTTCGCGAGCGTTGCGGGATCGGTGCGCGTTTCACTGAAGACAGCCCCGCCCCACACGTCGCAACCAGCGCGCCATACCCACGATGCCTCGTCTATCGGCTGCTGCACGCGCACGTTCGTGTCGCCGCGAGAATGCCGCTCTAGACGAAACACACGCTCCACCGTCGCCGCCTGCACCGCGACAGATGCAAACACGCACCAAAAAAATGCAAGCAACGATATGACTCTACGACGAAAGCTATTCATAATAGGTGATATTTTACCAAAATTTCTCGCCAAAATCATCCCCCAAACAATCCACAAGACGCTCATTCAACAAGCGTGAACTCGATCTTGTCGATGTAGACGCCGTTGACCGCCGACTTGCCGTTCTTGTCGAACCGACCAGGCGCAATCCAGAAGAACTCGTCGGGCGCAGGCGTCCATGTCAGCACGTCGTACCACCGGTATTCGCCGTCCGGCACGTCAGCCGTGCGCGGCTCTATGCCGCCGCGCCCGCAAGTCGCCCCCTTGCTGTAGACGCCCGCCCAGAACGCCTCGCCATCCTGCGCCTTGTCAACTCGCACACGGACGCGCAGACGGTACTTCTTGCCCGGCTCGAACGCGATTTTGCCCATCGAAAGCATCGTACACCACTGGAAATGCGTATTGAACAGCTTCAGCGCCCTGCCGTCGCCGGCCTTGGGGTCGTCGACGTAGTCTCCCCATCTGCCGCGATTCGAGATGGGCAGATAGCGGTCCTCCAGCACGCCAGAAGCCGAATCGCCCTTCACCATCCCGTATTTGGCAATCTTCTTCCACTCCTGCACGAGCGCCGTACGGTCCCCTTCCGCGAGCCTGATGTCCCTGGCCTCGTCCATGCGGTCGAGCAACGACTGCGCAAGCGCCTTGATCTTCGCAGGAGGGACGGCGGACTTCGCCTTTCTCAGGTCCAAAAGCCAATGGCACCGCTCCAGCCGCAGGTAGTCGAACGAGAACTTCGCCATCCTCACGTTGTAGGACGTCGCCGGATCGTCCTTCACGGCATCGACCGCCTGCTGCCAGCAGCCTTCGGCGAAGTCGAGGAACTCGTCCTTCAGGACGGAGCTGCCGACGGCGTCGAATATGAGAAGCGGCTTGTCGGGACTGGACGAACGGACCAGCTGCATCTTGTGGATTGCCTCGAAGTAGTCGCGCACGAATGGCGCGGCCTTGCCATAGTACCCGGCGAAGAAGTCGTCAAGGAGGTCCTTCATCGGCAAGTCGGGGTTCCACATCCACTTGGCGAGAAGCCACGCCTTGAGCTCTGCGAAGTCCGCGTGGCGACCCTGGTACGCGCCCTGCTCGAAGATGGCCTTCACGCCGTTGCGGCGGAAGAACTGCAAGTTCCCCTGGAGCGCATACACGTTCGGCCACGGCATCGTGTAGTTCGCGAAGTCCGTCGTATAGTCCCAGATGTAGAGAAAGTCGGTGAGCTTGCTCCATTCATCGATGTCCTTGCAAAAGGCGATGTTCTCCTTGAACTGGCTCTTGTCGAGCGGCTGCGCGAAGTCGCACTCGATGGTGCAGAGACACGGCACCACGTTGTGCCTGAGTTTGGTTTTCTTCGGCGCCTTGCGCGTGTACTGGTAGGCGAGCGTTTCGATGATTGCGCCGGGGAACTCCTTCTCCACAGCCTCCGCGACGGCGTTCACAAAGCGAATCATAGTGCCGGCATGAGAGCCTTCCTCGTCGTCCACGGCCTTGCATGCCGGGCACTCGCAGAAGTTGTACCAGTCGTTCTGGCTCACGCCATAGAACTTCGCGCCAGGGTCCTTGCGTATGCGCTCCAAGACGTTTGACGTCACGATGCGAAGCACATCTGGATTTGTCAGGCACAGCTGCGTTCGCTCCTTTATCCGACGCCCTTTCACCATGCTGAAGTATTCTGGATGCGAATCAAAGTATTTCTCTGGAGACAACAGCTTGTCGAAAGTGTGGCAGCTGCCAAGACCGCCGCCGAAGCGGTATGGGTCGCCGCCGTACTTCTCGCCCATCTCGTTCCAAGAGCGACTGTTTACGCGAAGCCTCGCCGAAAACTCGGGATGCGAGGAAACGTCGTACCAGAACGGTTCGCGCATCAGAAAAGCCGGAGTCTGCGTCTCGTCCAGATTCGCCGGCACTTCTATGCGTTCGCGGCACGGAATGGCAGAATGCCAGGAAGCATACCACCGGCAACCAGCGAACCGCTCCAGCACCTCGTACACGCCGTAAAGCGTGCCGCGCTCGTTTCCTCCCACGATGTACAGCCGGCCGCCATCCGCTTTAAGGCGAAAGCCGTCGCTCTGGCCGGGCGGATTGTCCTCAAGCCGCATATTTCCAAGCACAATCGCCTTCACCGGGAGAGACGCGCTCGTAGCGTTCGTCACAATCGGCAACCTCACGCCCGTCACCTTTTCGGTGAAGTCGCGCAATTCTTCCGCCGCGTACTCCTGGGCCGGCAACGCCTTCGCCGGTATCACAATCGAATACTCGGCAGCCTTGCCGCGCTCGGCGATGGTCATTAGCGGACCCCCGGCGTTCGCCGCGGACCGCAGCAACACCGCACAGAGGACTGTCAATGCAACTCTGATTTTCATGAAACCATCAGACAACACCCGCGTCATTTCTGGCGCGGGTGTGTCATCACATACAAAGAACCCCATTGAACCTAGTCGGCTGTGATAACAACCGGAAGGGACACAATGCTCGTCACAGGCGTCGCCTTGTATGTGCACTCGTCCACCCAAGTCCACTTATACGTGTATTGCGCCGAGCCATAGCCCATGAGCGACTCTTCGTCCTCATCCTTGATCATGACTCCAGCGTAAGGAATCGACACCGCCTTATGCTGCATCTTCATTTCACCCTCGGCATAGTCAAAGTACACCGACGCCTTGCCCGAGAAAATGCCGGTAGCCTTGGCAAAGGAGATGGACATCTGCGAAGGATCGGTGATCTCGTCGCCCTTCTTGTCCTCCCAGTAGTTCCACTCGATGCCATTCTTCCATGGCGCAGGGCTCTTGGACTCAAGGGCAATCGAGCCTTTGCTGTCTCCCTTCAATGCGACATTGAAGAAGTATCCGTCAAAGTCAACCGCTTTGACATTGCCAGTGACTATATATGGGCCTTCCTTGGATGTTACTTCCTGCACGACTTTTTCACTGTATTCGCAACTTGCATACCAATAGTAGTCTTCCAACGAGTTTGCCGCGCTGTATTCGGCACCAAAGCCATAAATGTTGTTTTCTACTTCGCAGTATTTACCGTCGCCATACATATAATACTCATAGTCCAGCATCTTGATTGCATAAGTCCAAGTAGCAAAATCGGAAACGACCTTGCCATCGGAATCAATGGTCAGCACAGCCGAGAACCAGTCCTCCTTCTTGTAAGCGGAAGGCGAATTGAACAGGAACAGCGCGGCACGCGAAGTGTCGGACAGTGTGTCATACTCAGACTCGGGCATCCAGCCTCCGTTCTCATACGGATAATAAGGCATTACGAGTGCGCTCATCGAGACCTTCTGCCCATCCGGCAACTGACCTGTTACCTTGGCGCCGCCCTTCTTGTCCGTCTTGATGGTAAGATACCCATAGCCTAACTGCCCCAACTCTTCACTGCAATCAGAACCCTCATTCAACGAGAACGCAAACGTGTAATACTTTTCAAGAGGGAATGATGGCTTCATACCGCAACAAAGGTCTTCATTTGACATCATCAGGGTATTCTGCCGAAGGCCAGACATCTCGCCGCCAACATAGTCGCCGGTTGCCTTGTCATACGAATCAGCGATTCCGCTGATGCCGACAGTGCCAGAGTCTGCGCTCTTCATGAATTTCACATGGCACCAAGAATCGTCCTTGTCCTCATGCCAGAACCTGAATTGCGAATCGGAGTCGTTGATTTCTGGATCAAGCCATTCCAACGTTCCTGAGACAGAGCGAGTGCCAATGCGCGTGATAACCTTTGCGGACACCTTGCCGTCCGCCTTCACAGACATCTCGAGAAGACCGCCTTCATTCATAAAGCCGCGATAGTCGCCTGCAATCCAAGTGGGGAGCGCGCCGACATTGATAGTAACCGTCAGATCCTTTGAATGCTTTGCCGGATCGATGGCTGATATCTTAAACGTATAAGTCCCTGCCTTCTTGGGAGACCCCGTAATCGCCCCTGATTTTGCATCTAACTTCAACCCGTCGGGAAGCTTGCCGGTGAGCTTGTAGGTCAACGGATACGCGTCCATTCCGCATTCCAGATAATTCTCGACCGCGCAACCAACGACAGCGTCGAACACGACGGTGCCTTCAGAAACTTCGTATGCGCCACTCGAATTTGTAAACCCATAGAACTCGATGTCATCGATAGAATAATCCGAAAGAGCCTTGAACACGGCCTCTATATGAACCTTTAGGTCTGAAGGGTCAATATGATAGCAAAGCTCGCAAGAAGTCGATCCACACATGTTCACGAAGTTGTTTTCAAGCTTCCAGGAGGACTGTGGCGAATCAAAGCTAGAATAATACCCCCAACGATCCTTGAACACCCATCCCTGAAACGCATATCCTTTAGCGGCCTTGGCCGTAAGAGTAGCCGTCTTGCCGGCTGGCAGAAGGCCGTCCTTTGGATTCATGGTAGCGGTGCCACAAGTCGTTGAAGGAATCAGGTCGCCATCCTTGACCGTCACAACATCCACCACAATTTGCGGAACGTAGGTGAACAGCGCAACCGCCTCGACCTCGCCAGACGGTTCATGCAACGTCACCTGCATCTTATCGGCATACGTCGTCCACCGTGGGTCAGAAGAGCGCCATGTTATTGTATAGGTTCCCGGCTTCACCATGGCATCCTCGCCATAATAATCGTCTTCCTTGTTGCCGTCATACACATGCGCCTTGTACCAAGTCTTGCCTCCGTCAGGACTCCACTCAAAGCCCCCATACGGCGGACTAATATAAATGTCGTCTTCCGAGTCGATATCATAGCCAACATTGATAGAGTCTGCATAAACAGTGGCCGAGATCCATCCACAGGCAGATTCATCAACGTAATTCGCCTGAAGCGTTACATTTTCGGACGGCATGATGAATTCGGTTTCCGCCATGGTAACACGGAATCCACTACCCAAATCGACCTTCGAAGGCGTCACCGACCACTTCTGAAACACAAGCCCGTCGGTCTCTTCGGGAACGCTTACAGACACGTTGGCACCGGACAGCACTTCGATAGTGCCCTTCCCATTCATGCTCCCGCCCTCGTCATACGGCAGGTCGAACAAGTCAATACTACACATGATCTCATCAAGCAGCTCTGGGTCGCTTTCAAAATTCTCTCCGGACAAACACCACTCTACAGTAGCCGCATCATCCTTCATCGTCAGCTTCTTGTACGACATCCAGTGGGCGTAGAGCGTAGGCGTGGCCTGTCCGGGGAAAGCAGAAGGATCGAATATCGCGTCCTGCGTGACATGCACGCCGCCGTTCTTTTCAGTCCACCAACCCGCAAACGCGCAATCTTTTCGATACGCCAAAGGCAACGAGCCGTATTCATATCCATTTGCAAGATACGCCTCATATGACCCAGAGCCGCCGTTTGTGTCAAACTTCACCTTCGTGGAAGCATTGACCGGCACAAACTTCGCAGACAACTCAACAAAGAACGGATCGTCGTAATACGTGTCTCGTCCTTCTTTGTATGTCGCGCGTTTGGGGATATTGAATGTCTGCTCCCAAGCCGCACGCCAATTGCCCGTCTTGTCATAGAACTTTACGGTCACCTTGCCAGCCTTGACCGGATATTCACGCCCGAGCGGAATCAGCGTCTTGCCATTGTCGACGCTCCAATAGAACTCCCCTTCCTCCGCCTCGCCAATCAGCTCATACTCTTCATCGACATAAATATACCCCGCGAAACCATTCACGAAGTTAGCCGTAAGCTTGACATTGGCACTTGGCATTGTCACCCGCACTTCGTCGCTGAACGGATTAAAATCCTCTCCTAGATCTGCCGTCGCCGGTGTGTACGTCCACTTCGCAAAGGCATTAACCTCGTTCTCGTTCTTGTCGTGCAGCTTGGACCAGTCAACGTATGCTTCGACCGAATCACCCGCACTCACGACTCGCGAAGTGGTTTCATCGTCTAGATATCCACCCGCAACTGTAATTTTGTATGTCTGCGCTGCGCAAACCTGCATAAACCCGGCCAACGCCAGAGCACCCGCAATAAGTCCCTTGATCTTCATTTGCTTTTTCCTTTCGTACGTGTCATGGAATCATGTTCTCACTCGTAATTCCCAATTGTCACCGGCAAGGAGACCACGTCAGTCACGGACGACTTCTTGCCTGTGCACTCATCCACTACCGTATGCTTGTATGTATATACAGCTGCGCCATAGCCACCGTCGATCTCATCGCCACTCTTGACTATGACACCCGCATATGGGAGCGACGCCGTCTTGTGCTGCATATCGTCTTCAAAATACACCGACGCCTTGCCCGTGAAGATGCCGGTAGCCTTGGCAAAGGATATGGAAAGCTGCGAAGGATCGGTGATCTCATTGCCCTTCTTGTCCGTTTCGTAGTTCCACCACTTCTCAGTATAGGTCTTCCCTGTATCCGGATCCTTCCAGGTTTCCTTCTGCTCCCACGGCGCCGGACTCTTCGACTCAAGGACGATCGACCCCTTGTTGTCGCCCTTCAATGCGACATTGAAGAAACACCCGTCGAAGTCAACCGCATCAACGCCATTATACCATGTTTCAGAGCCGTCCTTGAATGCGTATTCCATCAAGACATTTTCGCTGTAGTCGCAATGGATGTAGGCGTAGTAGTCCTCAAGCGACTTTGCCGCGCTGTACTCGGCGCCGAATCCCTGATAGGTGAACGATTCATATTCATCTCCACAATACTCGCAATAGTCGTCGCCGTACATCAGGCGATTCAAGTACGTCCAAGTCGGCTCGTTGTAGAAGGAAATCTCGCCATCTGGATAAATAAACAGCGTCGCCGAGAACCAATCCAACTTCTTGTAGGCCGAAGGCGAGGCAAACAAGTAGAGGGCCGCGCATGGCTTGTCGGACGTAGCCTGGCCGTCTTCATACGGCACAAAAGGCAAGACAAGAGCACTCATCGAGACCTTCTGACCGTCCGGCAGCTGACCTGTCACCTTGGCTCCGCCCTTCTTGTCCGTCTTGACGGTAAGATACCCATAGCCGAGCCCCGTCTCGTCAGGAACAAACGCAAACGTGTAGTACTTGTCGAGGAAGTCGGAAACTGTAAGCAGTTTCTGATTCTGCCGTATGGCAGATACATTTCCGTCAATCATTATTTCCGTCTTATAATCGTATGAGTAGTACCAGCCAAGCAAAGAGGTCATTCCGGAGGCTTCGTTATGGAAGAATTCCGCTTCGAGATAAGAACCCTTCGAATCCGAAGCTGCAAATACGTATTCAGGCGCATCTTCCACGTCGTCGTAGTTATAGTAACCGTAGTTGCTGTAGTCGGCATCAGGGTCGCGCCACGTCAAAGAACCGGAAAGCGAGCTCGTGCCAAAGCTCGTGGCGATCTTTGCGGACACCTTGCCGTCAGACTTCACGGACATCTCGCAAAGAGCCATTCCGTCCACATCGCCGCGGTAGTCGCCCGCAAGCCAGGAGGGAAGCGCCTTGACAAGAATGTTTACGGACAGTTCCTTCGAATGCTTCGCGGGATCGGTGATGGAGACCTTGAAATCGAACGAGCCCGCCTTCTTCGGCACACCGGTGATCAGGCCGTTCTTCGCATCGAACTTCAACCCGTCGGGGAGCTTGCCGATGAGCTTGTAGGTCAGCGGGAACGCGACGGTGTTGCAGTCAATCCAACTCTCGACCATGCAGCCGACCACCGCGCTGAGGTTGATGGAACCGTCTGAGACTTCGTACGCGCCAGACTGCGACGTCGATATCGACAAGAACTCAAGATCATCGGCGGAATAGTCCGCAATCGCCTTGAACACCGCTACAATATGAACCAAGCCGTCGTCGGGATCTATGTAGCTGTCGAGCCAGCTTGAAGAGCCCATTCCGTCGGACCAATAGTAATTCTCAAGCTTCCATGTAGCCAGGGTCTTGGAAATCCAGTAAGGAGCCCGTTCCCAGTCTTTCGCAAACACCCAGCCCTGGAATGCGTAATCCTTCGCGGCCTTGGCCGTGAGAGTAACCGTCTTGCCGGACGGAATAAGGCCGTCCTTGGGATTCATGGTCGCAGTGCCGCAAACCGTCGAGGGCACAAGTTCGTCTCCGTCAACCGTCGCAACGTCAACCACGATCTGGGGAGTGTAGTAGAATGTCGCCGACACGTACCAAGACTCGTCATAATAGAGCTTCACTTTGTCCTTCGCGGACGTCGTCCACCTTGGATCAGTGGAGCGCCATGTTATGGTGTAGGTTCCAGCCTTCAACATGGCAATCTCGCCGTCGGTAAAATCAGTACCCGTGTTGTTGTCATACATATTCGCCTTGTACCATGTCTTGCCGCCGTCAGGGCTCCACTCAAACGCAGATTCCGGCGGAGAGATCCAAATGTAATCGCCTGCCACATCATCAAAGCCAATGCACACGGAAGCCGCATATGCATCACCTGTTAGCCTGCCACACGAGTATTCATCGATGTAGGTCGCCTGGAGCGTGAGGTTTTCGGACGGCATGACGAAGCTGGTCTCACAGCTTGTCACACGGAAATCAGGTCCGAGCTGTACCTTGGCGGGCGTCACAGTCCACTTCTGGAACACAAGGTTCGCATCGTTCTTGCCCTCGGAAGATTCCGGCGCTTCGACGTAAACGACAGCGCCCGGAGGAACCATCATAACGCCCTTTTCATCCGGGCTCATGTCAAGTTCAACCCCCAGGTCATCACACAGCTCCGCCAATTCGTACTGATCTTCAGACCAATCCCAATCAGCCCACGCGGTCTTGTCCTTGAGCGTCACCTTGTAAAGCTTCGTCCATTGCGCATAGAGAGTTGGCGTCTTCGCGCCGGCAAACAGCGACGCGTCGTATTCATCGCCGGAATACACCATCTCACCGCCGGTCTTGGCAGTCGCCCAGCCGGTGAACAGGAAACCGGAGCGGGCAGGCGGAACGGGCAGCGTCGGGAAGTAAAGCGTTTCATCTTCATCGACATCGAGATTGACGGTCGCCGGAGTTACCTTGCCTCCGTTGCCATCAAGCTTGATAGACTTCACGCCGTCCTTGAACACCTTCAAGGCTGTATAGCCGGGCAGCAGGTACGAAGTTGTCCCCCATATTCCCTCAACTGCATACATGCCTTCGGAGGAATCCCACCACACTGGGCAATATATGATTGAATTGGGGGCTTTGCGACCACCGCCGTTGGCCACGTACTGGTCGTTGTCCGAATCAATGATGTAAAGCGCCGTCAGTTCGTCGGAATTGTTCTTCTCATATCCGCAGCATGTCACGGAATGGCTGACAATATAGTCGCCCCACTTTGGGTTTGAATTGTCACCATAAAAAAGAAGGTCGATATGCAGTGCGTACTGACCCTTACACAGCAGTCTGTCAAGGTCTGCGACACTAAGATTGTTCGCGCTGTTAACGACGGACGAGGACAGATCCTGCTTCGTCGTTGCCTTGAACCAACGCCATATGCCGTCGTAGAACTGCTGTTCCTTGTAGCCGTATGTGCCTTCCGTGACCGTGTCGATGTCGCCGGGAACCTTGGCATAGCGAAGCGTTTTCGGATTGGCACGGAAATAGTCAATCATGTCGTCGATTGTCTTGTAGGAAGTCTTGCTCGCCCAGCCAGTGAGGAAGAGCAGATTCATGTCCGTGATCGGCCCGCACCAGTAGTCGTCGTTGTCGTCTGCGGCAGTCTTTTCGCCATCCACGATGGACTCATTCACGAAGCAGGGGGCGTCAAAGTAGTCGTATTCGGTAAAGTCGTTTGCCGAAAGGCCCTTGACCCCCACGACGACGGCGTTTCCGCTATCGGTGGAAAACGAGGAATACTTTCCTGGCCCCACCTCTATTCCATTAGCCTGCACGACCCCGGCCAAAGCCAGAAGCCCCGCAACGAGTCCCTTGATTTTCACGTGTATTTTTTCCTTTCTTAGGTCAGAGAAAAATTTAGCTTGTATGATACCATAATTTGCGCAAGATGGCAAACTGTTGTTCATCCCAACAAAGATTCCAAATCATGGGACAGGATGTTCTTGGCGTATCTGCGTGGCCGGCGAAATTCCGCCGTCAGTCAACGCGACTTATTTGAGATTTGGAATCATTGGGGGCAAAAATCAAGCTTCCTAGCTTCGACATCGACATGCGAAACCCGCACCTTCAGCGTGTCGCCCGCCTTCCACCGCACGCCTGGAGCGGAGAGCGTGCAATCGGATTCGTTGTATCTGAGATATCTCGTGGATAGAAGCGAGATGTGCACAAGGCCAGACACCGCAAGCTCGGGAATGTCGACGAAGCATCCGAACGGCATGACCTTAGAGACGACGGCATCGTATTCACGCGTCCGCCGCGATTCTATCTGCTCCTTGAGGAACTTGTACTTCTTGATCTCCGCAAGGGCGCGTTCCGCCTCCGTGGCGACAGTCTCCCGCTCGCTCGTGTGCTCGGCCCAGCGGGCGAGCAGCGCAGGCGCGACCTTCGCGTTGCGCTTTGAAATGTACGCCGCGAGCTGTCTGTGCAAAGTGAGGTCTGGATAACGGCGTATCGGCGACGTGAAGTGGGCGTAGTATTTCTTGGCGAGGCCGAAATGTCCAATAGAGACGGAATCGTAAACCGCCTTCTTCATCGACCTCAGCACCATCATGGAAATCGTCGAATAGAGCGGATTCGACTTGATGGTCTTGAGGAAACGCGCAAACACCTTCGGGTTTTCGAAGTTCCCGACCTTCACGCCGATTCCCCGCAGCTCCGCACGCAGCGCAAGCATCTTCTCGGGATCCGGCGACTCGTGGAGACGTGCAAGGATCTTGACGCCATGCGTCCAAAGCTCCTTTGCCACCGCCTCGTTCGCCGCGACCATGCATTCCTCGATCATCTGATGCGATTCGTCGTACGGACGCGAGACGACCTCCTTCAGATGGCCTGCGCCGTCGAGGACCAGCTCCGCCTCCGGCACCTCGATGTCGAGACCGCCCGCCGCGAAACGCTCCGCTCGCAGCTTCTGCGCAATCGCCGCGATTTCGCGTATCGTCTTCCTCTCGCGCCTGCCGACGGATGCTCCGCCGCCGGAAATCACGTCCATCACCTCCGCATACGTGAAGCGGGCCTTGCTGCGTATGACAGACTTCGCAAACGAGCGCTTCACCTGACGCCCCTCGCCGTCGAAAGTGAGGAATACCGAAAACGCAAGCCTGTCCTCCCCGGGCACAAGCGAACATGCGCCGTTTGAAAGCGACTCGGGAAGCATCGGCACGACCCTGTCGCAAAGATAGACGCTTGTGCCACGCCTGTACGCCTCCCGGTCGAGAGCGGAGCCTGGCTTTACATAGTGCGAGACATCCGCAATGTGCACGCCAAGAACCTTGTTCCCCTTGCGATCGGTCTCAAGCGACAGGGCGTCGTCGTAGTCGCGCGCCGTCTCAGGATCGCACGTGAAAACGAACTTGCGCCGAAGGTCTAGCCTTCCCTTCAAATCGCCTTCGGACAAACCTCCTGCGGAAACTTTCCGCGCCTCGTCCAAGACTGCCTTCGGGAAAAACCTCGGCAGTCCATACTCCTTCATCACCGCCGCAGTGTCGTCCTGCGTGCCATTTCTTCTTTTCTCTTTCTTCATTGACCGCTATTATACCACATTTTCCGCGACATAGTGCGTGGACAGGCCTTCGCCGACGGATGAAAGAAACTCGGCAAAAGGCGCATTCTTGTCCGTCGGCACGAAATCGATCGACGGCATGAAGCCCATTTCCCTCTCCACATGTGCGAGCGCGAAATGTTCAAGCGTGCGCCCCATGGCGCGGCAGCTCATGACGAAATCAGTTATCCGCCGCGACTTGACATCGACTACGATGTAGCAGACGAGCCCCTGCTCGCCGAACCTGTCGCCGGCGCGGAAAACGAATACGCGGCGCTTCTCGGCACCCTCCGCGAGAAGTCTCGCGAAATCGTCGCGAGTGCGGCGAATCGTCGTAGCGTTGAACTGGTTCGTCTTGCCAGCCATCTGCGCGAGGCGATCAAGATCGCCCTCCGTCGCCTCGGATGGAACGACACGAAGACCTAGCGAATCAAGATATTCATCGCGCGTCGCGTAGTCGAGCCGCGCAGTTTCGCGGCGAACCTTTGCCGCGTAGTCGGCAGCGCGGAGCCTGTCTTCTTCCGTCAGCCCGGCATCGCCGAAGAAATATTCCTTCAGGCGGCGCACAAGCTGGCGCTGCGCCGGCTCCGGCACCCTGCCGTCTGGAGAGGCGGGCCATCCGCCCCACGGCACCACGGCAACCTCGGGAAGGTGCGCCGCCATCTGCGCACGCTCGTGAGGATTGTCGTCCACGAACACCACGGCGTCTGGCGAAAGGTTCAGCTCCCTGCAAGCCTCGATGAGGTTTCCGGGCTTCGGGCTCCAATTCACCCTTGTCGTGGAAAACATCCCCACGTCCACTGGCGCCCCCGTGCCTGCGATTCCATCGTTCTTGGAGAGGAGCACAAGCAGCACGCCTTCTTCCCGAAGCGCGGCAATCCCCTTCTGGAATTCCACGCAAGGGACGAGCGCATCTGCGCCGTCCTCGCTCAAGATGCCGGACCAAAGTGTGTTGTCCGCATCGACCGCGAGCACCTTGCGAACGCTGCCGCGACCGGCCGAGCAGGAACATGCCAGCCATCCGAACTCATCGACTATCGCCTGTATCCCGTCAACGGAATACTTGCACCCGGAAAGCGCCATCATGCGCTCATCGAAAAAACCGGGTATCTCGCGGGAAAGGACGTCGTCGTGCGACGTCACGTCATATACGAAATCTGGACAAAACGCAACGAGCGATGAATCCTGAGGCATCACGTCGTACCCGGCATCGCGGAAATACGACGTGATGACTTCAAGGGCGACATCGCCCGTCAGCGCGACCTTGCATTTCTTGGTCAGTTCAACTCCATGCGACCGCGACGTGAGCGGTTGCGGATGCGAGCGCGCTGCGATTTCTTGCGCGCCTTGACGCATGGCTTCTCGAAGTAGCGGTCGTCGCGGATCTTCTTGAGGAGGCCCTCCTTGTCGAGAACCTTCTTCATGCGCTTGAGACCGCGCTCGACCGACTCGCCCTTCTTGAGCTTGAGAACAATCGCCATTACTTCACCTCCTTCGCCGGCGTTTCCTCGGCGGGCGCCGCGACTTCGGCCGCAGTCGTCCACTGGAGAATGCACATCTCGGCAGCATCGCCTTTGCGGGTGCCGAGTTTCACGATGCGCGTATAGCCACCCTTGCGGTCCTTCATGGCCGGGGCGATCTTGTCGAAGAGCTTCTGCACAGCCTTCGGATCAAGGGTGCGGGAAGCGGCGAGACGGCGAGCCGCGAGATCGCCCTTCTTGGCGATCGTCACGATCTTGTCGGCGACCTTGCGGGCCTCCTTTGCCTTCGGCAGGGTGGTGCGGATTGATTCCGCTAGGATGAGATTCGTGACGAGCCCCTTCATGAGCATCTTGCGATGCGCAGTGGATCGCCCAAACTTCTTCATGACTCTCTGGTGACGCATAATTTCAATTCCTTACTTCTTGGCCTCGAGGAGGTCCGGATCGAACTTGTAGCCGAGGGAGAGGCCGAGCGTAACGAGCTTCGCCTTGATCTCGGTGAGCGACTTCTTGCCGAAGTTGCGGTACTTGAGCATGTCCGCCTCGGTCTTGGACGCGAGCTCGCCGACAGTGGAGATGTTCGCGTTGTTGAGGCAGTTTGCCGCACGGACCGAAAGCTCGATCTCGTTGACGGACATGTTGAGGAGCTTCTTGAGCTTCTCGCGTTCGTTGGCGTCTTTAGTGGCGCTGTCTTCGAACTCAAGCGTCTGCTCGCCCGCGTAATCCACGAACACGTCGAGATGGCGGCGGAGAACCGCGCCGGCGGTCTTCAACGCGTCCTCGGGATCGATGCGGCCATCGGTCCAGACGTCGAGGACCAGCTTCTCGTAGTCGGTGCGCTGGCCGACGCGGGTGTTTTCCACCAGGAAGTTGACGCGCGTTACCGGCGAGAAGATGGAGTCGATCGCAATGCGGCCGATCTCCTGGTCGGAATGCTTGTTGCCCTCTGCGAGACAGAAACCGCGGCCGGTCCTCACCTCGCAGGTCATTTCGATTGCGCCATCGACGTCGAGCGTGCAGATCTCCTGGCGGGGATTCAGAATCTCAACGTTGTTCTCCTTCGCAAAATCGCCAGCACACACGGTGCAAGGCCCCTTGGCCTTGAGCGTTATGGTCTGGGAGTCGCGCGAGAACGTACGCACAAGAACACGCTTGAGGTTGAGGATGATGTCGGTGACATCTTCCGTGCAGCCCCTGATCGTGGAGAACTCGTGGCTCACGCCCTTGATCTTGACGGATGCGATGGCCGCCCCCTCTATCGAGCTCAGAAGAACCCGGCGAAGGGAATTGCCAATCGTCCGCGCATAGCCAACTTCAAACGGCTCCGCAGTAAAACGCGTGTAGGTCGGAGTCCTGGTGGACTCGTCAATCTGAACGTTATGCGGCATTTCGAAGCGGCTCAAACGGATAGGCATCTGTTACCTCCCTAAGAAATGTTTGTGTTGGACTTCGCTATCAGCGCGAGTAAAGTTCGACGATCGCCTGCTCGTCAACAATCGGAGCAATCTGCTCGCGAGTCGGCGCAGCAAGGATCTCTGCACGCAACGTGGCCTTGTCGAAGCTCATCCACATGGGGAGCTGCGCCCCCGTCGCGGCCTCGACCGACCTGTTGGCGGACTCCCTGGACTTCGCGGAATCCTTAACCGTGACGACATCGCCGGGCTTAAGGACCATCGAAGGCACGGACGCCTTTCTGCCGTTGACGAGCACATGGCCGTGCAGCACGAACTGACGGGCGCTGCGGCGGCTCGGCGCAAGGCCAAGGCGGTAGGCGATGTTGTCGAGCCTCATCTCCAAGAGCTGGAGAAGGTGCTCGCCAGTCACGCCCTCGCGGCGGTACGCCTCTTCGAAGAAACGATGGAACTGAAGCTCGCCCATGCCGTACTGACGGCGCAGAGCCTGCTTCTGGCGAAGCTGGCTGCCGTATTCCGACATCTTCTTCGCCCTGCGGCCGACATGCATGCCGGGCGCACCCGTTCCCTTCTCGATCGGGCACTTCGCCATGTAGCAGCGAGCACCCTTGAGAAACAGCTTCTGCCCCTCGCGGCGGCACTGACGACAAACAGGACCTGTATAACGACCCATGATCAAACCCTCCTGCGCTTGCGAGCACGGCACCCGTTGTGGGGAACCGGCGTCGTGTCGGTAATCTGTGTGACGCGGATGCCCGCCGCCTGAATCGCGCGAACCGCACTCTCGCGGCCGGCGCCGGCGCCCTGCATCCTAACCTCGCACTCGTGCATGCCCTTGGCGACCGCAACGCGAGCCGCGTCCTGCGCGACCATCGTCGCCGCAAACGCCGTGGACTTGCGCGAACCCTTGAAGCCCGCCTTGCCGGCGGAGCTCCAGCTGATCACGCCGCCGCGAGCGTCGGCAATGGAAACCTGGGTGTTGTTGAACGTCGAACGGATAAAGGCGATCCCGGCGGGAATCGACTTGCCCGACTTCTTGGCCTTCGCCTCCTGCTCGGTCGCCGTAGCGGCCTCGCCTGCGGGAGGAACCACCGGTGCGGCGGCTGCCTGCGTGTTCTGTTCTTCAGCCATTTTCAAATACCTCCCTTACCGGCCGGCCTGCTTCGGCATCGCGATGGAAACGCGCTTGCCGCCCTTGCGGGTGCGGGCATTGGTCTTGGTGCGCTGCCCACGGACGGGCAGACCCTTCTTATGGCGCAGACCGCGATACGACCCGATCTGGATCAAACGGCGGATGTTCTGCGAAACCTCGCGGCGAAGATCGCCTTCGACGCGGAAATGCTCCTGAATGTACGTAGCGATCGCGTGGATCTCGTCTTGAGTAATGTCGTCCGCCTTCTTCATCGGATCGACGCCCACGGCCGCGAGCACGTCATCGGCGCGCTTAGGCCCTATTCCGTGGATATAGCGGAGCGCGAAGCGAATGTGCTTCTTGCCCGGTATGTCCACGCCCATCAGTCTTGGCATATGTTTTTACCTTCTTTCCTGTTAGCCCTGGCACTGCTTGTGACGCGGGTTTGTGCAGATCACGCGCACCACGCCTTTGCGGCGGATGATGCGGCAGTTCTCGCAAATGCGACGAACGGAACTACGTACTTTCATGTTTGTTTTTACTCTTTAGAGTGGTCGAACAGCCGAGTAGTATATCAAAAATTGTACCACTCACGCAAGGGGGTATTTTAAAAAAAAATGAAAAAATGCACGGGAAGTTCTCCACGGCATCGCGAATTTATGGTAAAATGCTGCAAATCTAACGCAAAGGAGAACCGAACGACATGGAAGAATCCAGCGCAAACAACCGTCCCTCGCTGCTTGGCCGCGGCTGCACAGGAGTGTTCGTCATGCTCACGATGTGCTTCGCCCTTTGGGGCGTGCTCAACAACATGACGGACAATCTGGTGCCGGCGTTTCAGAAGATATTCATGACCAGCCAATCGACCGCTGGATACGTGCAGGTGTCGTTCTACGGCGCGTATTCGGTTGTCGCGCTTCTGGCGTCGTTTCTCATTCAGCGCGCGGGATACCGCGTCGGCGTCCTTGCAGGACTGGGCGTCTATGTCGCAGGAGCCCTTCTCTACGTGCCTGCTTGCGTTGCGCAGAGCTTTTGGCTGTACATAGCCGGAATATTCATCGTCGCCGGCGGCTGCGCCGTTCTTGAGACGACGTGCAACCCTTACGTGCTTGCGCTCGGCGACGCGGCAACGGCCGTGAGACGACTCAACTTTGCGCAGATGTTCAATCCCGTCGGCTCTTTCGCCGGCATAGTCCTCGCCCAGCAGCTCATTCTCGCGCACCTCAACCCAGCAACTGCCGAGGATCGTCTTGCGATGGATCCCGAACAGCTTTCCGGAATTGTCCACGGCGAGCTTTTCTGGGTGTGCGTGCCGTATGTCGGCCTTTGCGCCATCGCCGCGGCGATATGGCTTTTCTTCTTCCTGTCCAAGCCTACCGACGCAGACCGGCCAGAAAAGGACCGCGCGCCGATATCGACGGTGCTGCGCATCCTCTTCCACTCGCCGCGCTGGTACTGCGGCGTCGTGGCCCAGGTGTTCTACGTTGGCGTGCAGATCGCCGCGTGGACGTGGATGAACGTCTATTGCCAGAAGGAACTTGGCGTGACGCCCGCGCAGGGCGCGTCATACTACCTCATCGCGCTCTGCCTTTTCATCGCATGCCGCTGGATCTGCACGTTCCTCATGAAGTGGTTTGACCCCGCCGGAATGATGGCGGCCTTCGCGGCGCTTGCGGTCGTGTCGTCCGCCGGCGTCATGTACCTGCCATCGACCGTCCTGTTCACCGTAGGCTCGCTTCCGTTCTCCGCCAACGTGCTGTGCCTCTGCGCAATGAGCGGCTTCATGTCGCTCATGTTCCCCACGATATACGGCATCGGCCTCGGCGGAATCGACTCGCGAGCGCACAAGCTGGGCGCGGCGGGACTGATCATGGCGATAGTCGGCGGAGCGCTGCTGACGCCGTGGATGGCGGCAATCATCGACAACCCCGGGGTCTGGGCGAATCTTGTGCCGACGTTCGATGCGACGGTCGATCCAAACCTTCACGCCTCGTCCATGTCGCTCAGGGCGTCGTTCATCGTCCCCGCCATCTGCTTTGCCGTCGTCTTCGCATACGCCGTCGCGTTCCGCCGCCGCCGCACTTCATAGAAGTTCGTCGGCGCTGGAGATGACGACGTCCGCAAGGGCGAGCTCCTCGGACTTTCCATAGCCCCACGAGACCGCTATGGACGCGATCCCGTTTTCGCGTGCGGCCTCGAAATCGCTATGCGTGTCGCCGACAAGCGTGCAGTCCTCGCGGCTCGCCCCTATCTCGCGCATTGCAAGAGCGATGAGCCTGCCCTTTGCGAGCTTGCCAATAGGATCGTCCTTGTGCATGTCCCCGGCGTAGAGTCCGTCGAAGATGCCGTCCCACCCGAAATGCCGCGCCATTGCCGTCGCTCCGGCGAAGCGCTTGTTCGTCGCTATGAAGACGCGGTCGCCGCGCGCCTTTAGAGATTTCACCGCGTCGATGACGCCGGGGTATTCGCGGGTGGAGGGGAATCCGTCGGAATCGTAGTGGGACGCGAACCCGCTGCGCAGCGCGTCGGTGAGCGCAGGAGTGTGCGATTCCGGGAACAGAATCTTCGCCATCTCGTCGAACGGAGGCCCTGCCACGAACTTCACGTCGAACGCCGGGCATTCAAGGCCGAGGTCGGATATGGCGGCCTTCCATGCGAGGCGTATGTCGCTGTCGGTGTCGGCTATAGTGCCGTCCAGGTCGAAGAACCATACCTTGCTCATGCAAACTCCATTTCGCATTCGCGGACGGCCGCAACGACATCTTCCGGAGATGTCGCAGCGTCCAGCCGCTCCGAGAGATTGGTGCCGTGCGCCAGCATCGCGAGTCTCGCGAGTATGTGCAGATGCTGCCGGTGGTCAGTAGAGCAGATCAGCAGGAAGTGACGCGTGCCTTCGCCGTTCGCCGCGCCGAAAAAGATCGGCCGCTCGCATCTGCCGTAGGCGATGAACGAAGACTCGAACATGTACGGGTCGTGGAAGCGAGGATGAAGAAAGGCAAGCCCTTGTCCGACGGCCGTCGAGGCCGACTCCTCTCGCGCGACGAGCTCCTTGAAAAGGCCGTCCATGTCATAGACCTTTCCGCTCTTGTCCGCAAGATCCGTCATGTCCCTGAGGACGCCGGCCTTCGCCTTTGCCCGCACGGCGAGGTCGATGGCGAACGGATCGAACAGATCCGCGACGCGCCAGGCCTCGCGCCTGTCGCGGCGGTTTTCGTCCATCATCGAGCGGTGCTGCGCGGCAAGCGTGCGGCGTGGCGCTGAAAGAAGGCTGCGCTGCGCCCATTCGTCGAGAATGCGATGTTCGAACATCCAGTCGTCGCCGCGCTTGACGGCGTCGATTTCACCGCGCTGCGCGACATGGCGCAACTCGTTTGCGTCCATGTGCACGTGGCCGGCGGCCTGCTCCAGATTGAACATCTCGTGATGCATCGCGTCCGTATTATACCATACCTTTGAGCAATGCGATTTCGTCGCGATAGCCCTGAAGGTCGCATGGCGTTTCGAGATAGAACGGAAGATCCCTGAGTGCGGGATGGTTCACGATGCGGCGAAACGCGTCAAGGCCTATCTTGCCCTTCCCGATCTTTTCGTGGCGGTCCTTATGGGCGCCATGGACGTTCATCGAATCGTTGATGTGGATTGCCTTGAGGCGCTCAAGACCTATCACTCGGTCGAACTCGGCGACGACCCCGTCCAGATCGTTTACTATGTCGTAGCCGCCGTCCCAGACATGACACGTGTCGAGGCATACGCCAAGCGGTGTATCGACTGCGTCGATGAT
>Ga0310696_10001804_pt1 | contig 30037 bp, 21 predicted proteins | sample AusTroGonzalo_MG_4_FD_203885 | JGI IMG/M metagenome (GOLD analysis project Ga0310696, IMG submission 203885) | Bovine rumen microbial communities from tropical cattle in Woodstock, Queensland, Australia - Gonzalo_02 (v2) (version 2) | ecosystem: Host-associated > Mammals > Digestive system >... | reverse complement strand
CACTTTTCTCCGCCGTAAACCGCGGCTATCTGCGGAATAAAAATATTGTGGGAAGCTCCGTCCATAACAATGTGGTGGATATCGAAGAAAAACGCGTCGCCCTCTTTCGTGGTGAGGTAGATGAAACGGAAAAGCGGCCCGTTCTCAAGGTCGAAAGGTCTGCACAAATCTTTTGTTCCAGCTTCGATCGTGTCGGCAGTTTTCTCTTCAAAAGCTATCTCCTGATTGCGGTAGACCATCGACGGAACACCCTGGACCGTGCGGCATACAGCAAAAAGCGCCGGATGGTGCGAAACAACGGTTTTGACCGCATCAATGAAACGTGACTTGTCAGTTCCATGCGGAAGACGGCAGAGTGTCGGCACATTATATTTTGTTGACGACGGGTTTTCGGACCAGTCCATGTAAAGACCGATCTGCGCCTGGGTAAGCGGAACACAGTCCCTTTTAAGCTTTTTGTTCATCTGATACTCCTTATATTTTGAAAGTCAGTGTAAGTACGTTGTTTCCTTCTTCGGATCTCCACTCGGCTTTATCGGCGATCTGTTTTATCAGGCTGATCCCCATGCCGCCTTTGTCGAAGGATTCGAAATCCTTTTCAGCTGTATTTTCTGCGGCAAACGGGTCGAAGCGCATGCCGTTATCCTTCAGGGTGACGGTGAGAATGCCGCCGCCTGCGGAACACGAAAATTTTATGTATGATGCGCCGGAATAGCTGACTATATTCACGAAAGCCTCTTCGCACGCAAGAAGTGCTTTTTTAGCTCCGGAACTGCCGGGACATTTCTCCGTTACAGTCTGTTTCACGATCCTGAAATCTTCGAGTGCAGGCTTGAGTTCGCATACCGTTTCTCCGCTGCGGTAGAAAAGCGAAAGAACGGTTATGTCGTCGAACTGATCGCAGCCGGTGAAAAACTCCTCGACCGAGTTTTTGACAGAGTTTACCGCGGCAGAGCTCTCTTTCGGAGTGTTATTCTTCAAAAGAGAAAGAAGTCTTTCCGCGCCGTAGAAAGCCTTTTCCGTGTTCACAGCCTCGGTCACGCCGTCGGTATAAAGCAGGAATCCTTCGCCTTTTTTCAAAACCAGTTCTCCGTTTCTGATGCCTGCGTCTTCAAAAAGACCGAGCGCGATCCCGGGTTCCGGATTCAGAAACGAGACTTCGCCGCCCGATATCAGCAGGGGCGCGTTGTGGCCGGCGTTGGCATAGGTGACGACTCCTGTTTTCGGGTCGATCACAAGCACGAAGACAGTTGCGAACATCCCTTCCGGATTCTGGGTGCAGAGATCGTCGTTGACTTTGTTGAGAACTGCCGCTGGATCCATGATCTGTTTCATTCTGTCGCGAAGTATCGACTTCGTGAGTGCCATGAACAGTGCGCCTCCGACACCTTTGCCTGAAACATCGCCGATCATAGCGCAGTAGTTGCCGTTTTCGAGGGTAAAAGCGTCGTAAAAATCACCGCCGACCTCTTTTGCCGGCTGCATCAGTGCGGAAACATCGACACCGTTTCTGTTTTCACTGAAGGAAGCCGGAACCATGCCGTACTGTATTTTCCTTGCAACATCAAGCTGTGCTCTGGACTGCTCGCGCTCCGAGGTGATTGAAGCTATGTTTTCGATGTAGAGGTGAATGTCGCGCGACATCTTTTCGAAAGCTTCGGCAATGGATCTCATCTCGTCCTGCGAATTTACCTGCAAAGGTTCTTCCTCATGCGACGGATCGAAAGTCCGCATACGGTTTGCGATCGTTTTCACGGGGGTCACTATCCTGCGGTGGATTATAAAGAAAAGCACCATGTGGGCGATAAAGATGAGCAGCGAGATCGGGATCAATGCCACAAAGAAATGCCTGGTGATCCCTGCATTGTACAGATATAGAGCATCATCAGCGCCGATCAAAGCCCTGGCTTTGCCGTTATTATCGAAAAACGGGACTATCCAGGTCATATCCCCGCCGAATTCGTTTCTGAGGATCAAGAGTTCGTCGCTTATTTCCCCCTTTATCGCAGCCTGTTCCTGAGCATGGAGCGGATGACAGTCTCTTACCGTGCCAAGCCCCAGCCGTTCCGCAGCGATACGGTCGTTTTCATCTTTTGAGGCAACAGCCATGATGTAGTGGCACTCGTCGTTTCCTTCGATCGTGTAGATGTAAAGATAATCAAGTTCGAAAGCTTTGCATATCGCTCTCAGTCTGCGGCGTATTTTGCCGTAAAGTTCTTTGTTTTCCGGATCAGTCACGGTGTCAAGCCCGTATTCCGAGATTATTGTTCCGGCAGCCTTTGCCGCGTTTCTGGAATCGTCGCGGGAAGTTTTGAGTGCCGACGAATAGAAATTGCGGTAGGTGACGAGTGCGCATGCGGCAATGACCGCGATCAGCTCCAGCGCAAGTACTACGGTTATCTCTTTCTGGATGGAGTGTTTCATGCTTCGATATGGAGTCTTTTGTCAAATCCTGCCATGCTGAGCACGCTCATAATGTCGGGCTGGACATGCCTGAGAGTGAGTTTTCCGTTCATCTTTTTGTGCGCAGCGACTATCTGGCGAAGCCCTGCGGAGGAGATGTATTCAAGTTTTTCAAGGTCAAGAACAAGTGATTCGACATTGCTTTCAAGCTCTGAAACAGCCTTTTCGAGTTCCGGCGAAGCCTGGGTGTCAAGCCAGCCGTCGACTTTCAAAGTTACTTCAGTTCCGTTTGTGATCTTCTGAACAGCCATGTTTTCCTCCTTTTAAAATTTCTTTGAAATCCACTATTTTCACATCAGTTTCTGTTGTATTTCCTGTCGTGCAGAGAGCGCATTTATATCCTGGCACCGCATCGATTTCGGTGAAATTGTAATTTTTTGTATCAACGCTCTGCCGCACACCGGTTTTTCCGTCATTACCGATAAGTATTTGGAACGAGTCAAGCGGAAGCCTCATTCCGAGCCCCGTCGCCTTCATAAAACTCTCTTTCAGCGTCCAGTAGCGGAAAAAAAGTTCGTTTCTCTCTTCTGAAGCCGGAAGAGCCGCGATATTTTCATATTCTTCGCGAAAAAAGAATTTTTTTGCAATTTCGAGGTCGATCTCTGTCACTTTTTCGATGTCGCAGCCGGTTTCGTTTTCAGATACTGCGACCATGACAAGATCCTCGGAATGCGAAATATTGAAATTAAATCCTTCGACCCCTTTGAGAAAAGGCTTTCCGTCAGTTCCAAAACCGTAGCGGATTTCCGGAATTTCAATCCCGCATTCCCTTAAAGCCTTTTTCAAAAGCAGTTCCGCACCCAGTGAAAGCAGTCTGTCTTTCAGGAAACGGTAACGGAGAACTTTTTCCCTGCGCTCAGATGAAGCGGCATCAAAGGCAATATTGTAAAGCCACGTCTCCTTCAAAGGTTCCGTGTTTGCGATATAAACAAGATTTTGCATTAAATCACCAGCAAAAAAACGGAAAACTTTAAAGAAAACCAGAAAAAAGACAAAAAAAATGCGGGCGAAAACCGCCCGCATTCAATTTTATAACATTACGACGTTACGTCGTGACGTTATTTATTAACCTGGAATCTTACGTCGCCTTTTTCGAAGAAGTTGACGATTTCGTTTGCAGCAGCTTCTGCAGCGTTGTCGTTTGCTTCGCTTGTCTGAGCGCCCATTTTCTTCGGGGTGAAGAAAACTCTGCCTTCAAATTTTGCTTTGAGTTCTTCAGCGTTGTCCGGAGCTACGTCTGCAACGTATTTGAAATCGGGTCTTGCTTCAAGAACAGCCGCAAGGTCTGCTTCGTTGATGATCTCTTTTCTTGCGGTGTTGATGAGTGTAGCCGGTTTCGGCATATCCATCATGAACTCTTTCGTGATCGACTTTTTGGTTTCGTCGTTAGCCGGGATGTGAAGAGAAACGTAGTTGCAGGTCTTGTAGAGCTCTTCTTTGGTAGCGATGTATTTTACACCTTCGGACTCGATTTTCTCTTTGGTGAGGAACGGGTCGAAAGCGTAAACTTCCATGCCGAGTCCTTTTGCGATTCTTGCGACGTTTCTGCCGACGTTTCCGTAAGCCTGGAGACCGAGTTTTTTGCCTTTAAGCTCTGTTCCGGTGGTCGGAGTGAAGCAGGTTCTTGCGGTATAAATCGCCATACCGATTGCAAGCTCTGCAACAGCGTTCGCGTTTACGCCGGGAGTATTCATAACGACAATGCCTTTCTCTTTTGCAGCTGCACAGTCAACGTTGTCGAATCCTGCGCCGCCTCTTACTACGATTTTGAGTTCCGGAGCTGCGTCCATGATCTCTTTCGTGATTTTGTCGCTTCTGATGATGACTGCGTTTACATCTTTGATAGCAGCTTTAAGTTCGTCAACAGATGTGTACTTTTCAAGTTTGCGGACTTCGTAACCTGCCGCGCCGCAGATTTCTTCGATTTTTGCAACAGCTTTTGCTGCAAAAGGTTTTTCGGTAGCAATGAGAACTTTTTTCATATCAACCTCCATAAAAAATGTTAAAAAGAACAACGCGGCTATCTAATCTTTTAAAAACTGCTTTGTCAAATATAATTGGTTTATTGCTTGTGAATAAATATTTTAGATTACCTCTGTCAGACTCGCATCCACTTCGCGGTCGACTTCTTCCCTGCATGCCACAAAAAGATCGAAAAGAACTTGGTCAAGTTTGCCGCTTTCGACCTCTTTTCCTATAATCGAAACAGCGACTTCAGGAGGAATTGCTTTTTTATATGGCCTGTCTTTTGCAGTCAGAGCATCATAAATATCTGCAATTGCAAGAATACGCTCTATTATACCGAGTTCTGCCGCAGTCTTGTGGAACGGATAGCCGCTGCCGTCAAGTTTTTCGTGATGGGCCGCAGCTATATTCGGCACCGCTTTGAGAGAAAGCGGCCAGTCAATCGAATTAAGCAGTTCATAACTGTAAAGGACATGTTTTTCCATGTCGGAACGTTCTTCCGTGGTAAATGTTCCTCTCGGAATATTGAGGTAGACAAGTTCTTTGGAAGTTACCAGTTCTATCTTTTCGCCATTCGCATCGACTAAAATATTGGCTGCCTTTGATATGAGTTTCTGCTCTGCCTCATCGTGCGGACGCGGCACATCAAGCGAATCCAGTTTTGAAAGAAATTCCTGTGCAAGCGCTTTGTCATCGCTGCCGTCCTTCATAAAAGCAATGGCATATTTTATACGCCACTTCATCGTTTCAAGCTCTTCAGGATATAATCTGTGCTGTTTCATAAGCAGCTTTTCCCTGACTCCTACTTTACCGAAATCATGCAGCAGTGCAGCGGTTTCGGCAATTTTGAGAGTGTTTTTGTTCACATCATAGTTTTTCACAATATCAGGATTTTGCAGAGCGCGTTTCAGAATCGCCATGGTGTAAGCTGCTACACGGATACTGTGACCTTTTGTTATCGGGTCTCGCTGTTCTATTGCCTTTACCGAAGAAATTATCATATTGTTGAGAAGTTTTTCAGTCTCAAGCAGAAGATTATTGTTTTCTACCGAAACTGCAGCCAGAGTCGAAAGACTTTTGAGAAGTATCGTGTCAAACTCGCTGAAAGGAACCGGCTCGGAAAAATTTTTGTCGAACTTGTTGATAAGCTGTACAGCGCCGACTATATCACCTGTCGCTGTTTTCATTGGAACAGTGATTATTGAAACTGTCTTGTAGTTAAGTTTTTTGTCGAGGTCGCTGTTGAAGGTGTAGGGCGCGTCTTGCGGGATGGAATAGGCGTCCGGAATATTAAGAGTCTCCCCTTTGTCACAGACATACCCGACAAAACTCCTTTTGTTGAACGGAATTTCGCGCTTTTCAAAAACCTTGGAATCGAAACGGCTGTTCTGACTCGAAACGAAATAAATTTTGTCGTGTTCCTCGTTCATCAGATAGAGCGTTCCGGCCTCGGCATTCGTAGCCTTGCGGAGGAAAGTAAGTATCTGGCCGTAAAGAGCGTTAGGATCTTTCTCAACACTGAGACTTATGCTTATCTGCGCGTTTTCAAGGATTTTATTGTACAAATCAATGGTGATACCGATAAAATCGAGAATATATTCCAAGGAAAAACGGTCGAACTTTTCACCGTCAACGACAAAAACACGCGGATCAAGCTGCTTGAAATTGCAGTCGAATGAAACAATAAGGACCGCTTTTGCATTTTTTATAACGGGAAGTTCCGGCTGATAATCGTGCATCAGCATTATAATGATGTAGGACGCATCCCCCGCCTCAGCAAGTTTTGCCTCGACTTCGGCAAAAGTTTCGTAAACCACTGGGGTTCTGTTTTCAAAACGCTCGATTTTAAGAGACGACGGAACAAACACCAGATCTTTATTTGCCAAGAATCCCTCCATTAAAAACAAAAAACTGTTGATTATAGTGAAAAAAGGATAAAGAGCAAAAAAGAAAAGATCCGCGCACACATCGTTACGTCGGCACGCCGTTTCGTCGTCACTACGACATGGCGCGACGGAACAAATCAAGAAAACTTCAACACGATATTTTCAGGCAGCGGGTCGAGTTTTCTCATTTTGACATTTGCCTGAGCGAGCATCAGTTTCGAAGCTTTTACAGCATCGGTATCGGCGTATTTATCCGAAAGATAGACTATTTCGGAAATTCCCGACTGTATTATCGCTTTGGCGCACTCGTTGCACGGGAAAAGGGCAACATAAATCGTGCAGCCGCGGAGATTCTGAATCGAGTTTAGTATCGCGTTAAGTTCGGCATGGACGACAAACGGGTACTTCGTGTCGAGATATTCCCCTTCCCTGTCCCACGGAAGCGCGTCATCGCCGCAGCCGGCAGGAAAGCCGTTGTATCCTACTCCGACGATGCGGTGCTCGCTGTTCACGATGCATGCTCCGACCTGCGTGTTAGGATCTTTGGAACGCTGCGCGCTGAGCAGAGCGACACCCATAAAATACTGATCCCACGATATGTAGTTTTCTCTTTTTGCCATGCTTCCTCCGCAGAAAAAAGGACAAATCGCCAAAAAATCACGCTGTTTTCGCATAAAAAAGGCAAAAAATCAAATCATCTCCGAAACTTCCTTTTTTCAGCTTTGACTTATTTCCGTTTTCTGCTAAAATTTGCAGTTTTTAAGCGTTGTTTACAGTAGGAGACTGCGATGAAAAAATTTTTGATGTTTCTTCTTATTCTTTCGGCTGCGCTTTCAGCATTCGCGTATGAAGGCACAACAATCGGTCCTAATGTTGCTGAACTAGACGGCAAGAAACTTCAGTGGGAAGCCGGAAGTTTCGACTATTTCGTAATGTTCAAATCTTTGATGGGCAACGATATCCGTGATATTTGCACCAGTGCAAGCTCGCCTGCCGGATGTGACTGGGAAGACAACCCGGAACCCGACAGCTGCCTTCCACAGAGCACTTTTCAGCTCACAAATGCACATGTTCCTGAAGACGCTTATGTCGAGGCGGCATATCTTGTATGGACTTCAAGTTTAGACCCGAACAATGTAAACCATACCGACAACACGGCGACTCTCAACTTCACGTCAGACGACGGTCAGATCACTCAGACAGTCAACGCTGTCGCTCCAAGAATAGGAACTGCCGGTACCGATGCAAATCCGGGTCAGCAGGATTTCACATTTGAAGGAATCACTACTGAATCAGGCGGCACGATTTACGGCGGATACTACACCTACCGTGTCGATGTCACCGATTTCTTCAATCAGATCCATGCAAAAGGAAGAGATTTAGGCTACAAATCAGACGGTATGTCGCTTTACGGAAGCTACACTGTAAGCGATGTCGAGTGCTCGAATTCGTCTGACTATCTTTCGCAAATCGTAGGCGGCAACGGTTACAGCGCATCGGTAATGTGCGGCTGGTCACTCATCACCGTTTACCGTTCGACAAGAGTCAGCCCGAAAATGGTCTATGTTTACAACGGTTTCGGAAGATTCTGCAAACAGGAAGTCAACCTCGGCATTTCAGGCTTCGAATTTCCCGATAAACCGATCATCAAAATGACAATGGCTGTTCACGAAGGAGATCCGGGACTTGCAAGCGCTACAGGCTGCGGCGGTCTGCTTGGCGGCGGCGCATGTCCTCCCGAAGGTCTTCAGGTAACCGGTCAGACAACTGCTCCGGAAGATCTGGTTGTTCTTCAGAACCAGTGCAACCCCGGCAAAGGAGTTGATCAAAGCGGAACTCCGTTCAACTATTCAGATACTTACAACTCAATCTCAAGTATTTACGGCTGGAACGATGATTTCCCGACCTGTATCGGCGGTGACCCGAACAATCCCGATCCGAATACTCTCGAATACACGATGGATGTCGATACATTCCTGCTTGATGCCGAAAAAGAACCGCTTTTCGATACGCAGTTCAAAAAAGGCGACAACTCAATGTTCATAAAAATAGGGGCAAACCAGGACTGCATCTACCCGAACTACATGGTTGTCTCGCTTGATACAAAAGCTCCGAGATACGATATTCCTGTAAATCCCGCAACTCCTGACGGAAGAGAGAAAAACTACTGCTCGTGCTCGGAACAGGCTGACGCAGTCTGTGCAACAGCTCCTTTCTATTTCGCTGTCAAAATCCAGAACTGGGGTGATGACATTTCGACAAACGTCACCATTCAGGATACGCTTTCAACGAAAGTCAACTACGCTCCAGGCACAACCGAAATGTGCAAAGAGTGGAAAAGCGAAAATGTCTGCAAAAAATGGATTCCTATCGAAGACGTAAACGGCGGATTCCCGCTTGCCAACCCCTACAAAGTTGCAGATATGCTTTCTTATTGCGATTCGGTCAGCATGACTTGCGAAGAAACAATAATGATCAGATTCAAAGTCAAACCGAAAGACAATCTGGCGAAAAACGAGGTTATTGAAAACACCGCTATAATCAACGATGACAGCGGCAAACCTTACAAAACAAATACGTCAATACCGCTCAGACTTACTTTCGGCAGTTGTCCTTCTGCATCGGCATGCGAAAATCCGGATCTTACGCCGTGCGGCGGTTATGGCGAAGGCGAAGGCTGCACAAAAGACGAAGAGTGCGGTGCAGGCAAGGTCTGCAAGGACGGAGGCTGTGTAACTGACGAATCTCTTTTCGCAAAAAGTGCAAAAATCACTGTTGCAAAAGGTAAAAACTCACCGCTCAGCGAATCAGCTATAATTGTTGCGGCTCCGGCAGAAAAACTTGTTATGGGACAGTTTACTGTCATGGCTTCGGCCGAAGAAAACGGCAAAAACTTCTCGTTTGATTCACTCGTTGCGAGCCTTTACATCAAAGATCAGGCCACAAATGTCGGCAACATCAGACTGGTTTACGATAAAAATGGAAACGGTGTTTTCGATGAAGGCGACACTGAAGTTACCGATCCGCAGAGCCCGAAAGCAAACAGTGTTTCACTTGGTTTGAAAAACGATTCTGCTGTTTATGAAACGAATGTGCTTCATCATTTTTTGATTGTTGCCGACGTTTCATACAAAAATCCCGAATCGATTCCTGTAAACACGAGTTTTTATTTCTACATTGAAGATATCGACAGATTCTCGTTCGGCAAAATTGAAAATGTTACAGCCGAGATTTCGGAAAGACCGATGAATTTTGCAGAATTTTCATTCGAACCGACGACCGAGGCGTTTGTTTTCACGAAAGGAAGTGTTGAGCCTCCTGTTCCCTCGCCATCGAATATAAACAAGTCTTCTGTCGGAATTCTTCAGGTAAGAGCAAAATCGATTGCGCATAGCAACAGCATCAAAAAAATCACTCTCAAAACAACGAGCAAATCGGTAAAATTCAACGAAGGTATCAAAAAGATTGCTGTTTATCTTGATGTTGATAAAAACGCTTCCGCTGAAAACGAAATGATGCTTGCGTCCGCGACACCAGGAGAGACTTCAAATGTTCTGGATATAGTTTTCGATACTCCGGTTTCGTTTGAAGCCGGCGAAGAAAAAACATTGCTTTTCACGGCTGATTTCAACATTCCGAAAGACCTTATGGCACAGATCGAAATCCAGAAGTCGAAAGTTAAACTTGAAACAAACAGCGAACTTATCGGTCTTCCGATCAAATCAAAAGAATTCAGCTACAAATGCGAAGAAGGCGATCTCACATGCATGTCCGGTGACGATGACGGCGGCAGTTGCGCTGTAACGGCTATCGATGACAAAAATACCGGTATTTTTGCTCTTATTGCAGCAATTCTATTCGTTTTCGGATTCGCATTTTTTACAAGAAAATCCAACGCCGAATAAGCCTGGACAAATCACAGCTACCTTTTAAAATCTCAATAGCTTCTTGAATTTTCATTTTTTATCAGCAAAATTACTGCGTTTTGTTTTACGTTTCTCTTTCGGAGGATTGCCATGAAAAATTTCTTTTTATTTTTTGTTGTTTTACTGCTTGTTGCGGCTGTTTCATGCAGCAGTTCAAAAAAAGATGGGACTACCGTCATCGACGATTCTGACTACGACACCGATGATGATGACAACGATATTACCGAGATTGATGAAAACGACGATGATGAAAGTGATACAGACGACAATGACGAACATGATGCGGATACAGATGATGATAAAGATAAAGTGCCGGAAGATCCGTGCAGTAAAAATCCCTGTAAAAATATAGAAAATGCTACCGGCGAATGTGTTTCAGAGGAAGAGGAATATTCCTGCAAATGCAAGGAAAACTACACTTGGGAAGGATATGCATGGGAAGGAGCGCGTTGCAAAGCCGACGAGAGAAAGGAAAACTGCACAGGACTTCCCGAAAATGCCCAGTGGACCAAAGTTTCAGAGGTAACACAGACTTGGAACGGCGAAGAGTGGGAACCTTCAGCAACGGCCGTTTACAGCGAAGAGACATCTTACAACCGCTGCTATTTCAAATGTCTGCCTGCTTACTTATGGGACGGAGAAAAATGTGCAGAGCCGTGTGAAAACGAACCGTGCAAAGATATCCCTAATGTCACAGGAACCTGCTTTAATTCAACAGCCGGCAGATATATATGCGAATGCGATGAAAACTACTGGTGGTGGGGAGAAAGACGCGGCTGTATAGCGCAGAAACCTGCTTTGGCAAACATCTGCACAGGGATGTACTCCTGCTACAATAACGGCGGAGAAATAGAGTGCCCGGCAGAAAACGACGAAGTTTTTTACGGTCAGGATGCTCAGTATGCAAAGCTCGGCTTCTGCTCTCCGAAAGATTTCACAGTAAATTCCGACTTTCCTGATGAACCGACTATTGTAAACAGAAACACAGGACTTGAATGGCACCATCTGCCTGAATACACATCATACTCATGGAACGAAGCCGCAGAGATATGCGGGAACCTGAGTTATGCCGGAAAAAACGACTGGAGGCTGCCAAAACTGCATGAGCTCATGTCGATAGCGGCTGTCACCAATGAAGACAAGGAACTTAACGAAATATATTTCCCGCTTCAGGAGAGTGCTGTCTGGGCTTCTGAAATCTTCCAGTACAACAACCAGCCGTGGTCACTCTCCATTTCATCCGGTACAACATCTTCACTCTTCAACAACTATAATCAACGTGCAGCTGTGTGCGTCCGCGGCGATGAATCCCCTGCTCCTGTGTTTGAAGAATCAACAATCAACGGTGACAAAGTTCTTACCGATTCCGCAAGCGGGCTTATGTGGCAGAAAAATTACACAGACAAAGGAATGACAAAATGGAAAGAAGCGCTTTTCTACTGTGAAAACCTGATTTATGCAGGATATTCCGACTGGAGACTGCCCAACAGAAACGAACTTGCTTCAATTATAAACTACGAAAAATACAGACCGGCAACTGATTTTCCGATCACGCAGATGCATGACATGTTGGTTTTTTTCTCAGCCACATCACAAGGCGGCATGGTAAACATAGTTGATTTTGTCTATGGCGAACTGAAAATGATGTCCAAAGGAGAAGGCGATGTAATTCCTGAGTATTTTGCACGTTGCGTGAGATCTGATGTCTGTGAAGAAGGCTACTTCCTGAAAGGTTCCGAATGCGTTAAAAATCCTTGCAAACCGGAATCATGCGATATGCCCAGTTCAACAGGTGCATGCTTACCTGAAACAGAATCAGCATACAAGTGCGAATGCGCCGAAGGATACAGCTGGAACGGCTCACAATGCGTCAATCCGTGCGACAGCGATCCCTGTTCAAAAATCGCAAACTCGGACAAAGTCTGTACCCCTGTGAATGCAACTATTTATTACTGCGGATGCCTTGAAGGTTTCAGCTGGAATGACGGCGGATGCAACAAAGTTGCGACTGCTCCGACACTCGGCAACATCTGTTCTGGACAACAGAGCTGTTACAGCATGGAAGATGTTATTCAGTGCCCGGCAGAGGGAAAAGATTTTTACGGTCAGGATGCTCAGTATGCGGCAAAAGGAAAATGCAAACAGCAAAGTCTGGTCTTGAAAACTGTTTCAGATGAAACCATCGTCATCGACAAAAATACCGAATTGCAGTGGCAGCAGACAATTTCAAAAAAGGCTTACACTTGGAACGATGCCTTCGCCTACTGCGAAAACCTTGAATACGCAGGATTTTCCGACTGGAGAATGCCGGCACCGCAGGAAATAATGACAATAGTCCTCTACTCCGGTTCCAGCACGTCAATCAACACGGGATATTTTCCAGATATTCCAGTATCCGGCAGCGGCAACTATCTGTGGACATCCGCATTTTACAAAAACGATCCGGAGAGAGTGTGGATATTCCATCCGAATAAAGGTTTCACCTACTACCTTGCTACAAAATCAAGCATCTACAATGTGATGTGTGTCCGCGGCAAAGGACTTCCGGCAGCAAACTTTGAAATATCAAGCGTAAGCGGTGACAGTATAGCAAAAGACTATTCAAGCGGTCTGGTATGGCAGAAAACTTACACCGAAATAGAAACTTGGCAAGATGCACTCGCCTACTGTGAAAATCTTGAATATGCAGGCTATTCAGACTGGAGACTGCCGAATAAAAACGAACTTGCTTCAATTATAAACTACGATTCCGACAACGATTCATGGCCTCTCGATATGCCGTGGGACTACGGTTTCTGGACATCAACCACATTCTTTTCAAGCTCTATGACAAACGAACTGGCAATTGTAATAGAGCCTGACGACTCACAAGATTATATGCCGAAACACAACAAATTCTATCACTACCCCTACCATGTCCGCTGCGTAAGATAGACCGCAATCATCATTATACATTTGATTTTTATATATTTATGCCTATAATTCTGCGTTTTATTGTTTTTGGAGGGAAAAATGGCTGTTTATATCTGTCACAACTGCAAAAAATCGCTTGATGACGAACTTGAGGACATCCGCGGAAAAGTCGGCAGACAGGATGTATGCCCGTTCTGCTACTCGGACCTTCACTGCTGCATGAACTGTCGTTTCCACGACGAGAATTACACCAACGAATGCCGTGAAGATTCGCGTTCCTTCATCCGAGAAAGAGACAAAGCCAATTTCTGCGCTTCGTTTGAGTTCATCAAAAACGAAGGCGAGGACGGAAGTGAGGAAATCGAGGCAAAAACACAGCTTAGCGACCTTTTCAAATTTTAATTTTTCAAAATCGGGAGTTCCGATATGTTCAAATACTTGTTCAAAAAGATTTTCGGCACTGAAAACGACCGTTTTTTGAAGTCAATCAGGCCGGTAATAGCTCAGATCAACAGTTTCGAAGATTCGCTGAAAAACCTTTCCGACGCCGATCTGGCGGCTAAAACAGCCGATTTCAAGCAGAGAATAGCAAACGGCGAATCGCTTGACTCAGTTCTGCCGGAAGCTTTTGCTGTTGTCCGTGAGGCAGGCAAAAGAGTTCTCGGAATGAGGCACTACGATGTTCAGCTTGTCGGCGGCATAGTTCTCCACAAAGGAAGAATCGCCGAAATGAAAACCGGTGAAGGTAAAACGCTCGTCGCAACTCTTCCGATGTACCTCAACGCTCTGGAAGGACGCGGCGCACACCTTGTCACAGTCAACGACTACCTTGCTGCCCGCGACGCCGAATGGATGGGAAGAATCTACAAATTCCTCGGTCTTTCGGTCGGAACGATTCTCAACGGAATGGGCACAAAAGAAAGAAGAATTGCGTACAACAGCGATATAACCTACGGCACAAACAGCGAATTCGGCTTCGACTATCTGCGCGACAACATGAAATACGACATAAACAACTATGTCCAGCGCGATCTTCGTTACGCAATCGTTGACGAGGTTGACTCAATTCTTATTGATGAGGCAAGAACTCCGCTCATTATTTCGGGTCCGAGCGATGAAAGCACAGATCTTTACGTCAAAGTCAATGCAGTCGTCAGAACCCTCAAGGAAGAAGAGCACTTCACGAAGGATGAAAAGGCGAAAAACGCGATACTTACGCAGGAAGGTATCTACAGGGTCGAAAATCTTCTCGGTGTCACCAACCTTTACGCCCCGGAAAATCTTGAGCTCGTTCATCACGTCCAGCAGGCTCTGAAGGCGAACTTCATGTTCCATCTTGATGTCGATTATGTCGTAAAAAACATCGACGGCGTAGACAAAGTCATGATCGTTGACGAATTTACCGGACGACTCATGGAAGGAAGGCGTTACAGCGACGGTCTGCATCAGGCTCTAGAAGCAAAGGAAGGTGTCAAAGTCGAGCGCGAAAACCAGACTCTGGCAACAATCACTTACCAGAATTTCTTCAGAATGTACGACAAACTTTCTGGTATGACAGGAACCGCCGACACTGAAGCGCGTGAGTTTGCCGAAATCTATAACCTCGGAGTCACCGTAATTCCGACGAACAAACCCGTCATCAGGCAGGATATGCCAGATCAAATCTACAAAACACAGGTTGCAAAGGAAAACGCTGTTGTCAAAGCGATTCTTGAAAAAAATGCAAAAGGCCAGCCGGTTCTCGTTGGTACCGTTTCGGTAGAAAAATCGGAAAGACTGAGCAACCTTCTCACAAAACAGGGAATCAAGCACAATGTCCTCAACGCGAAATTCCATATGAAGGAAGCTGACGTCGTCGCTCAGGCCGGAAGAAAAGGAACAATCACGATTGCAACCAACATGGCAGGCCGAGGAACCGATATCGTGCTTGGCGGAAATCCTGAAAAACTGGCTTACGCCGAAGCAGAAGCGACAATGGAATTCGTCGATACTGAATCTCCAGAATTCAAGGAAATTCTCGCAAAATACGAAAAAATCTGTGCCGAAGAAAAGAAAGAAGTTCTTGCTGCCGGAGGTCTCCACATCATCGGAACAGAACGCCACGAATCGAGACGAATCGATAACCAGCTAAGAGGCCGAAGCGGACGTCAGGGCGACCCGGGTTCATCAAGATTCTATCTCAGTCTCGAAGACGACCTCATGCGTATTTTCGGCAGCGAAAGACTTTCGACCGTAATGTCGCGTCTCGGTCTTGAAGATGATCAGCCGATCGAGCACAAACTTATTTCCAAATCGATCGAAAACGCTCAGAAAAAGGTCGAAGCGCACAACTTCAGCATCCGTAAGAACGTCCTCGAATACGATGACGTAATGAACCAGCAGAGAAAGACGATCTACGCTCTGCGCCGCAGCATTCTGACAGGCGGTGAAGCAAACAAACAGGTCATCTACTCGATGATAGAAGATATCATCAACACGAATCTGAGCAACATAATTCCGGAAAAATCGACTCCGGACAGCTGGGATTACGCTATGGTAAAGGATTTTCTCGCCGGAGTTCTCGCATACAACGAAGATATGCGTGCCCAGCTTGACGAAAATATGTTCTCCGACATCATCGACCCGAACAACTACATCGGGCACAAAAACGAAGCCGCGATGCAGATCATGGCGCAGAAATGCTACGATTTCCTGCTTGAACAGTACGACAAGAAAATGTCACAGTACGACAAGGAACTCAGCAACGAGATCGAGCGCCACATAGTCCTCGAAGTTCTCGATATCTTCTGGAGACGCCATCTTCTCAGCATGGATCACCTCCGTGAAGGCATCGGACTGCGCGGCTACGGCCAGAAAAACCCGAAACTTGAATACAAGCGCGAAGGTTTCGCGATGTTCCAGGATATGATGTTCAACATCTACACCGAAGCTGTAAAGCGTCTTTTCTCAGTTCAGGTCGTAACACAGGAAGCAGTCGAAAAATTCGAGCAGAAAGAGCAGAAAAAAGAAGCCGAAGTTCAGAAAAACACCACTGCTCCGACCCTTGAAAAAGAACCTGTCAAACGCAATGCTCCGAAAGTCGGAAGAAACGATCCGTGCCCATGCGGAAGCGGCAAGAAATTCAAACAGTGCTGCATGGGGAAAGGAATCTACGACTAAAACTCTCTTTGTCCCTAGCCACACTGGAGAGGGATCAAAGGTAAGGTTTATCAATCCACAGATAAAAAAAGCCCCTCCGGAGAGGGGCTCGAAAAATCAAAGAACCGATGAATTATTCAAGCGGAACATCTGTATTCGGATCAGCGATGTCGAAAATGCTGTCAGCATTCTCAAGAAGCGTTGCACAGTCCATTGAATCATCAACTTTTACGAGCTGGAAAACACTTTTTGAGGTATCGGTAACAGTTGTTTTCTGACCTTTGAGAGTTGTGTTCGGAGTGTCAGGATGAGCAAACTGCTCGTCTGTCCACTCAACGTTTCCTTCGATTTTGCCGTCAGCTACAACTTTGCCGGTAAGAATGTGGCTGAGTCTCTGGACATAGTACATCGGACCGCTTACAAAACCGTTGAACTTGATTGTGAAAGCAGCCTTTCCGTCATTGTCGTGGTCGAAAATTCTTGAATCGTTTTTGTCGGAAATCATATTTTCAACTGCCGGATTTTCCATGTTTGCACCGCGAAGTTCCCAGTCTTTGTTGAGCTTGAAAGTCTTTTCTCCGCCGTTTTCAGCAACTTCAAGGTATGGATCATTTTCATGACCGGGAATATCTTTAGGTTTCCAATAATGGAAAACCGTGTTGAATTTTGAACCGTAGTCACCGTCATCTTCATTGAAACCGACTCTGCCCTGACTTACTTTATTTTTGAAACCTGTGCGGTTTGCTGTTCTGCAAATTCTGTTTCCTTTCTTAAAGAAATCGAGCTTGCAGTTTGCATTCGGTCTGATTTCGGCAACAATGTATCTGGTTGTTACACTTGGAACATCTTGAGCTGCCGTTGTGGTTGATTTTGAGCGAAGGATTATTTTTTGAGCCCAGGTTCCAACAAATTCCTGTTCGAGTTCACTGAGTTCGCAATTTTCCGGTGCGGTATCAGCTTCGGTATCGGATGTATCAGTCGTATCAGTTGTGTCTGTCGTATCGGTAGTATCAGATGTGTCGGATGTATCTGACGTATCCGATGTATCGGTCGTGTCTGATTTATCAGATGTATCAGATGTATCAGTTGTGTCTGTCGTATCAGGTGTCGTTGATTTGCTGTCACCGCCGCACGAAACAAAAAAAAGTGTTGCACAGATTGCAACAATTGAAATCATAAATTTTTTCATTTTTTTTCCTTAAATAACTTGCCAATAAAAACAAACATTAAATTCAACGAACAATGAGACTTTAAAAAAGGATTCAGATTACATTACAACAAAAAGCCCCTCCGGAGAGGGGCTGAAAATCAAAGGTTATCTTTGTTTATTCTACACCGACTGCATCACCTGCATTCGGGTCAACAAGGTCGAAAATTGTGTCAAGCTGGCCAAGCATTGCATCACAGTCCATATCATTATCAACTTTCCTGAACTGGAATATCGATTTGTTCGGATCAGTGGTGGTGTTTTTCGGTGCTTTTAATGTGGGATTTGTAGCATCAACTAGATATTGCTCATCGCTCCAGTCAACTTTTCCTTCAATTTTGTCTGCAGCTACCATACTGCCTTCAAATATATGCCACAGTCTCTGAACATAGTACATTGTTCCGGTTGAAGATGCATTTTTGCCTTTAATGCCGAGTGTAAATGCTACTTTACCGTCATTGTCGTGATCGAAGATTCTTGGATCGCTGTCTTCAGAAATCATATTCTCCGTCGCCGGATTGTTCATATTTGCACCACGAAGTTCATAGTCTTTGTTGAGTTTGAAAGTAATTTCCTCTCCGTTCTGAGCAATTTCGACATAAGGAGCATCTTCCTGCCCTTCAATGTCGTAAGGTTTCCAATGGAAGAAAATTGTGTTGAATTTGGATGCGTTGAAAAGGACATTACTTTTTGCGATATCCTTTAACCCTGTGCGGTTTTCTGTACTGCAAAGCTTGTTGTCAACCTTGTTCATGTCAAGCTGACCTTTATCGTTTACATAAAAATCAACAAGAAAATATCTTGTTGTAATACTCGGAGCCTCAATAGTGAGAGCTTTAGAATTTGCATGAAGAATAACTTCTGCTGCCCATCTGCCTACAAATTTTTCATAAGGCGGATTTTCTTGAGAGCCGGTATCTGCTGTGTCAGATGTGTCAGATGTGTCAGATGTGTCTGACGTGTCTGATGTATCAGCCGTATCAGTTGTGTCAGTCGTATCAGATGTATCGGTCGTGTCAGATGTGTCTGATGTATCGGTCGTGTCTGTCGTATCAGATGTATCAGTCGTATCTACTGTATCAGTCGTGTCAGTTGTATCTGACGTGTCTGATGTATCGGTCGTGTCTGTCGTATCAGATGTATCTGACGTATCAGTTGTGTCTGTCGTATCAGGTGTCGTTGATTTGCTATCACCGCCGCATGAAACAAAAAAAAGTGTTGCACAGATTGCAACGAGTGAAATCATAAATTTTTTCATTTTTTTCTCCTTAAAAAGTTGTTGAAATTACCATATAACTTCTGCTGAAATACCTAAATTCAAAAGATAGCCTTTGCTTGTCCAGCCCGGGAAACCGGGGTTGTTTGTCTGTATTTTTTCCTTAACTTCTTTTAATTCATCTTCGGACATCGAACCAAAATATTCTGCATCATCGTCTGGGACTTCATCAATGATTCCGCCATCTTTCATTGATCTCTCGAGATCTTTTTCTTCACTTCTGCTGAGAAGCCACTGCAAGGCGCCGCTGATTCCGGCACCGATTTTGATTTCTTTTGTAATGCTGAAATATTCGTGGTAGCCGAGCGAGAAACCGAATCTGTCGTTATCGACATAGTTTTCTCTGCCAGTCTGAGCGGGAACAGGACTCGGCACATAGGTGAATCCGAATGCCGCCTTACGTTCCGGATGGCGCATAAGCAGACCGGCATTTGCCGCAAAAGTGTCGTTCCACTTGTCCTGCGGTTTTTCGCCGTGACGGTTGATATAAGTCGACCATCTTGACCAGTCGAAAGAAGCCATCGGGGTAAGCATATAATCGTTTTTGAGTTTAAAATTATAATAAGTTCCGACTGAAAGTTTTATAGGCTGATACCCTGCAGTCATCGAAGATTCCGCTTTAAGATATTTCTGACCTTCAGGATAGAGAAAATCAAGACCGAAGACCTGCATTTCGTTGTTGAGTTTTACGACACCTGTGTTTGTCGGGAAGTGGAAAGTTCCTGTAAGATGCCATCCAGCAACTGGATTCGCGACAAAAGAAAAGTAGGGCATGACCGAGGCACCGACATTCATCTTTGCATTGATAAGCTGAAGCGATGGATCTGAAGCATTCGGCACGTAAACGCGGTTCTGAGTTTTTGTATAAGTCGAGATCGCAAGCCCTGCGCCGATCCTGAAATAACGGCCGAAACGTCCTGCAATGGCTGCGGCAGCGCTGAACTGCTTAAGTCTGTCACCGTAAAGCTCGAACTGAAGGCTGTTTGAGAAATACTGTTCCCTTTCATCGTTGAAAAAAGGTTCTTGGGTCTGTATTCCAGAAAACGGAATAAGTGCGTAAATACCGACAGCAAGCTGCCCCCCGAGTTTTTCAAGGCTCTTTCTTGCGATGTTTTTGACAGCCCCGAGCATGATAACGCCGTCAAACGAATCGTAATCCGCCGAACCGCGCCTGTTCATTAGATCAGCCGTAGGAAGCGGCACATTGTAGCCGTCTATTCCTGTTCCAATGTTGACAAAATCGTTAATATAAGAGCCGACATCATATCCGTCAGGACGCGCCTTGTGGCTTATCGATTTGTTCTGGATCGTCATGCCGAAACCAATTTTAAAAGAGTCATCCAAAGTCGCAAGATCAGCCGGATTGAAATAGGCCGCCTCAGCGCCTGTCGAAATTATGCGTGAAGTGAACGGATGGACCGAATCCTGCGCTCCAACAAGCTCGAGAACTGACGAAGCAAAAAGATTCGCCGAAAAAAACGCAATAAAAACAACGGTTGCAAGTTTTTTTACAAACATTTTTCCACCACAATATAAAAAATAACTTAATTTCAACAAACAATGAGACTTCACAACAAGTCTCAGGTTACATCATTCCGAGGTATTTCATCGCCTTTTTTATGTCTTCCCAGACAGGCCGCTTGTATGTTTCGTTTCTGAGCAAAGCACTCGGATGATAAGTAACAAAAACCTTTATCCCTTCGTATTCGTAGGTGGTTTCGCGCGCTTTCGACATCGAACTTTCGATGCCAAGCAGATTTTTCATCGCGACTTTTCCTAATAAAATCAAAACCTTAGGATTTACGATTTTGATCTGTTCCTTCAAAAAACCGATACAGCACTGAGCCTCATCCGGCATCGGATCGCGGTTTGCCGGAGGACGGCACTTTACGATATTTGCGATGTAAACCTGTTCACGCGGGATTTTCATGCCGTTTTCGATTATTTTCGTGAGAAGCTGCCCCGCCTTTCCGACAAAAGGTCTGCCCGAAAGATCCTCGTCTTCGCCCGGGCCTTCGCCGATAAACATGATGTCGGCTTCTGGATTGCCTTCGCCGAAAACCAGTTTAGTCCGTTTCGCACCAAGACGGCATGCAGAACACCTTTCAGCTTTTGCCTTTACTCTTTCAAGCGGAGAAAGCGATTCATCAACAGGTTCTTCAACATTTTTTGCAACCGGAGCAACAGAAACGGAAGAACGCTCTAATTTATTGAAAACTTTCGTAATTCCTTCTGAAATTGAGGAATTTATCTCTTCTGCGAAATTTTCATCGAAAGTGAAAGGCTGAAGCTGATGCTGCCAACGCAACCACGCTTCAAGTGATTCGGGAGAAAGTGAAGGAATCAATCTTTTTCTCTGCCGTATCTGAGAATAAACAAATTATCTTCAATAGCGTTTGCAGCCTCTTCACGAACTTTCGGATCGGCTTCTTCGCTTACGAGCTTTTTAAGGTACTCCTGAACCGATTTGTCACCGATTTTTGCAATCGACTGAATGCCTATCGACTTAGCCAGGATCGATTTTTCGCGAACGATGAACTCATAAAGCGGTTTTGCGCCGCCTGCGTTTCCGAGCTGACCTATTGACATAGCTGCAGTCGTTCTGATTTCTTCTTTGGAATCCTCGTTCATAACCTGAATGAGGAACGGAAGCGACTCGGCAAACTGGTAAGTTCCGACAACCGAAAGAATAGTCTTTTTCCAGTATGAATCAGCACTTTTGTTGAAAAGAGCGATAAGTGCCTCGGCAACACTTTTCGATTTTACCTTGTTGAAGTAGTTGCTGAACTCAAGTTTTCTTTCCGAAATTCTTTCATTCGTTGCAGCCTTGAGAACAAGCTCTACAAGGTCAGCGCCGTCGTATTCAGAAATAATGGCAAGAACTTTTGCAAGCCAGTCTGCATCGCCGCTGTCAAGCTGCGAAGAGATAAGCCTTATTGTGTCGGGAGAATCGATTTCGATAAGCGCTCTTACGAAAACCTCTTTGTTTGTAGGCGGTTTCTGGTAAGGGAAACATTCACTCGAAGAAGGAGCGTAAAGGCTGATTTTGTTGAGCATTTTGCCGATAACAGGAACACTCTGCTTGGAATAGAGGTTCATCGCCGCAAAACCGAAAGCGGTCTGATTGTCGGCATTGAAGCCTTCAGCCTTGGTCAGAACGTTCTGATTGAAGTAAAGCTCACCTTTGATTTCGCCGGCAAATTTAACTGCGAGGCAGGAAAGCGTGTCGGTTCCTGCGATAAAAGAGTTATACTTTTCATCATCAATTGAAAGTCCGCCGAGTCTGGCAATAGCAAGCGCCGTGCGGAGAGACGCGGAATCCTTTTTCTCGATAAACTCGTTTACGAGCTGGTTAAAAGTCTCTTTTGTCGAATCATTCTGCATATTGTCAGCTTTTTCACGGATTGCTTTTATCGCCACTTCGACAAGCCTTTCATCAAAAAACTGCCAGAAGTTGATCTGATAAGGCGTATTGAAAGAAAAGTTTGCGCGGTTGTCTTTGGAAATAGGAATCGTGACACTGTCTTCAAGCAGTCTGAAATCCTTTGCCCCTTTCTTGAGGATAAAGACATAACCGTCACCTTTTTTGTAGGCGTCTCTTTTGTAACGGAGCCTGATTTTTTCGTTGTCAAGTCCGTTGATCTCGATATCACCGGAAGCTTCGCCGACATAAACTTTGTCGACCATAACTTTTGCCTTGGTTTTACCGCCCTGAATATACTTTCCGAGAATAATTGTATCTGCATTTTCAACAGATTTTACGAAATTCTCGTCCTTCAGCTGAACTTTGTCGTCAAGAAGTGACTGTCCGAAAAGCGAAGAGCTGAAGAAAATAACTAATAAAAACACCACCTTAAACATAGTTACACCCCCGTTTTAGGTAAGAACAAAATAATAATCTCTAATATTTATACAATAAAAAGGATTTTGTCAATAAAAAGAAAACGAAGGTTATATCGTGTAGGTATATTTGAAATCAATCTGACCGTCATAGAACTGCGGGAAAGGACGGGATCTTATGGCATCGAGAATGCAGTCTCCGAAAAGCGAAGACTGGTATTTTTCTGTCGTGAAGTATGCATCAAGCACTACTCCGCTGCCGGCAACACGGACCATAAGTTCCATAGTTCCCATCATGTTGCGGTCACCCTGCTCGTATCTGCTCTGATAGCACTGCGTGATATCGGGAAGGAACTTGTTCATGTGCGAAGTTACATGTTTCGCCTCGAGTGTCGGAGGAAGATAATCCTCTCTTCCAGCCCATGCTTTCTGAAGCGTTTCAAGGTCAGGAGGAGTCGTTACAAACTGCGTATCAGCCGGTTTTGCCGGTCTTTTTATCAGATCGCCTTCAACTTTCGCCTGACGTGCAATGAGCTCGACAATACTCTTGAACTTGCGTTCTTCCGCATAGCCGCGGGCCGTTTTACTGGTTTTGAAGTGGATTTTGTTGATATCTGCTCTGAACTCAAGGAGCGTTTTTACGACTTTTTCGTGACCGTTCATACTCGCAAACATCAGTGCGCTTATGCCGTCAACCGTGACATCGTTGATTTTCGCATTGTTGTAAAGCAGGAAACGGACCATTTCGTCGTGGCCGTATCTCGCAGCATCCATAAGCGGAGTTTCTTTGTATCTGTCGGAATTATTGACAGCCGCACCCTTTTCTACGAGAAATTTCACAACTTCGAGATTGCCCTTTTTTGCAGCCCATGAAAGCGGCGTTTCATCACGGTAGCCGTCCATTACATCAACATAAGCCTGCTTTGCGACAAGCTTCTTGACAAGGTCGAGATTTCCGTGCCATGCAGCCCAGTGAAGCGGATAGACACCGCTCTTGTTTTTTGCGTTGACATCTGCTCCTGCAGCAAGAAATTTGTCGATAAGCGCTGAATCGTTCAGCCTGACAGCTTCAACAAAAGCTTCCGGATCATTGGAAACTTTAATGTTCTTTGCAGACGAGCTCTTTTTTTCAGCCTGTGCCTGAGCGCTTTTCTGCGGTTCTGAATCCGATTTTGTATCAGAAGTTCCGCAAGAAACAAAAGCAACGAAAACAAGTAAGAAAAGTAAACGAATAATTTTCATAACTCCTCCTATTTACAAAGTCATTCTTCCGAGACAACAAGTTCCATTCTCTTTTTTACAAGTCCCGCTTTCTGCGTTTCACCGCGTTTTTCAAAATACGAAAGTTGTAGCGCGAGATACTTCAGAACGACCTTTTTCCAACCCTCTTTCGAAGCTGCATCAATTGCAATAGCTGCCGTTTCGTCATTGTAGCAGTCACTTTTAACAAACAACGAAGCCTTCATCAGGAGAGTTGTCGGATCTTTTTCTGAAGAAAGGGCGGAATTTGCCTTTTCGACATTGCAGTTATGTGAAATATCAACGACATCGCGGTATTTCTGCGGAAGATCCTCCAAAGCACGCACTTTGCCGGAAACAAAATTGTAATAAACGATATTTTCCTTGTTCTTCAAAAGCGGAAGCATATCGGCCGCTTCGCTGCAATCAGAATACTCAAAAAGAGCAAAACTGACGGCGCACCTTGCCAGATAAGCTTTAACTATCTCGTCGGGATCTACAGTCATCCTAAAATCCTCTAACATTTTGTCAAAATACTTTGAAGCATAACTTTCATTCCCGACAAAACTGCTTTCGATAAAATTAGCCTTATCGGCTGCCGCATTCTGCCTCCATGTCGGAATATGGCCGGCTCCGCACGAAATCAGAAGTAAAAACGATAAAATACAGACAAAAAATTTCATCACGGTAAACCTATCTCCTTATCCTGAGTCGTCGGCAGCACACTGCGCACATCCTTAACCATCGAATTGACAGAATTGATAATCGAATCTAAATCTTTTCTAAGAACATCCATATCCTTGGTTCCTTCCTGAAGATTCTCGCCAGATTTTATGAGCGAGGCAATCAAAGCGTCAAGAGCAACCATTTTTTTATTAACATCATCAACTATCAGATTGACTTTGGAAAGTGTGCCCGTATCACCCAGAATCTGATCATCCGCCCTGACAAGCGTTTTGTTGGCGTTATTTACCAAAGTTTCGATTTCACCCAAAGAGTTGTTCAGATGCGCCACTCCTTCACGGAACTGCGCCGCTGCGGCCTTGTCTCCTGCCATCATCTCGATTATGCCGCGTTTCTTAGCAAGATCGTTCGTGATTTTTTCGACATTGACAAAAGTTTTATTAAGGTGGCTTTCTTCGTCTGTAAGTTTTTTAAGATTTGTTGCAATTTCGTCGATTTTCTCAACCATCGGCTGAAGTTTTTTGATAACATCATTGATATTATCAACCATCTGCGTTTCAAAAACATAATTGCGGTCTGCCATAGTTTCGGTAAGATTGGGTGTCTTAACAATAAACCTCGAAGAACCTATGAGCGGCCTTTCAAGTGTAAAAACGGAACTTTTGTTGATTCTGGAAGCATGTTCTTCAGGCACTTTGACAACAACAACAACCGTTCCTCTGTTGTCAAGTTCGAAATGCTCGACTTTTCCGATTTCGAATCCGGAAAACAAAAGCGGCATGCCTTCTGTGATACCCTCTCCGGTGGATGATGATAAAGTAAGGTAAAGATGGTTTGTGAAAACGTTCTTCCTAATGAGAATAAATATAACAAACCCGATTATCATCAAAAGCGACAAAAGCAAAAACAAACCGACTCTGAAATTTGCGGAACTCTTCAAAGCACACCCTTAAACCAAAATCAAAACAAAAAAACCGGAATATTATAAAGACAAAATAAATTAAGTAAATTTTTATTTCGACAGCCTATGATTTTTCTCTCCACGGCATTTGCATTTCTTGCTAAAAAAAAAAATTGTGCTACACTCTGTCGCTTGTTTTTTTGTTGACCTTTAAAAATGGAGACAGGTGTGACAGTTAACACATTGAATTTATTAGGCAATTTATTGATAACGCAGGAAGCTGCCCAGCAGGGTGGAGCAATGGGAATTTTGAATATGCTTCTGCCGTTTATCCTTATTTTCGGAATTTTTTACTTTCTTGTTATTCTTCCGCAGAAAAAGCAGATGAAAAAACATAACGAAATGCTGAACCAGCTTAAAAAAGGCGATACTGTTGTGATGAGCAACGGTTTTCAGGGGAGAATCGCAGAGGTTAAGGACGCTGAACTCAAGGTCGAGATCTGCTCGAACCCGAAAGTTGTCGTTACCGTGCAGAAATCGGTCGTTTCAAGCGTTATCGCACAAGGAACTGAAGAGTAAAAACATATAAAAGGAGATTGATTGTTATGGAAAGAAATTGGTTGGCAAGAGCAATTTTTGTTTTACTGCTTATTGTCGCTGCATGTGTTGCGCTTATCCCGACTTTTATCGGCACGGAAGAGAATCCGTGGGCTGAAAAGATAAACAGCGGGCTGAGCCTCGGCCTCGATCTCAAAGGCGGTATCCATTTCGTCCTCAGCGTAGATACCGAAAAGGCGGCTACCGACAGGCTTGACCGCAGAACCGACGAGATCAGAATCAGACTTGACGAGGAAAAAATTCCTTACGAAACGGTTAAAGTTCTCCCCGAAAGCTACGCTATCGAAGTTAAACTCGCTGACGGCGCGAACAAAGACCTTTTCAGAGACAAGGTCATCGACTATTTCGGCGACCTCAAAAAGACCGGAAGTTCCGGAAATTCCTACACTCTCACGATGAGAGACGAATACGTCCAGCAGCTCAAAGTCAACGCCGTTGACCAGACTCTTGAAACGCTCCGTTCGAGAATCGACGAACTCGGCCTCAAAGAGCCGATCGTTACGAAACAGGGCGAAAACTCGATTCTTGTCCAGCTTCCAGGCTACAAAGATGTCGAGAGAGCAAGAAGCATCATCGGCCAGACGGCTCAGCTTGAGTTCAAAATCGTTGCGGAAGACAAAGATCCGCTCGGCGAATATCAGGGCGAAGTTCCGGAAGGAATCACGCTTGTTACAGGCAGAGGATCAAACGCTGAAGGCGCAGTTTTTACTTACAAGTATGCAACTTCGAAAGACCGCACGAAACTCCGCGAGTTCTTGAAGGACAAAGCTCCGGAAGGAACCGAATTCCTTCTTGAAGAGAACGAACTGGCAGACGGAACGAAGGAATATATGTCATGGCTGCTTTACCGTCAGGCTTACATCACGGGCGATATGCTCACCGATGCGAGAGTTTCGATTGACCAGCAGAAAAACAGACCGTATGTCAGCATGAACTTCGATAAAGTCGGCGCTGAGATTTTCGCAGACGTAACGGGCAAAAACATCAAGCGCAAAATGGCGATCATCCTTGATGAAAAAGTCAACAGCGCGCCTGTAATCCAGTCCAGAATCGAAGGCGGAAGCGCAATGATCACCCTCGGCGGAAACGGCGACTACAACTCGATTTTCGAGGAAGCAAAAGACCTTGCACTCGTTCTCAGAGCCGGTTCGCTTCCCGCTCCGGTAACATTCGAAGAAAACAGAACGGTTGGTCCGAGCCTTGGTCAGGACTCCATCGATAAAGGTAAAGTTGCAGTTTCTGTCGGTTTTGCAGTTGTTGTAGTTTTCATGTTCCTTTACTACGGTTTTGCAGGACTTATCGCAGACCTCGCCCTTTTCCTCAACCTTCTTTTCATCATGGCTGCAATGGCTACATTCGGCGCGACACTTACCTTCCCCGGTATCGCAGGTATCCTTCTTACGGTCGGTATGGCGGTCGACGCTAACGTTATTATTTTCGAGAGGATCAAAGAGGAGCTCAGGACAGGAAAGGCTCTTGAAGCTTCGATCGAAAGCGGTTTTAATAAGGCATGGTCGGCGATTTTCGACGCCAACCTGACGACTGCGATAACATCTTTCGTTCTCTGGGAGTTCGGTACCGGCGCGATCAAAGGTTTCGCGATCACGCTTCTCATCGGTATCTGCTCAAGTATGTTTACCGCGATCTTCGTGGCGAGAGTTGTTTTCAACTATTTCCTGAAAGCACATATCAAGATGTTTTCACATGTTAAATAAGGGAGTTGAAGATGAGATTAAATGAACTCAAAATAGATTTTATCGGCAAATCAAAAATATTGTTCCCGATTTCGTGTGTTTTAGTCGCAATTTCGATTCTGCTTGTCATTTTCAAGAGTTTCAACTTCGGCATCGACTTTGCCGGCGGAACCGAGATCCAGATCAAGGCTGACGGCGTAACGCAGCAGCAGGTCAGAGAGGTTATGGGTCAGTTCGGAGCAAACGACATCCAGCAGTTTGAAGGCAAGCAGAACGAATACCTCGTCCGCTTCAAAAACATTTCAATGGTTGATGATGCGACGATCAATGCGTTCCTTGACGCCGCAAAAGCGAAATTCGCTGACGCTAAGATGCTCAAGACCCACTTTGATTCACAGGTCGGCGACAGAGTCGAGATCTGGTTCGACAAAGAGATCAGCGAAGAAGATATGAATGCGCTTATCGCCGAGACAAAGCTTCCCGTTATCGAGAAAGATGCGATCAAATACAACAAAGTCGGCGACAGACACATCTACAAACTTATGCTCAAAGGTATGACGAACGAGATCGTCAATGCTATCGACAAAATAAATACTGAAGCAAAAGCAGACCTCGTCAGAGTTGAACTCGTCGGCCCGAAAGTCGGCCAGCAGTTGAAACTTTCCGCGATTATGGCTGTTTTCTATGCACTTATCGCGATCCTTGTCTACATCGCGTTCAGATTCAACTTCATGTTCGCTCCCGGCGCTGTTATCGCACTTTTCCACGATGTCATGATCGCTCTCGGAATCTGGTCGCTTTTCGGATTTTCGTTTGATTTGACCGTTGTTGCGGCACTTCTTACGATTGTCGGTTACTCGATCAACGATACAATCGTCATTTTCGACAGAATCAGGGAAAACATGAAAGATCCGAACAAGGGCGCAACCCTTGCTGACAAGATGAACACAAGCCTCAACGAGACTCTGCAGAGAACTTTCCTCACTTCAATCACGACTCTTTTCTCTGTTCTCGCGCTTCTCATTTTCGGCGGCGAAATCATTTCGGGTTTTGCAGGCGTTATGTGCATCGGTGTTGTTGTAGGTACTTATTCTTCACTTTTCATTGCTTCACCGATCACCCTTTACATTGAAAGATACATGAACAAAAAAAGAGGAACAGCAGCATAGATGAAGCCGAAATGGCAAATACTGAATCCAGATCCGGGTAAAATCGACGATTTAAGCAAAACTCTCGGAATTTCCAAAACGGTTGCGACTGTCCTCGTGAACCGCGGTATCGACAATGTTGAAACTGCGAGTATGTTCCTTCAGGCGAAAATAAAATCGCTTCCCGATCCGTTTCTTCTGAAAGATGCTGAAAAGGCTGCCGGAATCATTATCGACTATATCAAAAATAAGAAAAAAATCGTTATTTACGGCGATTATGATGTTGACGGCATCACTTCGACTTTGATTATGTACCAGTTCCTTTCGCATCTCGGCGCAAGCGTTGATCACTATATTCCGCACAGACTTGAAGACGGTTACGGACTCAACACCTACACTTTGGAAGAGATCGCTACAAACGGCGGTGAGCTTGTTATCACGGTCGACTGCGGGATCACGAGTGTCGATGAAGTGAAATACGCAAAAGACCTCGGTCTGGCGACGATAATAATTGACCACCATCATGTCGGAGAAACGGTTCCGCCGGCTGTGGCGATCGTCAACCCGCACCAGCCTGAATGCCAGTATCCGTTCAAGGAAATGGCGGCGGTAGGTGTCGCTTTCTCGTTCCTTATGGTTTTCAAGAAAATAGTCGAAAAAGACGGATTTTTCACTGGAACGCTTCCGAATTTGGTTGAATATCTCGATATCGTTGCACTCGGAACGGTAGCAGACATGGTCCCGCTCCTTGAATCAAACAGGATTTTCGTAAAATACGGCCTTACGCAAATGCAGAAAAACCAGCGTCCGGGACTTCTGGCACTGGCGAATATATGCGGACTCAAATCGCTGAAAGAGATCACTCCTTCGGTAATAAGCTACAAAATGGCTCCGCGCCTCAATGCGGCAGGGAGAATCGGAAACGCGATAAAAGGCCTGGAACTTATCGAAAGCACCGATTATGAAGCGGCTCTCAAAATGGCGGAAGAACTCAATCTGACAAACGAATACCGTCAGCAGCTTGAAGCCGAGATTTTTGATCAGGCTCTGGCAAAAGTCGAAAACAGCGACATTATCCAAAAGAGAAATTCGATAGTTCTCTATTCCGAAAAGTGGCATCCCGGTGTCATCGGGATCGT